>ERZ1740067.79-NODE-79-length-75480-cov-18.888711_pt1 | contig 75480 bp, 58 predicted proteins | sample MGYA00581736_ERZ1740067 | MGnify/ENA primary metagenome ERZ1740067 (study PRJEB43018, sample SAMN04849236) | marine metagenome | isolation source: floating plastic debris | place: Pacific Ocean | collected 2008-08-27 | study: EMG produced TPA metagenomics assembly...
TCTGTTCTCGTTTTATCAGCTCTCGTCAAAAGCGGCATAAGTGGGATGCTCCCCCAGCCTATGACTGTAATCCAATGGATTGCAATAGGAGTCCAGATTGAGCCTGATATCGTATATGCAAAAGTACAGGCAATTCCTAATACCGTGGTCGAGAATAGAAAGAATGGATTGATAAAAGTTTCTGAGGCTTGCTTATAGAAAAGGGTCGCATTAATGGGGTGACTCGCTACATAGGCAGTCAAACTTACTGCACCTAGAAGTAACTTGACTTTTATTGAGATGAGATTGTTCTTTACAGGAAGTAGTAGGACACGAAATATTAGTTCTTCAGCAAAACAAGGAAGAAGTAAACGGTCAACTAAAATACGGATGGTTTTTATTGCTGATAATTTTGGTGTTCTAACGTCCAGAAATCTACACCAAAGTCCTAGAGGTAAACAGGTTGCCGCGACGATTAGCAATAGAACTGCTGCCACTATCCAATCTTTTGTGGTTGGAACAGTTAGCATCGCTGAAGTGACTTTTTCCTGGATTTGAAACAGAAATTCCATCGGCGCAACCTTATGTTTACAGAGAGTTAAAAGAATGGCTGATTCTTTGAAAGTTAAACTTCTGGGAAACTTAAAGCGCCTAGAAAAAACGCTTTGACGCAGACTAAATCCTATAGCTACATAACCAACTTTTGGATTAATTGATATCTTTATTGAGCTCATATCTTGCAGTAAGGGGAGGGGAGTGGCAGAACAGGGTTACCACACCTCCGACTGTCTCTCCCCATGTCAAAGATTTTGCCTCAAGCCCAGGCTTTAGTGGGCTTATTGTTAAGTCTGATGCCCACCTATCATCAGCGGCGTAGCCTACAAGCCTTGCTGGGCTTGTTTCTGGAAGCTCAGGGGCACCCTTTGCCCGAGTACTGCCAAGATAAATCCCCTGCCGCCCTAAGCCGTTTCCTCAATTGCTATTCCTGGCCTACCCGTGCAGTGATTCGACAAGTGCGAGCCTATCTGGTGCAGGTGCTACTGGCCCATCGCCCGAAAGGACGCAGACCTCATCTTCAACTGATTCTTGACCTGACGTGTTTGCCCAAGCGAGGGCGTTTCAAGGCGTTAGCCCCCCTCATCCGAGTCTTTCATGGCAAGCGGGGTTTGCACGTGGTGCTCCTGTATGTGGTTGTGGGGCATTGGCGCTTTCCCTGGGGGGCGCGTGTCTATCGCGGTAAAGGCACTCCCAGTCAGGCACAGCTTGGATTACGGCTGCTGCGAACCATACCTAAGCCCCTCAAGCAGCACTTTCGGATCATGGTTCTAGCGGATGGTGGCTTTGGGAGCATCGCTTTCCTTCAGGGAGTGCGCCAGTTGGACATGCATGCCCTGGTTGGGGTGAGTCGACAGCGATGTATTCACGATGGTCGACACCTCCACGAATTGGTTCATTCTGGCTCCCAAGTGCGCCTGCGAGGATGGGACCGCCCAGTGTGGGTCGGCTGGTATTGGTTCAAGCGTGAGAAGGGAGAGATGCGTCAGCGGTTTGTCGTTTGCACTCGGCGCTTGAAGGGGCCACCTTGAGCTGGTGGGGCAAACGTCGGTGGCAGATCGAGGGCTGGTTCAAGACCGCCAAACACCGGTTCGGATTACACCGCTTCGGGCAGGGCACACTGCTTGGGGTTTATCGCTGGCTGGCGCTCAGCCTGATCGCCTTCACCCTGGCTCACTGGGGCTACTTACTGCTGGGGAAGCCCAGTTCTCTCGATTGGGGAGAAGCCGCCCAAGCGGCCCTAGAGCAGTTATTCCCAGCACTGGTAGCTTCCCTATTGCTACGGGAGTGGGAGCGCTTGCGACCGTTGCTGCGACAGCAAGGAATCGACTTCAACATCACTTACTGCAAGATATGAGTTGAGTGGGCATAATCAACGCTTTTCTCGCTTCTATTGCAAGTGCATCGGCGTTATCAGAATCTCTTGGCAAAACCGCCGCCGCTGCGTTAGCAGCTTCGATGGCTGTGTTGTCTGCAATCACAACATTTTTGAATCCTGCTGATCGATCTTCACAGTATAAAAAAGAAGGCCAAGGATAGATTTATTGCCGTTAATGTAGAGGCTCGAAAAGTTGCCATTGACTGTAATTCGGCAGATTCTGATGAGAGTTCGCAGCAAGTCAAGGAGAGGTTATACGAAATCCGTTTTTCTAGCCCCATAATTCTAAGATGGAGCCATGGCTAGAAAAATACACCTTTGCTCCCATCTGTCAGCAGCCGAACTGAAGGAGCGATATCAGACCAACACCGACCCCGTCGAGTCAAGGCGCTTTCACCTGCTCTGGTTGTTGACCCAGGATTACCCCCTCACCCAAGCAGCTCATGTGGTGGGACTCAATCGTGACTCTGGTTCGACGCTATAGCCAACACGGACCTAAGGGGCTACGCAATGGTCGCCGCACCCGGGCGAACGTAGGGCGCAAACCTCTGCTAATATCAAGTCCGGCTATTGAGGTGCGTCTTCAAATACAGCTCGCGCATATCGTCGCTGTAACCGCAACGAGTTTGATGATTCTCAATAAACTACCGTCCGCAGTGGCGACAGCGGTGATTTTGCTTTTTTCCTCGGAAGCCATTTTTTGAGATTGCGGTGGAGTGGCAACTAGGGCATTGCATAGGACGTTATCGAAGTGCGTTACTACGGCGGACTTCATCATCTCTGATATCTGCAACGCCGATATTACAGTCTGCCGTTGCGATCGCCCACCATCGCCATTTCTCCCGGCAGAGACTTAGTACCCGAATAGATTTCGCCTTTTTTAGTGTCTAGGGTGATAATCGCCCCTTCTCGCACCAAGGTTGTGGCGTTCTCCACTCCCAGCACCGCCGGAATATCCAGCTTTTTAGCAATCACCGCCGCATGACCATTAAGGTCATCATCTTCGGTAATAATGCCCGACGCTCGTCGCAGGGCCTCAATGCAGTCAACGCTTGTGGAAGGCACCACCAGGATTTCCCCAGGGTTAAGGTTATTGGCATCCATAGTTGACCGGGCCACATGGGCACGGCCGCTAACGGTGCCACTACCCAGCCCTCTTCCCTGTCCCAAAACGGACGTTACCACCTCCACTTTCAGCAGGTCCGTTGAGCCGGAAATACCTTGAAGGGTGCCCGCCGTCAGCACCACCAGGTCGCCCTCCTTCACTTGCCCCTGCTCTTGGGCTAGGGAAATCGAAGCCTCAAAGGTTTGCTGATAGGAATCTAGATCTAAAACCATTAATGGTTTGACGCCCCACACTAGCTGCAACTGACGGGCAACATTAACGTGGGGAGTAACCGCCAAAATGGGAGTGCTGGGGCGGAATTTTGACACGTTGCGAGCAGTAGCCCCGCTTTTGGTCATGGTCATAATCGCCGCCGCTTCTAGCTGCTCAGCGATAGAGCTCACGGCTTTGGAAATGGCGTTAGGAATGGAGTGGGTTACCCAGTCGTGCTGGGGCCATAAATGATCCTGCTCAATACGCTCAGCGATACGAGCCATTGTGGCCACTGCTTCAACGGGATGCTCACCCACTGCCGTTTCGTTAGACAACATGACCGCATCGGTGCCGTCAATAATGGCGTTAGCCACGTCGGAAATTTCTGCCCGTGTTGCCCGGGGGCTCGACACCATGCTGTCCAGCATTTGGGTGGCCGTAATGATGGGGATGCCCAGGCGATTGGCAGTGCGAATCAAGCGCTTTTGCAAAATTGGCACATCTTCCGCCGGTAGCTCTACCCCCAAATCCCCCCGGGCCACCATTACCCCGTTACATAAGGACAAAATGGCTTCCATTTGTTCAATGGCTTCGTGCTTTTCAATTTTCGCCACCACGGGCACGTTTTTCCCCGCCGCTGCAATCAACTCACGAATTTCCAGCATGTCCTGGGGGTTGCGCACGAAGCTTAGGGCAACCCAGTCCACCCCTTGATCCAGGCCAAAGGCTAAATCCTCTTTGTCCTTCTCCGTCAACGCCTTTACAGATAAATATACGCCGGGGAAATTGACCCCTTTGTTGTTGGAGAGCTTTCCCCCCACTATCGTTCGACAGTGTAAGGATTTGGACTCTTGATCCACTGACTCCACAACCATTTCCACTTTGCCATCGTCCAGCAGGATCGTTGCCCCAGAAGGCACTTCTTCCGCTAATTTGTCGTAGGTGACTGAGCTAATACTTTGGTCCCCAGGGACGCTGCGGCTGGTGAGCACGAAGGGGTCGCCTTTTTTGAGGTGAATGGGACCGCCTTCAAAGATTCCCAAGCGAATTTTGGGTCCCTGTAAATCCTGCAAAATCGCCACTGGACGATTCAGGTCAAAGGAAATTTGGCGAATTAGCTTAATGTTCCGCTGGTGATCGGCGTGGGTGCCATGGGAAAAGTTAAGACGCAAAGTGGTTGCCCCGGCCTCAATTAGGGCTCGCAGCACCTCGGGTTTACTGGTTGCCGGACCGATAGTGGCAACAATTTTGGTTCGGCGCACAGAGGGTTGCGACTGCATGAATTTTCCAAAGACCAACGGGTACTAAACATACCACTGCGATCGCGCTTCCCAGACAGATTGCTCCGTTATTCCACCGCCAACCCAACCACAGGCGGCAGCAAAGTTAAGGCTAATTGCGAGTAAATAACCCAGCAACTTGTGGAACTAATCTGTCCCCTGGAACACACAGCAGCGGCGCAGGAAACACTGACGATGCCACAGCTAACCCCAAGCAAGTTTTCAATAACGTCCTGGCTAAATTTCTAAAGCTTTATTATTAAGGCTTTGGTTTAGAGAAGTCGTCTTTCAAAATAAGCGTTAAGGCTCAGCTTCAAAATTTATTGATAGGTGGCGCTTGATGATGTCGATTATAGGATGTGAAGTCGATTTTTAAACTGAGAATAGAATCCTGGCAACGCAGCAGCAGCGCTGGTCCCCATAGCCTAAGGCTCCATTGCCGTCTGGCAACTCAGAGTCTCCCAGGCATCTTTTAAGGGTGGTCAACATTATCAAAGACTTATCAATTTTATTGTGGTGATTTATCTTGCGTTGGTTTATCGCCCCCTGAACCGGGTCCAATTTAGCCTTTAGAAATAACCCCCTTGGAAAAAGTGCCCGTTATTACCAATACTGGAGAATCAGGGGTGCACTCCTGCAAGCCATTGATTTTGAAGCTTTATCAATGACCATCCTTGGGAGGTGTAATCGCCAGAGGCGATGAAGCTCTGATCAGTTAGCCATACATGCATTTCCAGAAACGCATGCTTTTTCAGATAAGAAATAATGAAAATCGCAACCCTTATCCCTTTTGGATTTGAGGTTTACCTGATCCCAGTCCCTGGGACTTAGGATTTTTTAAACGAACCATTGATACCGACAGGGGGAAAAGAGGTATGGGATCGCAGTGGGAGTGCTTGCTGGAAAACGAGGGGGACTGGTGGGGATCCTTTGATGCCGTGGACGAGGAAGGTACCGTTCAGCCAGGTCCTTTGAGTTTTACGCAGCTGAAAGCCACCAGCGATCGCAAAACGATGAATCAAAAGGTGCTGCAATATGACCGCACTCAGTATCCCAAATGGGAAGGAATTTTGGCGACAGATGAGCCTTGGAGAGATTGGCCAACGGTGCGAAAAATTGAGGTGAGCTACCAGGCGGTCGGGCAAGGGCTGCTGTTCCAGCAAACGGGGGCATTTTCCCAAGGGGCATTGTTTGTGGGGCCCTATTCCCAATTCGGAGCAGAGATGGGGCTGAAGTCGGGGGATCGGCGGGTACGGTTGGTGCAACGCTATGACCCCAAGGGCAAAGCTATGCCCCTGACCCTGATTCGCGAAGCCAGCAGTCAGCCGTGGTTTGTGCCGCCGGGCACTCCGGAAACACCGGAGGATTTATTGGCAGCCTTGGAAGGGCGTTGGGTGGGGACGGCAACAACGGTGTTTCCTGACTTTCATTCCACCACCAGCGATAGTTCTTTAGTGCTGGAGCGCAAGGGTGAGCGCCTCCAGCAAAGGTTGACCTTTACGATGGGGGGCACGCCACGCACTGTGACGTCTTCCGCCCGCATTGAGGGACCGGAGCTAATTTTTGACGAGATGGGCCCCACCGTTGCGGTGCTGCTATTGCCCCAGGGAATTTCCTCCAATCGCCCCAAAGAACGCCCCTTTCGCCAGTCTTTTGGGCTAGAGCTAGGGTGGATGACTTCGGAGCGCGATCGCCAGCGCCTTATTCGCCGCTATAACGACAAAGGCGAGTGGGTTAGCTTAACCTTAGTGCAAGAAACAAAACGGTAGTCACCCGCCATCTCCACGCGCCGCTTCCCACAAGAGCCTTATGTAAAGGGCGGTTCCAAGTGCCCCACACAGTTGCGACAAATGGCAGTTGCGACAAATGACAGTTGCGGCGAATGACAGTGCTAGATTTCCGAATCTGGGGAACCGTTGTCAGAGGGAAGGTTAGCAGGATTAGGATTCGGTGGCGTTGGCGATCACCCACTTTCTGCGGAATCAAACAACACCTCGCCGTCGCGTACCGCCACAAATCGCATCCATAGGGGGCCCACCGTTTGCAAATCGTCATTAGCTAAAATTTGCACCTCCACCGGATCCCGCTGCTCCGTCAACCACACGGCCAAGCGAACTAAACCTTCCACCGTTGCAATGCGCGGCGTGTCGATCACCACCCCTGCCAGTCGAGCCCGAAACTGGGCTTGGGCAATCAATAGTTCCAGGCGATCGCGCACCTCGTCTCGGCTGAGGTTATCCCGCCCAAAGGTACCCCGAGTCAGAAGCGCCCCCGCTCGGATAACCGTTCGGTTCTCAATTACCTCCAAACCCACCTGCACCGGACCTTCGCCCACAACGTAATTGGCCGCTGATAGTACCCGCACCAGATATTCTTTACCATCGGGCAGCTGGGCAATGCCGCTGTCTAACTCTCCCCGACTAATGCGCAGCACCTGTTCTCGATCTAAGCCGGGGCGAATCGCCTGGGACGCCGTCTCATTTGCCACATTTAACAACTGCTGAAGCACCAGCCGCGCTTCCTGGGGCGATCGCACCTGTACCAGCGTCCCTGCTAGCACTTGTCCCCGGCGCAGGGCAACGCTGCCCCCCCGTAGAATTTGCGCCTGTTGCTCTAGGGATCGCACCTCCTCCGCCAACCTTTCTAGCTGCACCTGGGATTGGGAAAACTGCCGCTGAGCCGCCTGGAGTCGACTGCCCACCGACCGAAGCTGGGCTTCCCGCTGGGCAATTTGCGCCCCTTTCTGGCGATTTTCCACCCCTAGGCGATCACGGTCCACCTGTAAACGCTGCAACTGCTGGTCTAACCGCTTCCGTTCCGCCCCCAGCCGCTGAATATCCTTCTGTAAGTCTCCCGCTCGCTTCGACACCTGACCAAAACGCTTTTGGGCGGCGTCTAACCGTTCTTGGGAACGTTCCAGTTGCCCCCGCGTCATCCGCTGGGTCGCCCGTAGCCTATTTAGGCTTTGACTCACCTGCTTCTGGTCAGTGCTCGCCTCATCCAAATCTTCCCGCGACTGGCGCAGCTGGGTTTGCACTTGCTCTAATTCCAGAGCTCCCAACAGCACCACCAAGCCTACGGTTAATGCGGAAATCAGCCCGCCGGTAGCGATGGTAATAACCGTTGCAGTTTGGCGAGGACGCAAATTGAACAATCGCAGCCGCGCCTTTCCCACGCGGGAGCCCAGGCGATCCCCCACCGTGGCAATCAGCCCTCCCAGAGCGATCGCCGCCAAAACAATTAGTACATACCCAAACGCCATGGACCGCCCGTTACACTACACCGCCTAAAACAGGCGTCCCCTCCGGGTTTCCACCGCCAAAACCATTAAGACGCTTCTACGCCTTTTCCGTTCCAGTCATTAGCTACCCCGTCGAAGTTTCAGGCTAATGCCAATGGCATAAAAAACACAAGCGCTGCCCCAGAAAGCCATTACGCGTCCCTAGGCAAACTGATTACTTAAAGCCACCGGATCGTGGACGGTAATTTTCTTTTTCAAAATCGATATCATTTGGCGATCACGCAAGTCCCCCAACAGCCGCGTCACCGTTACCCGCGTAGAACCAATCGCCTCAGCGATCGCCTGGTGAGACAACTTTAAATCCACCGTCACCCCATCCGGGCTAGGAATACCAAAATCCCGGCACAAAATCAGCAAAAAGCTTACCAGCCGCGACTCCATATCTCGGTGAGCCAGGGTCTCAATCATCATCTCCGTCTGCAAAATCCGCGATGAAAGCCCTCGCAACATCACCATCGCCAGCTCCGGCTCCTCTTTTAAGCTCTTTTCCATCTGCTCAATGGACACCGATAGCAGCTCCACTGGCGTAAAGGCCACCGAATGATAAAACCGATCTGATCGATTTCCCGTTAGCAGGGATAGCACCCCAAAAACCGTATTTTCACGCAGGAGCGCCACCGTGATTTCTTCTCCTGACTCATAAACCCGAGACAGCTTTACCGCCCCCTTCAGCAGGAAATACACCCGCTCCGCCGGATCCCCTGGAAAGAAAATCGTCTTGCCCCGGTCGAAGGATTCCACCACAGGCGGAAACGCACCACCGCTAAGCTGCCGAAAAACAGTGAGTAACGGTTGTTCTGAAGTAACGGGCATAGAATCAGTGTTTTCCCCAGCCATTAGTTTTCGATCATCAAAAGCCTTAAACTGTCAAAGCCCAAGCACCGAGCCTCGGTCCCAGCACCAATCGCTTCTGCTCTGGGCGCCTAACACTGCAAACATCAAACCATTTGCATTATCAGGACAGCACCTAGCCTTAGAAAGTTTAATAAAGGCGCGACGTAACGCTGGTCGTTATTCAAGTTTTACCACTGACAGTAGCAATTATGCTGAATTTAACCGGAAAAAACGCATTAGTCACGGGAATTGCAAACAACCGTTCCATTGCTTGGGGCATTGCCCAACAGCTGCACGCCGCCGGAGCCAACTTGGGAGTCACTTACCTTCCTGACGACAAAGGTAAATTTGAAGCCAAGGTGGGCAAGCTGGTGGAGCCCCTCAATCCTTCTGTGTTTTTACCGTGCAACGTGCAGGATGACGCCCAAATTGACGAAAGCTTTGCCGCCATCAAAGAAAAATGGGGGCGCATTGACGTGCTGATTCACTGCCTAGCCTTTGCGGGCAAAGAAGAGCTAACGGGGGACTACAGTAAAACCAGTCGCGCCGGCTTCACCCGCGCCCTCGATATCAGTACCTATTCCCTGAGCCGCCTTGCCGCGGCCGCCAAGCCTTTGATGACCGAAGGGGGCAGCATTGTCACCCTCAGCTACCTAGGAGGCGTTCGCGTTATTCCCAATTACAACGTGATGGGCGTGGCAAAGTCGGCGCTGGAGTGTAGCGTTCGCTATTTGGCTGCAGAAATGGGACCCGCCAAGATCCGCGTTAATGCAATTTCCGCTGGTCCAATTCGCACCTTGGCATCGTCAGCGGTGGGAGGAATCTTGGACATGATTCACCACGTGGAAGAAATTGCACCTTTACGGCGCACGGTGACCCAAACGGAAGTGGGCAACACGGCGGCGTTTCTATGCAGCGACCTGTCTAGCGGCGTCACCGGACAAACCATCTATGTGGATTCTGGCTACAACATCATGGGCATGTAGCCCGTGGAGATGTAAGTAAAGCGACGGTTTATCACTGGCGGCAAAATTCAGGGCATCAAGGCATGTAAATATGCCGCCAACTTTGCATTTCTAACAATCACCAGCAGGGTCCTAGCGTCCATAAGGGTTGGAAAAAGAGCTAAAGTTGCGACCGCCAATATTGCTAGAAGGGGTGGGTTGCGGCTGGTCTAAGGCACCTGCGCCCGTTTGCGATCGCAACGGGCGGTTACCACCAACGGCGCCGGTGGACAATCCAGCATTGGGGGGCGGAGCGGTGTTGAGCTGATAGTTACGCAGCCCACGACTATAGCCTGGTCCACTGGTAGACGGCACAAGGGGACCAGATCCAGCAACGCTAGGCACCGTGGGGGCAACTCCATAGCCAGGGGTGGTGTAGGTTCTGGGCTGTCCCACAGGAGCGCTGCCATAGCTAGGAACCTCACCAGTTACTCCCACCCCAGCACCGGGAATGGGGCGGTTTGCACCATAGCCAGGGGTTGCCACCGCGGGCGACAGTGGCGACGATCGCCCAACGGTACCCGAGACGCCCGCCCCAGGCACACTGCCATCAAAAGTTCCCTGACGAGCGTTCACTGGCAGTTCAGCCTGCCCCTGAGCACCTCCTATGCCCGCTTGCCCCGGCTGCAAGCTTTGGAATCGTCCCAAGGCAGCATTCCTAGCCAACGCCCGTTCAGCAGGCGCTAAGGATAATCCCCGTTCAACAGGGGCTAAAGACAGCCCTCGCCCTTGGAAACTCCCGTCGGGCTGAAACTGTCCCAAGCTGAGGCGGCTACCGGAACTGCTATTGAAAATTGATGTGGCTGGCAGTGCCTGACGGGCACCGCCCCCTGTGGGACTTTTAGAAACGTTGTTCAGCAGCTTCAAAATGTCTTCTGACGATTTGGCTTTGGGCTCACTGTCCTTTTTGTTGCGATCGCGATTGCGATTCCGCTGCTGTCCCTCTATGCCCCCCAGGCTCCGCAATTCACCACTCAATACCTGGGAACTATCGATGTCCGCCGCTAACGCTTCAGGCGATCGCTGACTAGCTTCAAACTCCGCCAGCAAATCTTCAAACCCGTTTTGCCCCTCCTCCGAACTACCAGAAAAAGCATTGGGATTATCCCAATAGCGCCAGGCAGCCACCACCCCCAAAGTTAGCGCCATCACCGGCACCAGCAAAATGGGCTCCAGCAGAGGATTTCTACCAGAAGATCCGCTTTTAAACGTAGGTTCATTCATGGGTCAGAGGCAACACCGCCACCAGAGATTGTGCAGAGGGAGGCAGCAAGAAGTTGAAAACCTTTTCGTTGCTCCTCGAGACTATTCTATCTTGCACGCTAAGGTCCGAAACAATTGGTTAGCCAGGTCACCACGGCTACTTTTATCGCTCACCCACATTGAGAGACAACAACTCAAGAAGCAACAGCATCAAACAGGTTAAAGGAATTTCTATCCAAAAGACATTATGCAAAACCTGCAATCTAGTTATGCCTTATGACACTTACAATTTTCGTGTCGTAGCCGCAACTACAAAACGGACCAGTATATTCCTCCTAGTATTTATGCGAAGGTATCAACTTCAATAACCGTTAGATTCTAGAGCGGGAGAGAGACCGTGGCAGACACTGAAAAGAAGCCGATCAAAATTAATCCTGTTGAGAAAGTCAAAGCAGAAAAGGACGGTCTGGACGTCATAGGCCACCTTGAGGAATACGTGGAGGCTGGCTGGGAAAACGTCGAAAAGTCCGATATTCAGGTGCGCCTGAAGTGGATCGGAATCTTCTTCAGACCTGTGACGCCCAACAAGTTTATGCTGCGGCTGCGGGTGTCCGGCGGGCTGATGACTGCTCCTCAGATGCGAGCCATGGCTGACGTTATTCAGCGTTATGGAGACGACGGCAGCGGAGATATTACCACCCGTCAGAACCTACAGCTACGGGGAATCCGCTTCGAAGATTTTCCTGCCATTTTCAAAACCATGGACGAAGTGGGCTTAACGTCCATGCAGTCAGGCATGGACAACGTGCGGAACCTGACCACTTCTCCCGTGGTAGGAATCGATCCTGATGAGTTGATCGACACCCGCGAACTGATTCAGAAAACCCAAGATGCCATCACCGACTATGGCAAGGGCAATCGCAAGTATTCCAACTTGCCCCGTAAGTTCAACATTGCCTACGAAGGCGGTCGCGACAACTCTATCCACGCTGAGATTAACGACCTAGCTTTTGTGCCCGCTTACCGGGAAGGCGTGCTTGGCTTTAACGTGCATGTGGGTGGATATCTATCTGCACAGCGAGCCCAAGAGGCGCTCAACATGGGCGTTTGGGTGCCCCCCAATGATGAAGCAGTGGAACTGTGCGAGGCGATTTTAACGGTTTATACAGAAAACGGATTGGAAGAGGGCTTGCGTACAGCTCGTCCCAAGGCCCGGCTGTTCTGGCTGATGGAAAAGTGGGGCATGGAGCTTTTCCGCGAGCGTATTGAGGCAGAGCTGGGGCGCTCCCTATTGAGTGCGGCTCCTGAAGATGAAATTTGCCAAGACAAGAAAGATCACTTGGGCGTGCATCCTCAGAAGCAGGAAGGCATGAACTATATCGGACTCCATGTGCCCTCCGGTCGCTTTAATGCGGAAAATATGCACGCGTTGGCGGATTTGGCGGAAGCCTATGGTAACGGAGAAATTCGCTTAACCGTTGAGCAGAATGTGGTGATTTCCTTTATTCCTGACGATCGCATTGAGGCGTTGATGCAGGAGCCCTTGCTGCAAACCTTTAAAACTGAGCCTGCCACCTTGGAGCGTTCTATCGTTTCCTGCACCGGTGCCAGCTATTGCAACTTTGCCATTATTGAAACCAAGATGCGTGCCTTGGAAATTGCCCGCGAGTTGGACGCCAAGTACGACATCCCCGAGCGAGTGCGGATGCACTGGACCGGCTGTCCCAACTCCTGTGGTCAGGCTCAGGCAGGCGACATTGGTTTGATGGGCACTAAGACCAAGAAAGACGGCAAGTCCGTGGATGCGGTGAAGCTGTTTCTGGGCGGTCAAGTGGGTAAAGATGCCAAACTGGGCGAACTGGTACAGAAGGGCATTCCCTGTGAGGATCTACCGGAAGTGCTGGGCGGTATTTTGGTAGAGAAGTTCGGCGCAACGCTGAAATCTCAGGCTGCTGATTCGGAGTCTGCTCAAGAATCCATTGCTGAAGCCGTTTCAGTGTAGAAACGCTTTTGACCACAGATTTAGGGGGAAGATTTATTCCCCTGTGCCAGGCTGCCGCCCTTAAACAGTTGGCAGCCTGTTTTTTGTGGTGATGATACTTCTGGCTGTCCTTTCTACCCAAGGAATGGTCTAGGGACAGTAAACGTCATGGTTGTTGGCTGGGGCAAACGGTACGCAATGCGGCTTCAGCACGGTATCTTACGCTAGGCGCTTCGTCTTGAATCAAGATTTCTAGAATGCCTTGGCTGCTGGGGTTGCTTAAGCGTCCCAATGTCTGGGCGATCGCCTCTCGCAGCGGCACTGACAGCCGTCGACTGGGCATTAGCTGAGATAAGTTCAAAGGATCATCAAAAAGGGTAGACCACCAGCCTTGGACAATCTCGCTCGCTCGCAGTCGCCGCTCATCGCCGTTGACCCGCCCCAACATTTGAATGATGTCTTTGACCGTTTCCTGTTGAGTCAGCAGCTCCTGGTTCTCAAAACCAGAAAACACAATTCCCATGGATGCAGTTTTGTTAACACTGTCACCGTCGGCACTAGTTTGAATTTGGCTGGAATGGTGCGATAGCTGAGGTTCCGCCGCCAAGTTTTTAATTGTTTCGTGGAGGTATTGGGACAGGACTTCCAAGGCTTCTTCCCGGTCTGTCCAAATCAAAGCCTGTGTAACGTTGCGACGTAGGGGCACCGGCGTGGTGCTTTTATTTAACGTTTCGCTTAGGGCCACAACAGCACTGGGAGTTTGTAGACGCCCGAGGGAAATTGCCGCTTGCTCGCACACCACCAAACTAAAATCACTCAGGCGCTCCACTAAAATCGCCTCTATGTCATGGGCGCTGCTGATACCTTGGGCGCTGATGTCTGGAACGCCACATCCTTGAGCGTCGCTATCAATGTGAATGTGCTCTCCTGGGGAATCACCACCGTCGCTGTTTTCCCCTTCCCCTTTTTCTGCATCCTTAAACAGAGCCTTTGCCTTTCGCCCCAGCCCCAGCACCGCCTCTCGACGCACAGCACTGGCGGGATCCTTAAGTCCAGACAGTAGCAGCGGCAACGATCGCTCATCTTGAAAATTACCAATGGCTTCCAGAGCGATCGCCCGCAGTTGGGGGTCAGGGTCGTCCAGCACCATGGCCAGGGGCGTCACAATGCTAGGGTGGCAAATTTTCACCAGCGATCGCACCGCCGACGGGCGCGTTTCCGCACTGCCCAGTAAATCGGTCAACGTTTCGATGGCCGCCGCCCCCATAAACGTAATCGCCCCGGACAAAATCGCTAGGGTGTCGTCGTCCTGGCGCTGGCTCATTAACCGCAGCACCGTATCCCGTGCCTCGGTCATCCCGTTAGCACCCAGTTCCCCCAGCGATCGCCCCGCCATCCAACGCCCGTGAAAATCCTCTTCACTGTCCAGCAAAATCCGTTCCAGCACAGCAGCGCCGTAGGCTCCCATGCGCTTCCAAAACCGCGACACCGTCCGCCGCGACTCCGTATCCCCCAGGGACAGAACCAACCCCATCAGCTGAGCAATACGCTGACCATCGGCAGCTTTTTTTCCCTGCTTTTCCCAAACTTCAACTAGCCAGGGCAGTGCGTCGCAAACATCGTCCCACTGGGCAACAATTGCTGCCTCTTGAGCCTGGGCAAAATTATCTTCAAACCGCTGCGCCACATTTTGATCCATCGTTCCTTGCCGCTAGAATTTCACCCCAGTTTGATAAGCAGTACATAAACGAGTATCGGGGTCGCCATTACCAGACTACAACTGATTCAGACACCCACCGAAATCGTCCAGTAATTTCTACATCGGCGGCGACAGGAGGCCACGCAGGTCTTGTAGCAAAGCTTCGGCAAACGCGGAATTAACAAGTAACGAGTACTGCCTCAAAACGTTGGTGCGATGACCAAAACGAACGTGAAATCAAAAACTTAACCCAGCGTCCCGTTTGACGGAACGTTACCGAAGAAAAAATCGCCCTCTTGTTGCTCTTCAGTAACGTTTCTGTGAACACGTTTCCCCCTCTCTTGAGGGGAATTTTCACCCACGTTTAGTGGTAACACCGACGTCAAAAATGAATTCTAATTAGTCACAGGTTCCAGCCATAGGAGGCGTGGCACCCATCGCTTGCATCGACAAAATATGGTGGCGGAAGTTCACCACGTCGCCGATGACCGCGATCGCCGGAGCCGCAAAGTTATTTTCCTGCACCTTTTCCACAATGTCTTCCAAGGTGCCATAAAGCTCCTCCGCATCGGGACGTGTGCCCCAGCGCACCAACGCCACCGCCGTATCCGGCGATCGCCCCGCCTCCATCAGCGTCACCGTCACCTGGGGCAGAGTATGGACCCCCATGTAAATCACGATGGTTTCCGCCCCATTAGCGATCGCCGTCCAATCCACCGGAGAACGATATTTACCGGTGGACTCATGGCCGGTCACAAAGGTTACCGACGAGCTGTAATGACGATGGGTTAAGGGAATTCCTACGTAAGCTGGTGCAGCGATACCTGCTGTGATGCCCGGCACCACCTCCACCTCCACGCCAGCGGCCACGAGCTCTTCCATTTCCTCACCACCGCGTCCAAAAATAAACGGGTCGCCCCCCTTTAACCGCACCACAATTTTGTGGCGCTGGGCTTGAGCCACCAAAAGCTGATTGGTTTCCTCCTGGGGCAAGGAATGCCGTCCAGAACGCTTACCCACATCAATACGCTGGGCGGTGGGGCAAATTAGCTCCAATATCGGCGCACTCACTAGGGCATCGTAAATTACCACATCGGCCCGCTCCAGCAACCGCAGAGCCTTCACCGTCAACAAACCTGGATCTCCAGGTCCTGCCCCCACCAAGTACACCTTCCCTAGGTCACCCACTTGGGGCGATCGCGAACCCCCCTCACTCACCCTCTTTAAACTGGGCACATCCGGCGAAGACTGCCCCTGGGAACCTCCACTGCGCAGGGAAGGGAAGGGAGTGTTTTCAAGGGTGGAGTAGTCGGAAAAAGAGTCGCGATTAACGCGGTCCGTAAATCCGGCTCCAGGGTTTAAAGCAGTGAAAGATGTCATGGGTACTCTCTAGTTGGAATTGGCGTAGGTTAAGTTAAGGCCAGGCAGTGCCGGGAATGTTCCCGAAATCGGCGCTTCTTTACATCCAATCGCTTCAAAATCCCTGATTTCTGCATCTCAGTCTGTTGGGAGAAAACAATTTAGAAGAAATAATAAGAAAGACAGGGAAACAACGACCAAAACAGGCGAAATCAGCTAGCGACGAAGGATAAAGAAAGTGTGCGGGACGGGACGAACCAAATCCCGAGGGCAACGACAGGACAATCCCGGCTACTGAGTCATGCAGAAACCAGGGTTCAGCGAACGATGAACGGGGCAGTGTGAGAAATGGCAGGATAGGGGCGCTGGGGCACCAGGGGCAATACAGGTAACGTTGTAAGCAGCGGGCAAAAGTTTTGATACAAGTTGATTTGAGACTGATTTTAAATTGACGGAGAACCAATCAGCATCAGGAGTTTAGCGGTCCTGTCGTTAATTTTTCACGTACCCCTTCACTTGCCTTTTTTATCTGCCCTTTCTCGATGAAAATTCTTTTAGTTTCTAACTACTTACCGGACGGGCAACAAAGCATGCAGCGCTTTGCAGCGCTTTTGGAAAAAGAGATTCGGCAGACGGACCATAGGGTAAAGGTAAGTCGTCCGGCGCCGGTGTTGGGATATCTTAAGCGATCGCCCCACGGTATTGGGAAATGGCTGGGGTATGTTGATAAATTTTTGATTTTTCCAATAGTTTTATGGTGGCAAAAGCATTGGGCCGACGTGGTGCACATTTGCGACCATTCAAATGCATTTTATGCAAAGCACCTTCAGGGAGTGCCCCATTTAGTCACCTGTCACGATTTAATGGCGGTGCGCTCCGCCTTGGGAGAAATTCCGGAAAATCCCACTAAGTGGACCGGGCAAAAGCTCCAGGATCTAATCGTACGTGGACTGAACCGATCCCAAATGGTAGTTTGCGTTTCGGAAAGTACTCGCCAGGACCTGATGCGTCTAACCACGGTGGAGCCCTCCGCCACAGAACTGATTTATATGGGGCTTAACTATCCCTATTCGCCCATGGATGCTTCCCAGCAAACGCTGCATCTTCAGGAAATTGGACTATCGTCAGACACGCCATTCTTATTTCACATTGGCAGCGACGCCTGGTATAAAAATCGCCCTGGGCTGCTGGAGATTTTTCGCCAGTTAGTGCAGGCTCAGGGACTTACCCATTTACGGCTGGCGATCGCCGGTTCTCCCCTGGGGGATCACTCCCTGGAGTTTATTCACCACCACCGCCTGACAGATCACGTTGTGGAGCTGGGTCCCGTTTCCAATGAAGGGTTGCGGGCATTGTATTCATCGGCGATCGCCCTCTTGTTTCCTTCCCTACAGGAAGGCTTTGGTTGGCCAATTATCGAAGCCCAAGCCTGCGGCTGTCCGGTTTTTACCTCCAATGCCCGGCCGATGACTGAAGTGGGCGGCGAAGCGGCCACCTACATTGAGCCCCGTCAGCCTAGCCAGGCGGCTAAAACCCTGGCAGACCGTTTAAATCCGGAAGATTTGGGAAAAATGAAGGAGAAAGGATTAGTTAACGTCCAGCGATTTCACCCGCAGACCATGATCCATCAATACTTCGATGCCTATGCCCAGGCGTATAATGCCAGGCGGTAAAAAAAACGTTGCGAAATGCCTTAAATGCGGGCTCTGCCTCCATTCGTTTGAGTGTTTTTGTCACAGCATTTTGCCCACACTGTTTTTGCCTACGGTCTTTCTGTCCGTATGACGATGGCGCAAACACAATTTAAAAGCGCCGATAACGCCGCGAAAAATAACCCTATGAAAGTACTACACATCATTCCATCAGTGGGACCGGTGCGCGGGGGCACCAGCGTGGCGGCCTTGGAGCTGGTGCAGGCCCTGCGATCGCAAAATATTGACGCGGAAATCGCCACCACCAACGACAATGGCGACACCTGTTTAAATGAGCCTTTGCATCAGCTAACGGATTATAAAGGGACACCGGTTCGCTTCTTTCAAAAGCATTTATCCAGCGTCAACGCCATTTCTGAATTTATATTTTCTTGGGAGTTTAGCAAGTGGATTTGGCAAAATATTGACCACTATGACTTAGTGGAAATCCACTCTTTTTTCTCCTATGTTTGCACCTTTACAGGAGTAGTTTGCCGCTGTAAAAATAAGCCCTATATTATTAATCCCCACGGTCACTTTTTACCTTGGGTTATTAGTCAAAAGGCTCTTAAGAAAAAAATTTATATGATATTGGCGGAGGGCAAAAACTTAAACCGCGCCAATGCAATTCACTGTTCCACAAATCAAGAAGCCTTAGACGTTAAACACTATGGCGTTCGTGCCTCTCCTTTTGTGGTGCCCTATGGCGTTGATTTATCACCGGATCTTCCCAGCCCAAAGAAGTCTTTACAAGAAAAATATGGGGTGTCCACAACCACACCGGTAATTTTATTTTTATCGCGGCTACATCCTAAAAAACGCCTTGATTTTCTACTGGATGTATTGGCACCCCTGAAAGACAAGACTCCGTTTCATTTAATGGTTGGCGGATCGGGAGATCAAGATTACGAACAGACTTTAATCGAACAAGTTAGCCGTCTTGGGTTAGGCGATCGCGTTACCTTCGCTGGTTTTGTGGGAGGCGTAACTAAGGATTTATTGCTGCAATCGGCTGATATTTTCGCCTTGCCCACCTACGGGGAAAACTTTGGTATCTCGACGGTGGAAGCAATGGCGGCTAAGGTGGCGGTAATCACCACTCCGGCTTTACAGCTTGCCCCAGACATTGAGGGTGCGGGGGCGGGAATAATTGTTCCAGGGGAGCATCAACTGTGGATTGATGCGTTGGAAAAGTTGCTAACGTCGCCGGAACAGCGTCAGGCAATGGGACAGCGAGGTGAACATTTGGCGCGATCGCAATACGATTGGAATGTGGTGGGGCGTCAACTAGCCGACGTTTACCAAACAGTGTTGGACGGGCAAGGGTGTAGGTGAAACCTTAAATTCTGTGACCGTTTAATTGCTTACGAGCTTTCTAAAATTAGCTTTTTAACTTGCCTCAAAAATTCAGCATTAAAACACAAACCAACTTTTAAAAATCAGCTTCAAATAATAGCGTTTCTAACGGCTACTTTAGCGAATCAAATTTGCCGACCCAAGACCTATGACTGCTTCTCAAATTGCTCCCCTTCCCTTTGTTTCTTTAGTGGTTCCAACTTATAACCGGGAGGAACCTTTAAAAAATACTGTGATTGACTGTATCGCCCAAGATTATCCCAATTTTGAGGTGATTGTTGTAGATCAAACTAAAGAGCACACCCCTGAAGTTGCTGAATATTTAGAAGAAGTTGCTGCGACAGGAAAAATCACCTTGTTTGCACCGGATTTTGCTAGTTTGCCGGGGGCGAGAAACTATGCAATTCGTCGAGCCAAAGGTGACATTATTATTTTCATCGACGACGACATTCGCATGGATCCTGAATTTATCAAAAGCCATGTGAACGTATTTACAGAAAAGCCAAAAGTTGGTGCCGTTGCTGGTCGGGTCTTGCCTCCAAGTGTTGACGAAACAAAGTTAAAAACTTTCGCCGTTCAGCAGCTTCCTCCTGAGGCGTTGGATCCAGGAATTGCCTGGTATTATTTGGACTTTACCTACGTGGAAAACCCCCAGGAAGTGCTGTCGGCGCGGGGGTGCAATATGTCTTTTCGTCGAGAAGTTTTTGACGATTATGGTTTGGCTTTTGACGAACGAATGCAGGGCAGCGCCATTCGGGAAGAGTCTGATTTGTGTCTTCAGGTTCGCAAAACTGGCTATGATATTTGGTACGAGCCGAAGGCTGCTTTGGTGCATATTGGTGAGCCTACGGGGGGATGTCACAACATCAGTACTCGCACGTTTCAGTATCAGGTAACCCACTATCACAACCACTTTTGGATGGGGTTTCGAAACCTGACTTTATGGCAGAATTTGCGGCTCTATGTCCGACTATTTGATTGTCATGTTTTAGGCAATCCCCCCTGCAATAAAGATAAGTCTCTGAAGAAGGGAATTGTGCGGGGGGTATTTTATTTTTATGGATTTTTTAGTGCGGTGAAAACGGCGATCGCTTCCCTATTTTCTGATGGACAAATTTATAGTCACCAAGATCCTCAGCGGGGAGAAGTCACTAGAGAGATGACCGTTAGTTGAGGAAAATAGTTGAGGGAAATAACCGGGAGAGATACACTATCTAACCAGTGTGAACGCATCAGTAGCGGGTGACGAAAAACAGTGGCTGGACATAGTAAATGGGCCAATATTAAGCGACAAAAAGCCCGCGTCGACGCGGTTAAAGGAAAGGTATTTACCAAGCTGTCGCGGGAAATGATTGTGGCGGCGCGAGCGGGCGGTCCAGATCCGGCGGCGAATTTCCAGCTGCGGACGGCGGTGGAAAAGGCGAAGGCGGCGGGGATGCCCAATGCCAATATTGACCGGGCGATCGCCAAAGGTAGCGGAACCCTGGATGACGGGGTGCGGCTAGAGTCGATCCGCTACGAAGGCTATGGTCCCGGCGGAGTGGCAGTTTTGGTGGAAGCGCTGACGGATAATCGCAATCGAACGGCGGCGGATTTGCGGGTGGCGTTTAGTAAGAATGGTGGGAATCTGGGAGAGACGGGCTGCGTGGGCTGGATGTTTGATCAGTTTGGATTTGTAACAATTATTGGGGAAAACATTGATGAGGAGACGCTATTGATGGCGTCTTTAGAAGGGGACGGGGAAGGGTACGAGCCGTTTGAGGGGGAAGATGGGAAAGGGTTTGAAATTATTGGGTTTGAGGTGACAACTTCAGCTGAAAATTTAGAGAATTTAGAAACAGTTTTAAAGGGAGAAGGGTTTACGGTGTATCAATCGGAGGTTCGCTGGGTTCCTAATAATGTGCTGGAAATTAGTGAGATTGACCAGGCTAAGTCTTTGGTGAAAATGATGGACGCCCTTGAGGATTTAGACGACGTACAAACGGTGTCGGCAAATTATGAAATGGATGATGAGTTGATGGAGCGGGCGATCGCCTAAGACCCTTTCCAGCGCAATTTATATGACAATAAACAGGGGTTACTAATAGTAGGGATCAAGCACCCATGAGCAATTTTGAAACCTGGTTGGCGGCACTGCCCAACAATGCGGCGACGGGTTTGGCGCGGGCGGATGGAGTGTGGGAGCAGGTGCGATCCCAGACGCTGCCTCGGCGGGAGGTGTTGGATGAGACGGTGACGGCGCTAGGGATGGATGTGGAGGCGGCGTGGGATGGGGTGATTGCTGGGGGGACTTTGGGGATTGTGTTGGGGTTGGCGCTGGTGCAGCGTGGCTGGCGGATTTTGGTGGTGGAGCGGGGGGCGCTTCAGGGACGATCGCAGGAGTGGAATAGTTCGCGGCTGGAGCTGAGGGAGCTGGTGTCCCTGGGGTTACTGACGCCAGCGGAGTTGGAGGAGGCGATCGCCAGTGAATATAATCCGGTGCGCATCAAGTTTGATGGGGGCAAGGACTACTGGGTGCGGGATGTGCTCAATGTGGGCATTAGTCCGGCAAAGTTACTGTCAGTTTTAAAGAAAAAGTTTCTGGCAGCGGGAGGTATTTTATGGGAAAAGACAGCATTTGAATCGGCGACGGTGCACCCTGATGGGGTGTCGTTGATTTTAAAAAAACTGGGCAGTCGCGCTCCCGTTGGTGCCGGTGGTCAGGGCAGTGCTGATGCTTATAGAAGTATTGGCGACTCTGATAAGAATAGCGACGAAGTATCTCAGTTTGAGCAGATACAAACGCGGTTATTTATTGATGCCATGGGACACTTCTCTCCCGTGGTGCGACAGGTGCGTGGAGAGACGAAGCCCGATGGAATTTGTTTGGTGGTGGGAACCTGTGCGGTAGGAAATGAGGGGGAGTTCGGTAAGAACGATACGGCGGATTTAATTGCCACCACGGGACCAATTACGGGTAATAAAAAGTCGGCGTATCAATATTTTTGGGAAGCGTTTCCGGCCTCTTCTGGGCGTACCACTTACATGTTCACTTACGTAGATGCCAGTCGCGATCGCCCTACGTTAAAACAATTATTTGCTGACTATTATGATCAAATGCCTGCCTATCAAGGGTTAGAAGGAAATCCTGATGAACTGTGGCGATCGCTCGAAGTAAAACGGGCATTATTTGGGATGTTTCCTAGCTATAAGAACAGCCCCCTTTCGGCACCGTGCGATCGCCTAATTTTTGTGGGCGATAGCAGCGGCTGTCAGTCTCCTTTGAGCTTTGGTGGCTTTGCGGCGTTGCTACGGCACTTACCTCGTTTAACTGACGGAATTCATAGTGCTTTAACGTCGGAAAAGCTCGACAAAAAATCGCTCAATGAGCTGCAACCTTATCAGCCCAATCTGTCAGTAACTTGGCTATTTCAGCAGTCCATGAGCGTCAAGCCTGGGGATACGCCTAATCCCCAAGGCATCAATATTTTGCTGGACCGGGTATTTGGTGAAATGGCGATCGCTGGGGAATCAATTATCAAACCGTTCTTGCAGGACGTGGTGCAATTTCCCGCTCTATCTGTCGCTCTAATGCGCACCGCCTTTGCCGATCCGCTGATGGTTACCATCTTGGTGCCGCGCCTGGGGCTGCCCGCGTTGACCACTTGGATGAGGCACTATTTAAGTCTGGGAGCTTACGATGTTCTGGACCGCACGCTAGGGCAGCTGAAGTCAGATGACAACTTCCGGTTACAGCAATGGCAGGCGGCTTGGCGCTATGGCAGCGGGCGTGATTACCATTCGTAACTGGGACTTCCGCTAAACTTAGTCCGCATAGGTTACGCTACCCTTCCAGCGCGGCGGTGCGGTCCAGCAACAACAGGTCGCGTAAGCCGTTGGTGTCCAGGTCGGAGAGCCAGTTTTCGCCGGTGCCGACGATTTGTTCCGCTAGGGCTTTTTTGCTTTCGATGAGGTCGTGGATTTTTTCTTCCAGCGTGCCCGTACACACAAATTTATGCACCTGCACATTGCGGGTTTGACCGATACGGAAGGCGCGGTCCGTGGCTTGGTTTTCCACGGCGGGATTCCACCAGCGGTCAAAGTGGAAAACATGGTTAGCGCGGGTTAGGTTAAGCCCGACGCCGCCGGCTTTTAGGGACAAAATCAAGATCTTTGGCGCTTGGGGGTCGCTTTGGAAGCGCTCCACCATGGCGTCCCGCTTGGCTTGGGCAGTGCTGCCGCTTAGGTACAGGATTTCTTCGCCAAGGTGCTTGGAAAGTAGAGATTGCAGGCGATCGCCCCACTGAGCAAACTGGGTAAAAATCAAGGCGCGATCCCCTTCCGCCACCAGCTCATCCACCATTTCCAAGAGCCGCTCTAGCTTAGGGGACAGCTCCGGATCCGGCAATGTGCCCGCCCCTTTGTTTTCCTTGAGTAAGTCGGGATGGTTACAAAGCTGCTTGAGTTTTGTGAGCAGCGCCAACACCTGACCATGGCGCTGAATACCGTCGCTGCTTTCGATTTCTGCCAGGGATTTTTCCACCAGGGCTTGGTATAGTTCCGCCTGAGGTTTGGATAGCCCGCAAAAGACGGTCATTTCTTGCTTTTCGGGCAGGTCATCAATAATGGAGCGGTCCGTTTTGACCCGACGCAGAATAAAAGGCTGCACCAGCGATCGCAACGTTTGCAACGAAGCACTGTCGCCGTATTTTTCAATGGGCAACGCAAACCGCCGCTGGAAAAATTGCTTTTGCCCCAAATAGCCCGGATTGAGGAAATCCATAATTGACCACAGCTCCGACAGGCGATTTTCCACGGGCGTACCGGTGAGGGCAATGCGGAACGGGGGCGCAAACTCCGTGTCCTCCGCTTTATCGCTGGCGTCCAAATTTACCAACCGCCGCACCGCCTGGGACTGCTTCGAGTCGGAATTTTTAATATTTTGCGCCTCATCCAGCACCACCCCCCGCCAAGGCACCGATTGCAAGGTCATTTCATCGCGAAACACCAGGGCATACGTGGTCATGATTAGGTCGCATTTTTCTGCTTTCCGCGCCAGCGCCTTGCCCTTTGCCCGTTTATCGCCGTGGTGCACCACAATATCCAACTTGGGCGCAAATCGCTGGGACTCCCGCCGCCAGTTCCCCAACACCGATGTGGGGCAAATCAATAGCACCGGTCCGTTCAACGCCTCCCGCTCTTTAAGGTGCAGCAAAAATGCCAGGCACTGGATGGATTTTCCCAGTCCCATATCGTCCGCCAGACACGCCCCCAACCCCCAGCGCTCCAGGAACGACAGCCACGCCACCCCCCGCCGCTGGTAAGGTCGCAACGTTCCCGTCAAGGTTTCGGGATCCTCCACCGCTTCCAGGGACTGATTATTGCTGAGGATGCCCAGGAGCTGTTCCATGGTGCCGGACGCCTCAAAACCCACCACCGGCAGCTTGTCGATAACCGGTGAGTCTCCAGTGCTAATGCGCAGCGCCTCATCCAAAGACAGAGACATATTGCCCTGACGCTTATCGAAAAATTCCCGCGCCGCCCGCACATCCGCCGGTCGCAGCTCGATCCACGTGCCCTCAATTTCCACCAGGGGCAGCTCGTCTAAATCTTTCTCCGCCAGGATTTGCTCAAACTGGTCTTTGGTAAGCGATCGCCCCCCAAGGGTCAACGACCAGCGGAAATCTAGCAAACTGCTGAGCCCCAGTTTTATGTCGTCCTCTTGAATCGTCTCCGCCGTTTCCAAATTTAGCCCCAGCCGACTGGCGCGACTGTCGCGGTCCGCTAAGCTGGGCGGCAGCACGACCCCTAAGCCGCTGTCCTTAAACCGCCACGCCACCGTTTTAATAAACTCGTATGCCTGCGCCGCCGTTAATTCTTGAGATGTGGGCGATCGCTCTGCCAAGGTGGGCTCCAACACCGGATATAGCCGTGCCGCCAACCCCAACCCTCGCAACAGGGTGGACAGAGGATCATCCACCAGGCGATCGTCCGCCCGCAGCTGCTCCACGGGATACTGCCACAAAATTTCCGCCCCCAGCCATAGGGAGCGCTCGTCCAAACTTTGCAGCCCAAAGGCCAGCACCCAGGCATTGTCCTCTTGCTGGGGCGGCACCAGCTTAAACGCCGGGCGGAAGCTGGACTGGGTTTGGGCGCGGAGGGTGGGCTGGGTGCCTTGGGGATCGCGCATCAGCTCCGCCCAGTCCTGCACCGACGCCAGGGCCACCGTCCAGTTATTTAAAATCGTTCCCAACGGCATCAGGTCCGATAGGGGACTTTCGCAAGTACCGTCGGAGGATGCCAACTGCACCAACCAATCTTTCACCGTGGGGGCGATCGCCAAATTGGTGCTCACCCCACCCCGCGGTCGTTTTGCCGCCACCCGTCGCGCCCCCGGCAACGGCAACGTGCCCATCACCCGGCGCATATCCAGGTCCACCACCTGGGCAAGAAAATGCTGAATTAAACGACTGGGGGCAAGGGGTAGCTCCACGGTGGGAGGGGTAAATTTACGGGTGCGAATTTTGCGGCTGCGGCTGGCGGGTTCCACCTTAGACTCCGGCGGCGTTTGATCCTGATAAAAACGACACACCGTGGGCATGGTGCGCCCCAGCCGCTCTAGACGCAGTTGGTCCGCCTCGCTTTCCAACACCGGCCACCACTGGGCGCGCACGGTGCCATCAAACTGGGGTAACAAGCTGGGCACTGCCTTGCTGCGTGCCACCAAATCTAACCCCCACCGGGCCACATGGCTCCAGTAGCGTAGCTCCTCCCCAAAGACCTGTTCCTCACCCCGCGCCAGGGGTAGCTCCCGCAAAAAGGCGATCGCCCCTTCAATATCTAGGGCCAGCCCAGTGACCCACCAATTTTGCAAGGTAATTTTTCCGGCAGCATCTTCCGGGATAGGCTCGGCAGCTAGCAATGGGCTGTGGGCGTTCTCCACCGTGGGTAGGGCGATGGCAAAGGTGCGCGATTTCCCCTTCTTGGCGATCGTCGTCGCCGTATCCGCCGACAAGGGTCCGTCCTGCCCCAAATGCTGTAGCCACTCTTTAAAGGGCTTGGGAGCGAGGGTACGAGGATGGGGAGCCACCTCCCAGGTCATCGTCTTTTTGGGCTTCAAAGGTTGCCATGCCTCGCCCCAAAGCCAAAACTGTTGGGTTTGAGGATGCCAACTGCCGTGTAAGACTGCCATAGGTGGGAGTTAGGAAAAGATGCTAAGGGCCGCAATTTTAAAGGATTAGGGGCGGTGTTTTTGTTGAGATTTTGGTGAGGGCGCTGTCGCGATCCCTTCGTAATCTCTATTTATCTGCGGGATCCCATGGACGAAATAGACCAGGTGGCTAGGGCTCCGGCGATCGCCACCCCCGCCAATGTGAACAGCACCGTGGGCAGCCCCACCCAACTTTCCGCCAAGCTAGCCAACGCCAACGGCAAACTTAGGGCAATATTAATGGCGTTATTTTGTAGCCCAAACACCTTGCCGTGCATGGCTTCCGGCGTGGTGTTTTGAATGGTGGTTTGCATGGGAATGCCGCTTAGGGCGCAGCCGATGCCCACCACCCCCAGACAAATCAGCGTGCCCCATAGGGTGTTCAAATTAAACGCCAGGGCTGCCAAACCGCCCGCCACCACCGTTGAGCCCACAAAGGATAGTCGGGTATAGGGAATGCGATCGCCAAACTGCCCCAAAATCGCAGCCCCGATGCCCATTCCCACGCCGCCCATAGCCATCAACACCCCAAACTGGGACGCCTTTAGCACCGGAATCAGCTCCGCAATGCGCACGGCAATGACCGCCAGCGCTGCCACAATGGAAAACAAAATGGTGAGCTGAATAATGGCGTTGCGCACCACTGGCGTCTGGCGCAGATAATCTAACCCCTCTTTTAAATCCTCTAGGATATGGGGCTGATTTTGGCTATCTTCATCGCGCTTTTCCCCGGTCCTTACCAAAATCAGCAATAGCCCCGCCAGCAAATAACTGCCGCCCACCGCCAGTTCCTGACCCAAATCGGCACTGCCGGACCAAGGCTCGACCCAACCGTTGGCGATCGCCAACAGGGGCTCCCCCAAGGCAAACCCAATAATCACCGCTCCCATCATGGTGGTGGTGTACAGGGAATTGGCGGACAGCAGGTTTTCTTTCTTGACCAACATGGGCAAAGTGGACTGCTCAGCGGGGGCAAAATATTGGGTCAAAGTGGATACCGCAAACGTAATCCCCAGCAGCGCCCCAAAGCCCACGGGGGTGTAATAGTCCCCAATGGTCCATCCCGGCAAATCCGCCGTCACCAGCAACAGCGGCGGAATGCCTAACACCAGCAAACCGCGCACCAGGTTAGTGAGCACCAGCACCGTTTTTTTCGACCACCGGTCCACATAAACCCCCGCCAGGGAGCCAAACAGTACCGCCGGAATGGTAAACGCAATCATCACCGACGACACCCAGCCGCTAATGGGCTGGTCCGCCTGTTGGAATCGGGTGGTAATGATGGCGATCGCCATCACCAAAAATACTTTGTCCGCAAGCTGGGAAAAAATTTGTCCCGCCCACAGCGCCAAAAACTGGCGATTTTTCAAAACCGGCCAAAAACCGCGATCGCTCTCATCAAAAGCCGCCGCCGCGTCCTGTAAATCCTGATGTAAATGCCCGTCCCCCCCGTCACCGCGATCTGAACCCTGGGACGAGCCTTTAGACTCCTCCAAATCTGCGGTGATACCTTCTTTTGCCATGGGAACGAAAAACTAGGGACGGGTTTGGGTGTAAGTGTCGATTAGGGTCGCCGAGCGAATCCCCTTTCCTAAATGATATTGGGCATAGTGCCGAAGTGTGCGTTCAATTTGTACCCACGCTATGAAATCTTGCGGAGACTCTGGACGAGAATCTTGCGAAGGCGAGCTAATCCGATCCGTGTGCTCCGCATGCTCTCCCTTGGGTGACGCTAAGGATTGCAGCAAAGTGACTTCACGGGCGGTGAGAGATCGCGGCATAAACTTCGCCTTAGTGCGGGGATTTAACCGAGCTCCCTCTCCAGTATCCCCCCCATTCGCCCCAGAACCATCCCCCTCAAGTTCAGGAACCTGCACCCCATGCCCCGCCAACATGGCCGGACTGGCTCGGTCCAACGCATCCAACGTCACCACACCCCCGATCGCCGCACTAAATCCAATGCGCCACTGGGAATCTTCACCAATCACTACCGGCTGTTGGGTCAGCCCACAGGATTTAACCTGGGGAGCCACCCCCGCCACCCGCAGCAAATGGTAAATGCCGTGACATAGCAGCGCCAATAGTGACGCCACTCGCTCCTGGAAGTTGGGGGCGATCGCCAATGAATCCAGCCGCTGTAAATGCTCCAAAAGCGTATCGAACAATTCCGACTGGGGTTGCTCACTCAACGCCTGGGATAACACCAGCTCCGACCAATATTGCGCCGCCGCCAGCCGCCCCAAATCCCGACTGAGACCGGGATAGGACACCACCAACTCCGCTTGACCGATACGGTCCAGATTACGCCCCGGTCGGATGAGCAGTTGGTTCACCACAAACAACCGACTGCGCCCGCCAATTTTTGACTTGGGCTTCCGCGCCCCCGACGCCACCACCCGCATCAGTCCCCGCTCCGGCGTCAGCACCGTCAAAATTACATCCGCCTCCCCTAGGGGCATCGCCTTTAGATTAATCCCCGTTACTTTGTAGGGCGATCGCGACCCACTTCCCTCCTGTGCCATATTCACCGTCCATCACGTCAAAATTCAGTCTAGTGGCAATCGAAACTGTCCCTGGGTACTTCATCCTTAAACGCCCTCTCCGGAAGGACAAGCGTTCAACACGAAAAAGCCATAAAGTTGGATGTGATTCAGGTAATCTTTGATGCCGCCACACCTGTGCCCCATGATTAACGCGGACTCCTCACCTAACCCTTTTCCCCAGCTAGACGGATATACCGTTACTGAGCTCCTTTACCTGGGAGCACGAGCGGGGGTATATCGTGCCACATGCAACAAAGATGGGCGCTCAGTGGCGATTAAGGTGCTGCGCGATGGATTACCCAGGGTGAGTGATCGGGTGCAATTTCGCAATCAGTATGCGATCGCCAGCAACCTGGATATTCCCGGCATCGTCAAGCCTCTAGATCTTAAGGTTGACCAGGGATTTGCGCTGGTGATGGAGGATTGGGCAGGAATTCCCCTGGGTCAGTATCTTCAGCAACGGCGACAGCTGGATATTGGTGAAGGGCTAGCGATCGCCCGGCAGCTCACCAATATCCTCCACGATCTGCACCAAGAACGGGTGATCCACAAGGACATCAGGCCCGACAATATCTTGACTGATCGATCCTCAAGCCAGGTCACGCTGATTGATTTCAGCATTGCGTCGCTGTTGCCGAAGGAAGTTCAACAACTGCAAAGCCCGAATGTGTTGGAGGGGACGTTGGGGTATCTCGCGCCGGAACAGACGGGGCGCATGAACCGGGGTATCGACTATCGAACGGATTTTTATGGGTTGGGGGTGACGTTATATCAGCTGTGGAGTGGCCGGTTACCCTTCGAAGCGGATGATCCCCTAGCTGCCATTCATTCTCATATTGCCAAGACGCCGGAGCCTTTGGATCGCCTCAATTCCACAATCCCGGCGGTGGTGGCGGCGATCGTGGGCAAGTTGATGGCGAAAAATGCGGAGGATCGTTACCAGAGTGCTCGGGGAATTGAGTTTGATTTGGCGACCTGTGCGGCCCAATGGCGGGAAACGGGAGAGATTTTAACGTTTGACTTGGGGACGCGGGATCTGAGCGATCGCTTCTCCATTCCCGAAAAACTCTACGGTCGCGAGGCGGAGGTGGACGCTTTGCTGGAGGCCTTTGGGCGGGTGACCCAGGGACAGTCGGAAATAATGTTGGTGGCGGGGTTTTCCGGCATTGGCAAAACGGCGGTGGTGAATGAGGTGCATAAGCCGATCGCCCGCCAGCGAGGCTATTTCATCAAGGGAAAATTCGGGCAGTTCAATCGTGATATTCCCCTGTCGGCGTTTGTGGGCGCTTTCCGGGAGTTGATCGCCACCTTGCTGTCGGAGCCGGATGCCCAGCTAGCAGAGTGGCGATCAGCAATCTTAGGGGCAGTGGAACAGAGCGGTCGCGTGATTGTTGAGGTGATTCCCGAGCTGGAGCGCATTATCGGTCCGCAACCACCGGTACCTGAGCTGATGGGGGCTGCTGCCCAAAATCGTTTTAATCGACTGTTTCTAAAATTTGTGCGGGTGTTTACTCGGGCGGATTGTCCGCTGGTGATTTTTCTGGACGATTTGCAATGGGCGGATTCGGCGTCCCTGGAGCTGATGAAACTACTGATGAAGCAGGGGCAGTACCTACTGTTGCTGGGGGCGTATCGGGATAATGAGGTGTCGCCGTCCCATCCCATGATGCAAGTGATGGGTGAGTTGGAGTGGGCGGGGGAAACGGTGTGGACGATCGCCCTGGAGCCCTTGGATCTGGACCATACGGTGCAACTGGTGGCGGATACGTTGCACTGTTCCACGGAGTTGGCCCGTCCGTTGGGGGCGTTGGTGCGGCGCAAAACCGATGGGAATCCATTTTTTGCGACCCAGTTTCTTAAGGCGCTATACGAGGACGGGCAGATTACGTTTAACGGCGATCGCCAGCATTGGGAATGCGATATCACTGCGATTCAGCAGTTAGCTCTGACGGACGACGTGGTGGAGTTGATGGCGTCCCAGCTACGCAAACTGCCGGCGGCAACCCAGGAATTGCTTCAGCTCGCAGCCTGCGTTGGGAGTCAGTTCGATTTGGCAACGTTGGGCATTGTGGGGGAGCGATCACCTCTGAAAACCGCAGACCTGCTGTGGCCGGCGTTGGAAGACGGATTAATCTTACCCATCGATCAGATCTACAAATTTTTCCAAACTGGTGAGGGGGCGATCGAGGCGGGTGAGGTGGGTGACATGGGCGATCGCGCCAATCCCACCTACCGTTTTTTGCATGACCGCGTCCAGCAGGCCGCCTATATCCAGGGAGAGGACGACGATCAACGGTTGCTGCATCTGCGCATTGGTCGGCTGTTGCAGCGGGAGCTGACGGCGGACGAACGGCAAGAGCGATTGTTCGATATTGTGGGTCACCTCAATTTGGGGCGCACTGCGATCGCCGAAGCCGCCGAACGGAACGCCTTAGCGGCCCAAAACCTGGATGCTGCCCGCAAAGCCAAGCAGTCTACTGCCTATGATGCTGCTCAACGGTTTGCGGAGATTGGCATTGAGTTATTGGGGGGCGATCGCTGGGAAACCCAATATGAGCTGAGTTTGGCCCTGCAAACGATTTTGACGGACGCCCATTGTCTGGGGGGGAATTTCGAGGCGACCGACGCCTGTGGAGCAGTGGGGCTCGTCCACGCTAGGACGGCGATCGATAAAGTGCCGATTACCCTTGCTCAGATGAGCGTTCTCACGACTCTACGTCAGATGCCTGAAGCGATCGCCCTTGCCACCGGTGCTTTGGCGGAACTTGAGGTGACATTCTCGACGGAGGCGGACGTCGCCTGGAGCACCGAAGTATTCACAACCTTGGCGACGCAGCTGCAAGCCCACCCCATCGAGAGCCTGGTGGATTTGCCAACGCTGCGGGACCCACGGATATCGGCGGTGATGCAGCTCCTGGCAACCTTGACCACTCCTGTGCTTATGGTCAGCCCCGCCCTATTTCCACTGATATGCGCCAAAGTTATTTCCCTCTCGTTGGAATTTGGCAACAGCGCTGTCTCCACTACGGGCTATGTCGGTCATGGAATGGTTTTAGCCAACTATCAGGGGGAGGTGATGCAGGGCTATCGCTTCGGCAAAGTGGCCTTAGAACTCCTTGATCGCTTTGAGTCCGACTCCTATCGTCCCCTGGTGATGCTGCTGTTTGGCGGTTTCTTACAACATCGCAGGGAACCGATCACCGCAGCGCAAGCCCTATTGAAAGGGGGGTATCGCGCCGGGATGGAAGTGGGAGATTTTTTATTCGCGGGCTACAACATCAACCATTACTGCTTCAGTCGCTTTCTTGCTGGGGACAATTTGACGCCCCTAAATGATGAACTGCAACAGTATCGGGTTGTATTAGAGCAGGCGAAGCAATCTTCACCCGCTTCCTATTGCGCGATGAGCCAGCAAATGTGGCACAACCTCACCACTCCCACTACTGCGCCAGATCTACTGGTGGGGTGTTTTTTCGATGAGACAGAAAGATTTCCCCATTACGCCCAGAGCCATGAACTGGTGGGAATCGGCTTAGCCTACATCACCAAGTTGCAGCTAGCGTACCTGTTTGATCGTGATGATGCCGGTCTCGAGCATATTGAAGAGACCGAGCCTTATCTAGGAATGGTGATTGGCTACCTGAACCAGTTCGTATTTCACGCCTATGCGGGATTGACCTATCTACGGGTAGCGGGCAAACAATTGGCGGTGGACCAAGCCCTCGAACTCGCGACCCCACACCAGGAAACCGTGGCCCAGTGGGCACAACACGCACCGATGAACTATCAGCACCTGTGGGAGCTAATGGAAGCGGAACGGTTGCGGGTGCTGGGACGGTCCTACGAGGCGGCGGATTATTATGACCGCGCGATCGCCGGAGCCGCTGAACAGGGGTTTGTCAATAACGTGGCGATCGCCAACGAACAGGCCGCTAAGTTCTATCTCGCTTGGGACCGCCCCACCCTGGCAGCTAGCTATATGCAAGCGGCCTACGACAACTACGAGCGCTGGGGAGCCAAAGCCAAAGCGATCGCCCTCAAGCAAACCTACCCCCAATGGTTCGGCAAGTCCCAATCCCCCAGCCGCACCGGAGGCACCGATGGGAGCAATAATGACCAACTATTCGACGTCCCCACGGTCATGCAAGCCACCCAGGCCATCTCCCAGGAAATCGAACCGGATAAACTCCTGTCCCGCCTGGTGCAGCTTGCCTTAGCCAATGCGGGGGCAACGCGGGTGGACTTAGCAATCAAGCGCAAGGCCCACTGGACCCTCGTCGCCCGAGCCGAGATTGCCACAGCCGATACCCCAACAATCGGATCAGATGAAACGGGCTCGGATTTGGTGGTCGAGCTTTGCGATCGCCCCTTGGAGATGGCGGACTCGGTGCCCCACAGCGTTATCAATACCGTAATCCGCACGGAGCAGGTGGCGGTTTTTGACAACCTCAGCCAGGTCCCAGAATTCGCCGCCGATCTCTACATCACCCTCAATCAACCCAAATCCGCCCTCTGCGTTCCCCTAAATCGCCAGGGCAAAACCCTCGGAGTGCTGTATCTGGAAAATAACCTAACCACCGGGGCGTTTGTGGGCGATCGCGTGGATGTGCTGCAAACCATTGCCGGTCAAGCGGCCATTTCCTTAGAAAATGCCCGACTTTACCAGGAAGTTGCGAGCTACTCCCAAACCCTTGAAGCCGAAGTCGCCAACAAAACCCAAGCCCTCCGCCAGAAGACCCAAGACCTGGAACAGACCCTCGTTGACCTCAAGCACGCCCAAGCCCAGCTCATCCAACGGGAAAAAATGTCTGCCCTCGGTCAGCTGGTCGGCGGCATCGCCCACGAAATCAACAACCCCGTCACATTCATCCGGGGCAATATCCACCATGCCAAGGGTTACGTTGAGGACCTGCTTCAGTTGGTGTCCCTCTACGCTCACCATTACCCCGAGCCAGTTTCTGAAATTGAAGATGCTTTAGAGGACATTGATCTCCCCTTTTTGCAGGACGATGTCCAGAAGATATGGCAGTCCATGGCGACCGGCAGCCAGCGCATTGCCCAAATTGTCACGGACCTGCGCAATTTCTCGCGTTTGGACGAGGCGGATATGAAGGCGGTGGATCTCCACACCGGCTTGGATAGCACCCTGTTGGTATTACGTGATCGCTGCAAAGGCTCCGACAAACAACCGGCGATCGCCATCCTCAAAAACTACGGCGACTTACCCAAGGTCAAATGCTACGCTCGCGAGCTGAACCAAGTATTTTTCAGCCTGCTGGACAATGCGATCGACGCGATCAATGAGCTGGGTGCAGCAGCATCCCAGAGCACTCCCCAGATTCACATCGAAACGACAGTCCAAGGCGATCGCCACGTCACCATCAAGATTTCAGACACTGGCTGCGGCATCCCCGAGACGGAGCGATCGCAAATCTTCGAGCCATTTTTCACCACCAAACCCGTCGGCAGCGGCACTGGGCTGGGGCTATCGGTGAGCTATGCGATCGTCCAGCGCCATGGGGGCGAACTAAGCTGCAAACCGTTCCCCGGTGGCGGCACAACCTTCACCGTCGCCATTCCCCTAAGCACCTAGGATCGACACTCCTTAAAAATATGATGCACTAAACGCAAAATTGGGAAGCCCAGCGATCGCGCCAAGCTTCCCAACTCTTTATCAGCCATATTCCAGGCTTCTATGTCGCCTAAGCTCTATAGCTGAGGAACCACCTGATCCTTCACGGGAACCTCGGCGTATTCAGCCACGATTTGACGGAATTCCTCGCCATCAATGGTCTCCTTGTCCACCAATAGGTCAACTAGGCGATCCACAACCTCGCGATTATCTTCAACGAGCTTCAGGGTGTCCTGATAGCAGGCTTCAGAAATAGCGCGCACTTGGGTATCAATACGAGCTGCCACTTTCTCCGAATATTCAGAGCGGGAAGCACCCAGGTCGCGTCCCAAGAACACTTCGCCTCCCTGGCTTTCCAGAGAGAGGGGACCCAAGTCGGACATACCGAAACGGGTCACCATCTGACGCGCCATATTAGTCACCTGCTGCAAGTCGTTGCTAGCACCGGTGGTAATCTCAGAGTCGCCAAAGACAATTTGCTCAGCGGCACGACCGCCCAAAGCTCCGCAAATGCGAGCCAAAAGCTGTGATCGCGACACCAGCATCTGATCTTCGTTGGGGGTAAACCAGGTCAAACCGCGAGCCTGACCGCGAGGAATCAAGGTCACCTTTTGCACCGGATCGTGATCCTTCAGCAACGTTCCCACGATCGCGTGACCCACCTCGTGGTACGCCACCAAACGCTTACTCTTGCTGTCCACCATGGCAGTGCCTTCCATACCGGCAATCACCCGGTCAACGGCATCGTCAATTTCCACCATCTCAATGGCTTCCTTACGACGGCGAGCGGTCAAAATTGCCGCTTCGTTCAGCAAGTTCGCCAAGTCCGCACCGGTAAAACCAGGGGTACGACGGGCGATCGCCTCCAAAGAAACCTCGTCAGCCAACTTTTTGTTGCGGGCATGAACCTCAAGCACCGAGCGACGACCCTTCACATCGGGAGCCTCAACGGTCACCTGACGGTCAAAACGACCGGGACGCAACAGGGCAGAGTCCAGCACGTCAGGACGGTTGGTTGCCGCGATGATGATGATTCCGGTATTACTCTCAAAACCATCCATCTCGGTCAGCAGCTGGTTCAGAGTCTGCTCACGCTCGTCGTTACCGCCACCAATACCGGCACCACGCTGACGACCTACGGCGTCAATCTCATCAATAAAGATGATGCAAGGGGCGTTCTCCTTGGCTTTCTTAAACAGGTCGCGCACACGGGACGCACCCACACCCACAAACATTTCCACAAATTCAGAACCGGAGATGCTGAAGAACGGTACGCCCGCTTCACCAGCGATCGCTTTAGCCAAAAGGGTTTTACCGGTTCCCGGAGGTCCCACCAGCAAAACGCCCTTAGGAATGCGAGCACCAATGGCAGTGAATCGCTCAGGTTTCTTCAGGAAGGTAACAACCTCTTCCAGCTCTTCCTTCGCTTCGTCCACACCAGCCACGTCGTCAAACAACACGCCAGTTTTCGCATCCATTTGGAATTTGGCGCGGGACTTACCAAAGTTCATCGCCTGCCCAGGACCGCCGGGCACGTTGCTGGAGCGGCGGAACAGGAAGAACAAGCCCACCACCAGCAATAGCGGGAACACCAAGTTCCCCAAAATTCCAAACACAGCACCGTCGTTGCGCACCGGGTGGGAATCCAAGTTCACGCCGGACTCACGAATTTTGGACACCAAATCAGGGGCCGCCATGGGCAAGTCCACCCGCAAGCGCTGCACCCGATCGTCCAGCTCAGGATCAACCGCTTCAACGATCGCCGTTTGTCCGCCTTCATAAAGGTCAACCGACGTCACCCGACCTGCGTCGAGATACTCCAAAAAGCGACCGTAGGTCATGCGAGTATTCGCCGCGTTCTGTCCGGCACTGGTGGTGCCCACGTTGCTAGAAAACGCCCCTTGCCATAGGAAAAATCCCACCACCAACACGGGCAGGGTCCATAGCAGAATGACTCTCCAAGGTAGTTTCATCGATATCGCCCCTATGAGAACGTCTAAAAAAGTTTGCGATCGCCGGTAACGAAACCTCGCTGCCCAAAAAAGCAGCTTTGCCGGTGTTCATTGTGTCCAAAATCTTTGGACCTCAACCAATAGCCGGATTGATAGGCATCTTAGTCATCGGCCTAATTACGCGATGCTGCCTGCAAAGCATTAATTGAAAAATTAATTTCAAAGCAGTTGTTTCTTAATTAAATGTAACCTATCGTTAAGCAAGGCAGCAAGACGACTATTTTTCGCCTCAGCCCTTTCCCCCGTCAGCCTTGGCGTAGCGCAATTTTATTTATAGCTAACTCATGAGTTCCTGAGGGATTTATCCGCCACCCCGCCTTTGCAATGGGGCGAAAAACCCGGGCACAGATGAGAAATCAAGGCGTAAATATTAAAGTCTTCCCGTAATCCCTAGGGGCTGTCATCACTTAAACTCCAAATTTAAATTCCAAAGGCTTTGACCGTAACGGTTTCAGTCCCTAGATCTTTTGGTTTTAAAAGGGCGTGTACTCCCCACTGTATAAGGCCTCTGGCACTTAATTGATGATGCGCCCTAGCGATCGCCCAGGGAAACCTTGGCAAACCCATGGGGAACATCCGACGCCCCCCCCATAGACCCCGACGGAGTATTTCCTGAAAAGGGGTTGAGGCGATCACCCTCTGTCAAGTCCTCTAAATCATTAAAGTGGCGCAAAATGCTGTCTTGATCCTGAGAACGCCTAATATCAGCGCAGCTTAGGGTCTTCAGTCGCTTTAAATATTCATGATCACTGACCTGCCGCCCAGCCACAATCTTTGCCAACACTTCAGGCATCTCCGGGCGCAGAGACAACAAATGGGAAAACGCCATCGGCGACAACTCCAGCAGCTTAACGTTACTGGAAGCCCAAACGGTGGCGGTACGACGAATACCAGACATTAGGGAAATTTCCCCCATCAACGACCCCGGCGCCAAAGAAAAAACCTTCGGGGGCGCAAAATCCGTAAACTCCACCTCGCCACGAACCATGCCAGCCGCCAATATATAAGCCGTAAAGCCCTCATCGCCCTGGCGAAACAAGGTGTGCCCCTCTCGGTGGTGAACAATACTGACCCGTGACACCACACTCCAAATCTCACTGGGAGACAGTGAAATGTTTGATGATGCGAGCAAATCCATCAGAGCTGCCTGAATGATCTCGAAGACATTTTTGGGACGTGTAGTCATAAATCTCAAGCCCGCCATATTTCCACGTTGCTAGTGATCGATTCGCCAATGGTGAGTGATCTTGGTCACAATGCCAAGGATTGTCTAACTCTAGCGTCTCCAATTACCTGCTGGTTGTTCCCAAAGCCACTTTTCCAAGTGTTCCTGCCGGCACCCTGGAAGGAATTACACCGTAGCCCGCCTCCCCTGACCGTTTCAGCGTTAGCCCAAAAAAACCAGAAAATTGTTAATTTCTTATAACTCGCCTTTGATTTAAGTACAAAAATCGAATACGGTGACTATATTCAAACCTGAGGCGCGAAAACTCGAGCCTTTGGTTGAGTTTTGTTTATGGAAATTTGCTGTGGAAGCTGCTTTTTGAGGAGGCTCAATGGGGGGCGCACTCGGTTGGTTTTCGCGGATTTTTGCGGATTTCTTTTTTTGTTCTTTTCGCAAGTTTACTGTTTCGCAGATTTTTTGCCCCTGAAATTGCGGTGTTAACTGCGACTTTAACTGCGAATTCATGTGTAGTCTTTCAGGTCAGCGAGTTATGGCGTTATTAAGTGTGGATTTGGGGCGGACGGCAACCAAAGCCTGTGTCGGTCGCAACCCTGAAGAGGCGGTGATTATTCCGTCCAACGTGGCACCGGTGGGAGTAGACCGGGTACGCCAGGGCAGTTTTGAGGCGGGTTTTGCGGAGCCCCTTTGGGATATTTGGCTGGAATATCAGGGGGGCGGTTATGCCTTGGGGCAGCTAGCGGCAGACTTTGGGGCAGATTTGGGCGTTGGTCAGTCCAAGGTGGAAGACGCACTGGTAAAGGTATTGGCCTGCGCGGGACATTACCGGCTGTCGGGGCGTATTGCGGCGGTGCTGGGGTTGCCTTATCTGTCCCAAGAGCAGTTTGACCGAGAAAAGGAGCAGATGTTGAGTTTGCTGCGATCGCCCCATATTTTTAGCTATCGCGGTAAGGCGGTGGCGGTGGAGCTGGATCCGGTGTGGGTGGTGCCAGAGGGCTATGGCAGTTTTGTGTGGACGGAAGCCTGTGGCGGGTCGGCGGCGGAATTGCTAGGGCGGTCTGTGGCGGTAATTGACATTGGTCACCAGACCACGGATTTGCTGACCATTGACCGATTTCGGTTTGCTCGAGCGGCATCGCGCAGTGACGACTTTGCCATGGATGAGTTTTATCGGCGGGTGGCGAAGAATATTCCCGGTGCCGACAGTCAGTCCCTGGCGCTAATCGAGGCGGTGAATCGTCCGGAGGGACAGCGGCGGTTCCGGCCACGGGGAGAAAGTCAGCCCACAGATTTAGATCAGATATTGCCCAATTTGCGGCGGGCATTTGCGAAGGAGCTATCCCAGCGCTGTATTTCCTGGCTGCCGGAGCGGGTTACGGACGCCATTATCAGCGGCGGCGGCGGCGAGTTTTTCTGGCCCGATTTAGAAACGCTGCTTACGGAGGCAGGACTACAGGTACATTTGGCGGCTCCGTCTCGCTTGGCTAATGTGCTGGGTCAGCATGCCTATGCCACAGCGATGGTACGAGCTTCAAAGCGCAGCGCTTAGGTGCCTCGTATTGGATTCCTCGCTTTGGAGCAGGAGTATTTGGGGCAGGAGTATTTGAAGCAATTTGGACCGTTGAAATTGGAGCATTGACAATGGCAGCTCGACAGACATCAGTGACAAAAACATCCACGCGACGCAAAGCCACAAAAGGCAAGGTCACAAAGAAAACGGTTTCATTTTCCTTGGAGGAAGATCAGGGGCTGCTTAGCGCCATTGAAATTACTTTGGAGGAGGGAGAGTTTGATAGTTTCAATGCCCTGTGTCGCCATGCCCTAAGTCAGTTTTTATTTGCTGATGATGAGCCGGAGGAGGAGGTTGAGACGGTGTCTGCCCAGCCTGCGTTTGACCCCAGTGAAATGGGGGTGGCGATCGCCCAGGCACTACAAACCAATCTCCAGGCAAATTTGCAGGCAACTCTCCAAGCAAATACGCCGCAACCTCAAGCAAGTCCTGATGCAGAAAGTTTGGGCGGAGCGATCGCCCAACAGCTTATGGAGCAACTAAAGGCGACGTTACTGCCTCAGATAGAGGACTCCCAACCCACGATTAATATTGATATCGACTCCCAAGAAATTGGCTTAGAGGTGGCCCAGAAGCTGCTCCCAACCTTGCAAAACGCACAGGAAAGAACCATTACTGAGGCGGTGCATGATGCGATTCTTGAGGAGGGCATTGTGGGGGGGATTGGCAATAAATTAGAACTGACGCCCACAACGCCGACAGTGGCTACCAGTTGGGAAGAGGCGCGGGGCGAAATTATTGCCGGTGTGGCGACCCAGCTAGAGGCAAAGTTGCGGGAGAAAGATCGGGTGTTAAGTACCCTGCTGGAGGAGGTGAGATCGCTCCCTCGGCTGATGCAGGAGCTAAAACACGAGGTAAAAAGTGAAGTTCAGGCAACGGCTCCAGCTATTGCTCCCCAATCGGAAGATAACGGGGCGATCGCCAGTGAACTGGTGGCGGATCGGGTCGTCGGCGAGTTGGACGCCAAGCTAGATGCAAAATTGGATGCCATTGAGGCAGCAATCTCCCAAAAAATCCCCGTTGTTCCCCCCGAACCCGAAACCTCTGATGAAGAGAAAGCGCTTGAGGCAAACGACCAAAACATTGATCGCCTAGCTGCCTTTTTGGAGCAGTTTTAGCTACTGGAGTTTCCCTTGGCGTTTTACCAGGCATCCAACCTTGATCGGGCGATCTCTTGTAATACCGGTGAGGAAGAGCACCGAAGAATGTCATGGGAATTAGGCGATCGCCCCAAAGCATTCCGTAGTGTAGCCAGGGTATTAATCACCTGCTGTGCATCCTGACCCATGCCAACAGCGCCAACAATTTTCGATTGCGATCGCCATGATTTTTGCAGCATTATCCATAGGCTGCCGCCATCGTCACAGTGGATTTTGACAACGGATTGATCGGCATTGGCGTCACTGATTTGCCCCCATTGGGTGATGGGTGGATTAGTGGGGATGCTCCAGGGAATCGCACCGTAGTCGATGGGAGGGAACGCTCGTCCGCGCCACTTTTTGCTGAGACCGTGGGAAATGGCGGTCAGAGCTTCTGTCTGGGCGATCGCTGGCAGCGTATGACCACCTAACGCCGCACCGCACAGGTAAAGATACGGCAGAGTGGTTTGGAGATGACGGTTGGCGATCGCTCTACCGTTTTGGGTGGAAAAATTGGGACCGGCGTTAGGGATTAAGGGTGTGGGTTGGGTGCCCAGCAGAATGTGGTCCGTTTGGGGCGGGAATTGCTCAGCGGTGATTGTGGAAACAGAAGCATCCCAAACAATATCAATGCCGTCTATCTCCAAGAGATTTTGTAAGTGGCGATCAATGGGTTCGTATAGTCCATCTACTAAGCAGCGATTCGGCAGTAGCAAAGTGACCGAATCACCCTGTTGCGCCAACTTTTGACATTGGGCGATCGCCACCACATCTCCGCCAAAGACTGCCCAATTTTTTTGCGCCCCTTCCTCCCTGTCTAGATAGCTCTCTAAATCCTTCGGCAAGCAAACGGGGACATTGAACTGCTGGATATTTTTAGGGACTTGAGGAGATAACGCTTCGGCGTAAAGGTAGCGATCGCCCCAAAGCCATCGGTTTTCAGTACGAACTAACCATGGCGATTTCGTTGACCATAGTTTTGCTAATCCCTTGGGTGCGGGCGATCGCTCCCACACCCAATCCTCCAGCACCACATCAACACCGTGCCCCATTAAGTGCCCCAGCTGCGCCATGGGTAGCGGCAAATTGTGTGCAGACATTGGTGCCGCTTTTGGGACCGATTTTGGTGCCGGTTCCACCAGCGCCACCCGTGCTCCTCGACTAACGGCGAACTGGGCCCCCCGGCGGGCTGAATCAGTGCCCCCTAAGATGACCCAGTCGTAGCGATCAATGTAATCCAACAATACGAAGCCCCAGCAATTACGGCATTCCCCCAGTCCCATACAAAGCTCTTACAAAACCCGTCTGTAAACAAGGGTTGCGCGGGGTTAATGCTCGCGGGGGATTCGTTGGACCGTGCAGGAACCGGGATACACTGTTGCGGTACTAGTGAGTGAGGACGAAAAAATGCCCGTTGCCATTGGCGTAGTTGAGTCATTGGGATTCCCCGCAACGTTGGCGTGCGCCGATGCCATGGTGAAAGCGGCACGGGTAACGCTGGTGTTTTTTGATAAGGCGGAAAAGGGAAATTTTTACGTGGCAGTGCGCGGTCCCGTATCTGAAGTGGAGCGGTCCGTGGAAGCAGGCATCTTGGCGTCGTCAGAAACCATGGGCGGCAAAGTGATGAGCCACTATATCGTGCCGAATCCACCGCCCAATGTGGAAGACGTGCTCGATCTGCTTTACACCGACGCGGTGGAACCTTTCAGGGTTTAGGCGCTAACTTTGGGTCCAATATCAGCGTTAGGGCACGCAATTAAGGAATGCGGGCGATCCGCGTCGGCGCTAAATCGCTCGGCTTTGCATTTAGTCGCATCCCTAAAGGCCTAAAGAAGCGAGGGCGCTCTGGGCTTCATAGTGCAATCCGCCAGCGGTGCGGAACATTTCCTGGCCGGCGTGAAGGCGGGTTTCGTCGTAATTCAGGGGAAAGTACCCCAGCTCATCAAGCCCATCGCCAATGCGTTCCAAGCAGTAATACAAATGGGCAGCCACCCCGGCGACAACGCTAGGGTTGGGCATTGAGGCGAGGGAATGACGGGCTTGGCTGAGGCGATCGCCACATTTGTCCAAATAGTCACAAAATTTATCCATCAGCTCATCGTCAAAAGGGTCCGCCGATAGCTCCACCAGTTCCCCTTCCAACGAGTCCGTTAGGGTATCGATGAGGCGATTAATGGGTCTGTAAACCAACTTGATCCACTGATCCAAATCGGCGTCGGTGGATTGCCCAGTTTTTCGCTGTTGATATTGTCGAGTGGCGGTTCGGGTGCGGCGATCGCGATCCTGCTGGGCCTGTTCGGGAGTGTTGGGAAAATACTGAGAAAAAGGGTGACGCAGATAGGCGTCGTATTGGCGGCGGCGCTGCTCGTCCCCCAGCACCTCGTAAGCCGCATTAATCTGCGCAATTTGATCGTGATTACTATTAGGACCGTTGATATCCGGGTGATGGCGCTTCACCAGGTTGCGATAGGCGCTTTTGATTTCAGCGGCGGTGGCGTCAGCGGTTATCTGCAAGACGGCGTAGAAACAGGTTTCACTCATGGAAATGCACAGGGATGCTCACGGTGCTCAGGCGGATGTTGGGACGTTGAAGCTCCAGTAAACGCCAGCTTACGCCGGTACCGAAATTTTAAACGCTGTTGGCAAAATAGTTCACCGCATCCTGATGATGCTGTTGCCGCTCACCCTCGGTCCATCCCAGCTCATTCCCCAACAGTTCCACTACCCGCGTAATCGCCCCGTTTGTGGCCGCCGAATCTAAAAATCCCAGCCGGGTGCGCCGCGCCAAAATATCCACCGCCGTACAAGCCCCCTCGTGACGGGCTCCATAAATTACTTCTGCCTCCAAATAGGGATGATCGCCAGCCAGGGGTGACTCATAGCCGTCCTGGGCGATCGCCATAACATCGGGGGTGCGATCGCCGTAAGCCCGCTGCAAATGGGTCGCCACCGCCTCAGACAGCCCATAGTTATGAACCCACTTCGCCGCTCCGTCAGGTTCGTAATGTTTCCCCCCCGCCAGCGGAATCGTCTCCGTTTGGGGACCGGCGTGGGTTGGCTGTAGGTTACCCAAGGCGATCGCCTGGTTCACCGCATCCAGGGACATTTTTCGATAGGTGGTCCATTTGCCCCCCGAAATGGTCAGCAGCCCCGAATCGCTGATATTCACCACATGATCTCGCGACAGTTTCGCCGTATCGCTCGCCTTGGGATCAAACACCAACGGACGCAAGCCGGACCACGTTGACTTCACATCCTGGCGCGTTACCGGCAAAGCAAAATACTCCCGCACGTGACGCAATACGTACTCAATGTCCTCTTCCATCGCCTTCGGATTCGCCTGCAGCGTCGCCGCATTATCCGTGGTGCCCACCAACGTATGCCCCAGCCACGGCAGCAGAAACAGCAGTCGCCCATCCTCCGTTTTAGGAATCAGCATCCCCGTGGCTGGCGGCGAAAATTTTTCGTCCAACACAATATGAATACCGGAGCTCACCTTCAGCATAGGCGAGCAGTGCGGTTCATCTAGCTTCCGCAAATTATCGGTAAAAGGACCGGTGGCGTTAACAATAATCTTGGCACCAATATCCCAGCTTTTATCACTGAGGGTGTCGTGGAGGGTGGCACCGTTCAGCCTGCCGGAATCGTCCTTTTTTAAAGCGGTCACTTCCACGTGGTTAGCGATCGCCACGCCCTTTTCCGCCGCCGTCACCGCGATCGACACATTCATCCGCGCATCATCAAACTGCCCATCGTAATAAACCACTGCTCCCCGCAATCCCTCAGAGCGCAACATGGGGAATTTTTCCAACGCCTCTTTGGGACCAATATATTGACTAGGAGCCAGGTTCGCCTTCCCTGCCAAAAAGTCATACATCTTTAGCCCAATGGTGAAATAGGGCACCCCAAACCAACTGTAAATGGGCGTCACAATGGGCAGTGGTTTGGCTAAATGAGGGGCAATTTTCAGCAGCGTTGCCCGCTCTTTCAATGCGTCGCGCACCAAATTTAATTGACTGCGGTCAAAGGTTTTAAACGCCTGCTCCAGATATCGCACCCCCCCATGAATCAGCTTGGTGCTGCGGCTACTGGTGCCCGCCGCAAAGTCATCTCGCTCCACCAAAGCCACCGACAGCCCCCGAGTCACCGCGTCTAGAGCAATGCCCGTGCCGGTGGCTCCTCCGCCAATAACCAGCAGGTCAAATTGTTCTGAGGCGAGGCGGGCAAGGTGGCGATCGCGATGCATGGAAAAAATCGTGGGCTAGCAACTCCTTCGTTTTAGCGGACTTTTGCGATCAATGGGGGACTAAAAGGGGATCTCTGCCTCAGGGTACTAGGGAAATAGGTCCGACTACAGTTGATTTAAAGATACCGCTGCGACCGGTGAGCTTAGGGTGGGGTTAGATTAGGGGCAATTCTTTCTATTCAGTGCCCTGTGGGAGTATGGCGAATCGGGAACAGGTGGCGATGCTCCGGCGGGATGTGGCGGAGTGGAATCAGTGGAGACAGCGCAACCAGAGTGTTGTGCCGGATTTGCGGGGGGCGGATCTGCGGGGATGTGATTTACGGGGCGCGAATTTAGTTGGGGCGGATATTCGCAGTGCGAAGTTCGGACGACGGGGTAGGGACAAGGACGCGGCAAATTTGACTGGGGCAGATTTGACGGGAGCGACGGCGGGGCTACAGCGTCGATACATGGTGTTGCAGTTACTGATCTCAGCGGTTTTGGGGTTGCTCATTGGAGTATTGATGATGACTGTGGCGGTGTTTATTCAGGGGATAACCACAATCAACTTTGACGGGGTCAGCGATGCGGGGCAGTGGGTCATCAGGGGATCTGTTCTTATGTGTGCTTTGATACCGTTTTGGGCGATCGCCCGCCAAGGATTTACTGTTAAGGCTGTTGGGACTATGGCGACGTTCTACTCCATATTCGGAGCCGGAGCCTTCGCCGTAATTTTCGCCATAGCCGGAGACGAGATCGTATTCGGAGCCTTCTCCTTCTCCTTCTCCTTTGCCGGAGCCTTCGCCGTAGCCGTAGCCTGCGTCGTAGCCGTAGTCGGAGCCTTCGCCGGGGACGCCCCCTTCGCCGTATTAGCCTTCGCCGTATTAGCCTTCGCCGTAGGCATGGTCAGATATACAGTCACAGCCGTAGGCCTGGACGAAGCCTTCGCCTTAGTAGCCGTAGCCTCGCTTTTGTTGGGTTGGTATGTAGCTCGCACAGCGAAGCGAGGCTACGAAAAATTTGCCCTGGCCCGCCAACTGGGTCTTGCACTAGCAGCTATCGGTGGAACTGACTTCACAAAAGCAAATCTTATAAAAGCGATATTCAAAAAATCAAAATTAAGAAGCACTACCTTTCATAACGCCACCCTGACCCACACCAACTTCCGCGACGCCCAACACCTGGACAAAGCCAACCCCGGCACCAGCCTCCTATCCAATTTCCAAATCCTCGACCTCCTCACCACCCCCAACGACCACTACAAGAAAAACCTCTCCGCCATGAATCTGCGGGGAGCTTACCTCGCCGACGCCAACCTGGAACACTGCAACCTAACCAACACCAACCTCGCCGAAGCCGACCTCACTGGCGCATCCCTCAAAAATGCCAACCTCCGGGAAGCCAACTGCGTCGGCACCACCTTCACCCGCGCCCAACTCACCGGCGCCATCCTGGAATCCTGGAACATCGACAACACAACGGTCTTTAAAAACGTCGATTGCCAATACGTATTCCTATTAGAAAAAGAAACCCCCCAAGGAACCCGAGAACGCCGCCCCCACGATCCCAGCGCCACCTTCAACCCCGGCGACTTTGAAAAACTCTTCAGCGAAGCCAGCAACCTAGTGGAAGTGCTTATCCGCGACGGCTTAGATCGAGAAGCCTTCGGTAAAGTATTCCAAGAACTCATGGATAAATTCGGCATCACCCCCGCCGATATCAAAGGCGTCGAAAGAAAAGGCACCGACGTCCTCGTCACCGTTGAGGTCCCCGAAGAAACGGACAAAGGCGACGTGGAGAAAACCCTACGATTAGGCTACGACAAACAACTCGCCATCCTCGCCGAACAACGGGACGCCGCCCGCTTAGAAGCCAGCGAAGCCAAACAACAGACCCAACAAGAACGGCAAGAAAAACAACAACTCCTCGGCATTCTCGGCAATTTCGCTGATCGCCCCATCAACGTTAAAAACGAAATCAACAACCCCATCCACAACGAACCCAAAGCCATGAGCAACAGCGAAAGCGGCCGCACCATCAACACCGGCGGTGGCGACTACCGCGAAACCAACGTCAGCGAAGGCGGTCAATACGCCGAGCGGGACATCATCAACCAAGGCAACACCGGCATCAGCCTCCCCGAAGTCATCACCCTTCTAGGACAACTGAGCCAACAAATCCAAACCACTCCCGACCTGCCCGACAACCTAAAACAAAAATCCATGCGCTACCTCGGCGCAGCCACCGCCGAAGCAGAAGAAACCAAGCCCGATAAACAACTGATGGGCACCAACCTGAAAAAAATGGGTTCCCTCTTCAAAGAAGCCGCCACCACCACCGAATCCGCCGCCAAATTCACCAAGGCGATCGCCCCTGCAATGGCAAAAATCGGCGCTTGGCTCGCCATGACCCTCATTTGAATCACGTTACAATAAATCCAGAAACTGCAGGGGAGGCTTGACCCATGGCAGAAGTCTTAAATGCCAGCTCACTGACGCTACGGGAAGTATACGAGCGCTTCCCATTGGAAGAACACGTGCAGCCGGACTTGGGAGCTTATCTGGATCTAGAGCCTTTACCTGATATTGGAGCCAGTCGGCTGGAGCTGATTCGACAATCTTGGCGGCGATCGCTATTCCAAGGGTTGCTCAATGAAGGTTGCGTCAAGTTCTTGACCGTATCGCCTTTGCTGATGGAAGCAGGATATTTAGGCTCTTCTGACGTCCGAACTTTGCTGGAGGAAAAAATCGCCGAAATCGCCATTGAAAGTGACGATAGGGTGATTCGCGGGCGCATGGATGTTCTGGTGCTGCAAAATCCGAGCGATCGCCCTTCCCTTTGCGTCTTGATCATTGAGGCAAAAAACAGCACTGTCAACGTCTTGGAAGGGTTACCCCAACTGCTGGTTTATATTCACACTTTCCTAGACAAACAAAAATCCGTCTGGGGGTTATTAACCACCGGCACCGACTACACTTTTGTGCGATTACAGCAAGGAAGTTATCAGCTTTTCAAGGGATTGAATCTGCTATTTCCCGATGATTCTAAAATCCTTCTACAAGCTCTAATTGCAATCCGAAAACTGCAACCAGAGCCTGTTGTGGATTAATCGGGAATTGATTAGGCGTCTACCCACGATTGCGATCGCCCCACCGCCTTTTGCCAGCGAGCTAACCGCCGATTCCGCTCCTCAGCATCCATTGTTGGTTCAAAGCGTCGCTCTTCTTGCCAAAGTTCAGTAATCTCATCGGGACTGGACCAATAGCCCACCGCCAATCCGGCGAAGAAGGCAGCCCCCAACGCTGTGGTTTCGGTGATTTTTGGACGCACCACCGGCACTCCCAAAATATCTGCCTGGATTTGCAGCAGTAAATTATTCGCTGTGGCACCGCCGTCCACCCGCAGCTCCGTTAAAGGAATTCCGCTGTCGCTTTCCATGGCTTTCACCACGTCCGCCACTTGGAATGCAATACCCTCTAACGCTGCCCGTGCAATATGTCCTGCCGTGGTGCCGCGACTGATACCGACGATCGCCCCCCGCGCATACTGATCCCAATGGGGAGCCCCCAGCCCAGTCAATGCTGGCACCAAATACACATCCCCCGTATCAGGCACCGACTCCGCCAATGCTTCCACGTCGCTGGCAGTTTTAATGATGCCTAGCCCGTCCCGTAGCCATTGCACCAGGGACCCCGCCACAAAAATGCTGCCTTCGAGCGCATAGTCAGTGATCCCGTCGCGCTTCCAAGCCACGGTGGTAAGGAGCTGATTTTTCGACTCCATGGGGGATTTGCCGGTGTTCATCACCATAAAGCAGCCGGTGCCATAGGTGTTTTTCCCTTGCCCCGTTTCAAAGCAGCTTTGCCCAAAGGTGGCCGCCTGCTGGTCCCCGGCAATGCCCGCAATGGGAATGGCACTGCCAAATAAATCCGCGTCCGTTTCACCGTAAATTTCTGAGCAGGATTTGATTTCCGGTAAGAGCGATCGCGGAATATTCAAAATCTGCAAAATATCGTCATCCCAATCCAGGGTGCGAATATTAAACATCAGCGTCCGGCAGGCGTTGGACATATCCGTTGCGTGCACCTTCCCCCCCGTCAGCTTGTACACCAGCCAACAGTCCACCGTGCCAAAAGCGAGCTTGCCTGCCTCTGCCTTTTCCCGTGCCCCTGGCACGTTGTCCAACAGCCACGCTAGCTTGCTGCCGGAAAAATATGCATCCAGCACTAGCCCCGTTTTGCTACGGAACGTTTCTCCTAAATCTTGTGCCTTAAGCCCATCGATAAACTGCGCCGTTCGCCGGTCCTGCCACACAATGCCGTTGGCGATCGCCTCCCCCGTATCCCGATCCCAAACGATGGTGGTTTCCCGCTGATTTGTAATGCCCAGCGCCGCGATATCCCCAGCGCTTAGGTTAGCCTGGGCCAGGGCATCGACCACCACCTGCGCTTGGCTCGACCAGATCGCCTCGGGATCGTGCTCTACCCATCCGGATTGGGGAAAAATTTGCGGAAATTCTTGTTGGGCGATCGCTTTAATCGTGCCAGCGCGGTCAAACACAATCGCCCGCGAGCTGGTCGTGCCTTGATCCAAGGCAAGAATAAAGCGACCCATAACTAAACTCCCAACACACTAATGTCCCAACAACAAATTTCAATGCCCATAAACTGACTTTCTAAGCCATTCTTTAGGGCATTTTTACTGATACCGGGCCCAAGCTAAACGCCCAGCATCTAGGGTGGCAAGGGACACCGATATAACTTCATTAAATCCAAAAACTTATTCAAGAAAAAACTTCAAACAACAAATTCAAGACGAAGTAATTGGTATTTCTGAGTGATTGGAAGAGACCGCAGGTCATTTTTGTTCTTCCAATTTTGTCTTTGTAATTCACTACTTCTTTGTAATTCACTGCTTTAGATTCCACCTACCGCGCACCACTTTAATTTTCCAGCCAGAAATTAAAACTAATGAGAACTGATACCCAGCGCCGCAGCATTGCTCTCTTCTATCCCATCTTTGCGGGGGGAGGAGCCGAAGCCGTTGCCCTGTGGACTGCCTATGCCCTACAGGACACTTATGACGTCACCCTCTTCACCGCCCTTGATATGGACTTAGGTGACCTTAACTCCATGTATGCCACTGAAGTGTCGCCGAGCCGCGTCAAAATAAAGGCACAGTTTTCTGGGTTTTTCTGTGAGTTTTTACGGTGGATTAGAACCAAAAAAAATATTTTTTCGAAAACAATTGTTCACTACTCAATTCGATGGTTCAAGTCCCAAAGTCGATCCTACGATCTGTGCTTTTCTGCTTACAATGCCATTGATTTTGGTCGTTTGGGGCTACAGTACGTTCATTGGACCAATGTATTAAGGCACCCCGGCTTCTTCTGGATTTCAGGGTTTTCAGAGAAAAAAGCATTTAGCAATATTTCTGTTGCTAATTCCAATTACACCGCCACGGAAGTCAAGAAAGTTTTTGGGCAGGAAGCAGACGTCCTTTATCCGCCAGTGGTACATGACGAAACCATTGAGGTGGTGCCTTGGGAGCAAAGGGAGCCGTTTTCCTTTGTGTGCAGCGGTCGAATTGTTAAAGCTAAGTCACCTCACCGCATTATTGAGATTCTCAGTGAGGTGCGATCGCAAGGATATGACGTTAAGCTCCATTTAACCGGCGGGGGCGGTGGTGATTATGCCGATGGTTATGCTCGCAAAGTTGAGCGAATGGTGCAGCAAAATTCTGAATGGGTAACGCTACACACTAATTTGCCCTATCGAGAATATATGGATGTGCTGCGAAACTGTCGTTATGGATTCCATTTAAAGACAGAGCCCTTCGGTATTTCGGTGGCGGAAATTGTACAAATGGGATTAATTCCTTTAGTCCGTTTTCAAGGCGGACAAGTGGAAATTGTGGGCAAAGAGCATCCTGAAATTTTATTTCACCCCAAAGATGATCATTGCGAAAAGATCATTTCAATCTTGAAAGATCAGGCAAAGCAACAGGCGATTTTAAATACCTTGCACGATCGCCGCCATCTGTTTTCTCCCGACCGCTTTATCCAGGGGACGCGAAAGCTAGTGGATAACTATTTCGCTGAGTTTGGATAATCCCCTGGATGGACGAAGACAGGATCATGATAGGAAGGCAATGATGCGTCAGCTATTTGCTTAGGCGATCGCCTAGTTCTTTAAGCTGCCGTCCTAACCACTGGCGTCCTTGGGTTAGCTTGTGCCCCCACTGGTCCACCAGTTCACCATGGCGCTGGGCTTGACGATCAAAGGCTGCGGTGCGATCGTCAGACTTAATTTTGTCGAGCACCTGTTCCGCCTGGGCTTGAGCTGCCTTACCCCAGCGATTAATGTTAGCCGTTGCTGCTTTTTGCCAGCGGGCAACGCGATCGCGGAAATTGCCATTGGCGAAGGGGTTGACCGGAGCATTACGGCGACCAGCTTGGGCAGACATTTCCCGCATCATGACTTCAAAAACCCCCGCCATAGGGTTAGCGGTCATGGGCGGTTTCGCCATTTGACGCAGTTGATCCTCCGTCAAATGCCCCGGCTCCACCTTAGGCAAGATGATGGAAAGGGTGCTGTCGGTGGTGGTGATGGTGGGGCGATCGCCCTGCACAGCAACGGGCAGCGCCAACATCCGCGTAAAGCCAAGGGTGGGCGGCGCAGGAAATCCAGGGGGAACTAAAGCCGCTGCGTCCACTTGTCCAGTAATTTTCAGGAGCTGATCTTTAACGTCCACCTTTACCGACTCTTCCTGCAAGCCAGGCAAAGTTAGGGACACAATAATTGCCGTTTCCGAGTCCCGAAGCACATCTCCTTGGGGGACGGAGGCAGCCCCCGGAGATCCAAAACCTTGGGCTACGCCTTCTTCCTGCATCTGCTGCATTTGTTGCTGCATCTGTTCTTGAATCTTGCCAGCCATCGCCATCACCTGCTCCATCATGGCTGATGCCTGACGCTGGGCAACCTCTTGATTAAATGCCTGAGTCCAATTGTCAACACCGTTGGCATTATTAGCCGCATTATTATCGTCGGAATTATTATTAAAGCCGTTGAATTGATCGCCAGAAAAGTTTGCGTTGTTATCGTTAATTGCCATCTTATTTATCCTTTTACTTCCGATTTAATCTGAAATGAGCCAAACAAAATTCACGCTCAAACGCCCTTCTTTTTGCGTTTTTTGTCGGCGCTTTTTGCTTGCGTTCGATGAATTTATCTTCGCGCCAATTTTCAAATCCAAAGCCGAGACAACCGATAGGAAGAGGTGGGGTTTTCTACCCCATATACGGCTAGCCGAAGCAAAAGTACGGCTCCTCACCCACCGCCAAGATCTTGAGCACTCCCCCCAGCAAAGAAGAGTACGGGGCGATCCACAAGCCCGTACTCTCTTCCGCTGGCTATCCAGCCCTTCTCATCAAAAGGAGCAAGGTAATCAGAGGGGCGAAGCAGGTTGAGGTAAAAATCTGCTCAACATAAATCGAATCGACTCACGGGATGGATATCCCACTCAAATCAATCGTAAAAAAACTCACGTTGACGCAATGCTTTCAGCCGCAGTCGGTTAAGTCGGTAATGGTACAAAAAGCGCGCCTGTAGCTTTTGCAATCGATTTTTCTTTATTTTGAGTCTTTTCTTTCCCGAAGAAACTTTCAGGTGTTCCACCACATTCTTTTCCATTTCGGTGGGCCAAATACTGTGACTTACATGAATGCCTGACTTTAGCGCCGCCATGCCCATTGCTGGTCCATCAGGGCCGTGGAGACGGTGCAGCTCAAGGTACTGAGCCGCTTTTTCCCAAGTATCCAGGAACAAGGCGTGTTTATTTTGATTACGCGACACCACAAAAATAAACTCGCCCACATGTTGAATGTCGTTGAAATTCACATCAAACTTTTGGGAAAGTGCGCGGTAAACCGGGATTTCGTGGGATTGATACTTTTCCATATGGGACGCCAAGGGCCGGGTAAAAGCAACAATCCCTCCGCTGGAAAAAAGCTCCGCAGGCAACGGCAACGGACGATGAATACGGATATCTGTGTCGATTTGGATGGTGTGTTCGAATCGTTTTAAGGCTTCTTCGATGGCAAAGCGGCGATCATGGTAGGGAAATAGAACACTTTTTTGCTTTCTTTGAATGGCAATAACGTTATCGATACCGTCAAAATCCTCTCCTTTATCCGTTAGCAGAAGGTATTTAACGCCAGGGTGGTGAATGGCAAGATCTTTGGCTACGGCGATCGCAAAATCCCGGTAGGGCGGATTAAACGCTAGCCCACAAAAGCAATATGAATCGGGATTTGGCTGAGTGGTTGTGGAGGGTGAGTCGCTGGTTTGGAGCTGATTCATTGGGACTTACAGGGAATATTTGAACGCAGAAACCTTAAGCACCTTCCAATCCCATTAATGAACCAACTTCAAAGGGATGTCAAAAACAGCAATGACTCTAACTTTCCCCAGATCCAGAGGCTTTATCCACATTGTTAGAGCGCTGCCACGCCTTCATTTCTTCTTTAATAAATCGATTAATTAAATCCCGATAAACGCATTCCACAATGTCTGGATTGAGTCCTTCCGCCTCTGCCCACTTTCGGCGATCCCGCAGCATTGTTTGAAATCGCTGGGCAAATTCGTCACCGTCTTCTTCATTTCTGATCCGCAGGGCCGCTTTGACGTAACCAAGACGCTTGCCTAACAGTTGAATAATTTGGTGATCCAGATGATCGATTTCAGTGCGAATTTCGTTGATATCGTCGCAGTGCTCGGGAAGTTTCATGGAAAAGACAGTGGGGCAGACGCTACTAATGACTCTAACCTCTCCAGCCAAAGCAATTAGTTAGAACGTGTCCTCAATCAAAGGCAAAGCCCTTACGGCGGCCCCTCTGTAGGGATCCGAGCCGAGATCCCTAAGCGGTCCCTTTAAACAGCCCTTGGGGACGAATCAGCAGCACAACGATTACCATCAGCAACGCCACCGCCAGTTTGTACTCGGTGGGTAGCCAGTAGGTGCTCACTTCCTGGGCAAGTCCGACGATTAGGGAGCCAGCGATCGCCCCATAGGGGTTGCCGATGCCCCCAAGAATCACCGACGCAAACATGGGCAAAATGAGGAACCAACCCATATTGGGGCGCACCGCCTCCAGTAGTCCATACATGCCGCCCCCCAGGGCCGTTAATCCTGCCGCAATCACCCAGGTCCAAATCACAACGCGGTTCACATTAATGCCGGTGACTAGAGCTAAATCAGTGTCGTCAGCGACGGCTCGCATGGCTTTGCCAATTTTGGTTTTTTGCAGCAGGAAGTGTAGCCCTACGGTGGCGATCGCCGTCAGCACTACCACTACCAAACTGTAGGTTTTAACCTTCAGCCCCCAAAAATCCAGGGCAGGCTGCACCGGCAAGTCATAGGTCTGGTTGCCGCCGCCCCAAATAAAAATCAGTCCGTTACGAATAAATAGGGCAAGACCGATAGAAATAATGATCAGCGTTGTGGAGTCAGCTCGGCGATCGCGCATGGGAGCCCAAATCAGCTTTTCCGTCACCAGCGAGATCAAGACGGTGCCCACGATGGCTAGGGCGATCGCCAGCCAAATATTTAGCCCCATAGAGTTACCTAATAGTGCCAAATACGCGCCCAGGGTTAACAAGTCCCCATGGGCAAAATTAGACAGGCGCAGGATACCGCAGGTTAAGGTCAACCCCACCGAAGCAAGGGCAATAATGCAACCGAGGGCAATGCCATTCACGATTAATTGTGCCAGTTGCAAATCGATCATTCACTTTTCCCCTGCCAAGCGCGGGTGTTATACCGTATGTAGTCTACCTGAACAGGAAAAATTCAATGGCGCTTCAGTTTAAAGTTACGTCCATCACGTGTCCTTGCTGTGTGGACACCATTATTGCTGCGGTGCAGGCGGTGGATTCCGGCGCCACAGTGACGGGGGATCCGGACACTAAGGTGGTGAACGTGGAAACCAGTGTCAATGAGGATACGGTGAAAGCAGCTATCACCAACGCTGGGCATCTGGTGGAGTAGGAAGGGGCTAGGACCATGACGGATGGGCGATGGGGATTGAGCGTGGCGGTGGGGCTGTGGCTGGGGACAGGAGCGATCGCCCTAGTCCCCCCTTCAGCGGCGGCGGCAATGGGTGCAGAACAGGTTGCGGAATCAGAAGTTATGGAAGTTGCTCAAGGTCAGTCCACGTCAGTATTCCAGGGGGATCGCCTGCGGTTAAATGGGCGCAATGTGTCAGCGCCGTGGGTGCAGTGGACTCGAAACGGGCGTACCCATATTGGCATTGGCGACGGAGTGCTGGTGCGAGAGTTTGGGGTTGATTTGGACAATGGCGATCGCACGGACATCCAGGCGGTGCGGTGGTTTAGTGACGCCCCCCTTCCCCTGCCAGTGTTGCACCATCAAAATACGCGGTATTTGGGAATTGGGGCGATCGCCCAGGGCGCAGGCTGGACCGTTAGCCCCAATGGCGCCACCCTCGATATTTCCTGGGAACCGGCGCAAATTGTGAATTTTCGCTCCCTGGTGCAAGGGGATCGGCGGCGGTATGTGTTGGAGCTGGATCGCCCGGTGCCTTTCCAGGTTAGCCCCGTCCCCGGCGAGCTAACTTTGGGCGTTGACGCGGACCTAAACCTGCCTGACCCGCTGCCCTCACTTGAAGCCCAACAGCCCGCCGCGCCGTTTTTGCCCATCACCGGCGAGCTATCTGCGCCCCTGGTTACTGCCCCCGGTCGCACGGTCATTCGCTTTCCCACCGCCAGCCGCACCTGGTTGCCTCAGCCTTTTACCCTGTTGGGTCCCAACCGCATTGTTGTGGAAGCTAGCCCAGATATTTTGGTGCGGCGATCGCTCCAGTGGGCGCCCGGCGTGCGCTGGAATCAGGATTTTATCCGCCTGGGGAACGCCCAGTTTCCCACCACCTGGGTGGAGCTAGATCCCACAGCGCCTGAAGTGGAGCTGGTGCCCATTCCCGCCCTAAACGAAACCCGCACGGGCATCGCGTCTGTGTGGGATACGGCGCGGCGAAATCAGGTGGCGATCGCCGTTAACGGCGGCTACTTTAACCGCATTAACAAACTGCCTCTGGGGGCGATGCGGCGCGACGGCCAGTGGCTATCGGGTCCCATTTTGAATCGAGGGGCGATCGCCTGGAATGATTCGGGTGAATTTACCTTTGGGCGGCTGGCGCTGGACGAATCGGTGACGGCGAATGGTAAAGCCTGGCCGGTGATTACCCTCAACAGCGGCTACGTAAAAGCTGGCATCGCCCGCTATGACCGCAACTGGGGTCCCAGCTACATCACCATGACCGACAATGAAGTGGCGATTATTGTGCAGGGCGACCAGGTGGTGCAACAAATCCCGGTGGCATCCCCCGGCGGCACCATTCCCATCCCCGCCAATGGCTATCTGTTAGTGACGCGATCCTTTCAAACCGCCGCCAATGCCCTTCCTGTGGGCACCGCTTTAACCTTAAATCGGCAAACAACCCCAGCAGACTTTGAGCGCTTTCCCAATGTGGTTGCCGCAGGTCCCCTGCTGCTGCTTAACGGGCAGGTGGTTTTAAACGCTGCAGGAGAAGGATTTAGCGCCGCGTTTATTCGAGAACAGGCCGCTAGAAGTGCGATCGCCCAGCGCGCCGACGGAAAAATTATGATTATTACGGTCCACAACCGCAAAGGGGGGCGCGGTCCATCCCTTTCGGAAATGGCGCAAATTGTGCAATCCATGGGGGCCGTCAAAGCCCTAAACCTGGACGGCGGCAGTTCTACCACGCTCTATGTGGGGGGACAAACGTTGGATCGCCCTTCTCGCACCTCCGCCCGGGTCCATGGAATTATCGGCATCTATTTAAACGTGCCCTTTTAACCCCGCTCCGACGTAAGCCCCGTAAGAAGGGGGAAGATAAAGGCTTTCAGTTTTTAGATATCAGATCCGAACAACTGGTTGCCGTCTCCGGGCAAGGGGTAATACTGGGTGGAGCGGTTGGTGGCAGAGCACTGGCGTGACTGGCTAGCTTTTTGCCCCGTATGCTGGCTTTCTAAATCAATCGCGATCGCCTCAAACTGCACCTCCAATAATCCCGGCGGCACCGTCACCGTGACACGACTTTCCACCCGACCGCGACCGTTGGGGGTAGGATCCAAAATCCAGCGCGGTGGCTCTAATAACTGGCGCGTTTGCCGATCCTGATACCAAAACTTCAGCCCAATACGTCGCCCCGGCACTTCGTTCACCTGCAAATGGACAGACACCGGCGTACCACACACCACCGGTTCCATGGGCAAGGTCATAATTGGCGTCGGAATTGACGGCACTGGGACAGGGGCTAGCTTTTGGTTAGGGTCCCGATAGCCACCAAAAGGTTGTTCCCCAGACGGCCCCGTGCTGGGGGGGCTCACCAGGGAAGCACTGGCGGGCGATCGCTGGTCGTCTAAATCCGGGTCAATCAAAATCTCCCGCTCCGTCAAATGGGCATCGGGCGTAGTAGGCTCGGGCTTGGGAGGCGCTGCCTGCTCCGTTTGGTACTCTTCCAGCCAGTTGCCCTGGGTTGGTTGAGCAAAGGAGCTAAGGCGAGACCAAAACCGTCCCTGCTTACCTTGGGGACTCGCCAACGGGCGAAAACTAGGTTCAGGAGACTGTTGGGGGGCCGAGTCCCCAAGGTTGGGGGTTTCTGGAGAGGGCGTAGGGGGTGCAGCGGTAGAGGCGGGAGCCTTGGATTCCTTGGATTCAGAAGCCTGGGGAGTGGCGGGCTGGGGCTCAGGATCCGGTGCCTTAATGGGGGAAACGCTGCCGTCGGGGGCGGACACAAAGGATAAAAACTGTAGGTCCAGGTTATTTTTTCGCAGTTGGTCGCCAGGGGTGGCAAAGGTGGGCAGTTGGGTGTTGGGCGCGCCAGGAATTTGGTCCGGGTTGCTGCAAGTTTCGGCGCTAAACTCCGGGTCCACCGCCCTCGCCAGCACATCAATATCCGCTGCCACGGTGAATGCCTGCTGGGCTAACGGGGGCTCGGAGCTATTGGCAAGGCTATGGGCGCTGAGTTCCCCTAGCAGCAAATAGGTGGACGTTTCAATGGGCAGCTCCACGGGAAACGCGAAGGAGCAGGGCAGGGGAATCACTTGGTTTGGGCGATCGCCGTCCAAAACCTGCAACAGGGGCATCTGTAAATTCACCAACACCTGTTGCGTAGCCGGGTCCCGTAAAATCGCGCTGAGCTGGCAGGTGGCGGGAATAGAAGCTCCCAGTAGCTCTCGCTGGGCCGGCTCCAATGTGCCACTTAGGGTGATATCGGCTCCCCAGGCGGTGATATAGGTGGATCGGTCTAAGCGAATGGTGATATCGCCGGGCAAAGTTGCCAACAGGGGCGTTTCTTCGGCGGGCACTGAATTAAATGGAGGGGCGATCGCCTCGTTCGTTTCTTCCGTAGCCAGAGGCGGCATGGTTGAAACTGGCGGTGCGACAGCCTCCCCAACTTCTGGCTGGACAGGCTCTGGAGGAATCGTTTCGTTCTCTTTCGCCGCTATCCCTTCAGCAACCGGCTCTTCAGCAATCGACTTTTCAACAATCGACTCCTCAGCAACCGGCTCTTCGACTACCGTTTTCTCTTCTACACGGTCCTTCTCCACCGCAGGATCTTTAATGGTGGACTCTTCCGTAGCTCCAGCGATCGCTGGCTCTGGCACTGGTTCAACGGACGCTGGCTCTTCCCGAGGAGGCACCGTTTCCATCGCCGTGGACTCTGCTGCCCCCGATCCATTCATGGCCGCCGCCAGGTTATTTTCCAGGCGGTCCAGGTCACCGCGATCGCCCCCTTCCCAAGGCTCACCCTCATAGGGATCCACCTGTAAACACAACTCATAGTGCCAATCCGCATCGGACTGGGCATTATCCCCGGAACATTCAAAGCGCCATTCCCCGGGAGTCAGGGAGGTAAAAGGCAACACCACCATCAAGCCATCCTTATTGGTTGCACCAGGGCGGCTATGTTCCTGGGGACCTTCAATAAACCCCAAGTCTGACTGTTCCTGATAGGAAACCCGCAAAAGGATCGGTGTCTCGCAATAGCTAGACCGCGCAATAATTCGGTAGCGCCCCTCCAAAATCCCGGCGATGGGGCCCTCTAAAGGCAACCATGAGCGATCGCCTTCCTTCTGCAACAAAAACTCCCAATATTCCATGGACTGGTCTACCTAAATGCCGGTGTGGCCCCTTATTAAAGCGTGCTTATTAGATTCGTACCTGCGGTGAACGAAGTGCTCCTATGCTACTTCAAACTCCCTCGTTACCTGCCAAAGTACCCGGATATAGGTAAGGACTGTCCTAATCAATATCATCCGCCCGTCCAATGGGATCTTCAAATTTCGCCCGCATCTAGCCCTAGCCGCATCTGCATTAGCTTTTGGCGCATCTTTTCGTTGACCCGGTTGCCTAAAAAACGGCTGGATTTTGCCTTGGGGGCTTTGCGGCGATCGCGACGTAATTCACTAACGGACAAATCTAAATCCTGCTGAAGCTGCTGACAGGACATCCACTCCGCCCCATAGCCCGTCACCGTCATCTGCTGCGCCCGGTCTGACGTGGCCACAATAATTCGCCGACCATAATTTGCCACATTGTCTCGAAACGCAGCACAGGCTTTTTCAATGTAAGTATCCGCCGTTTGCCCAAAGTCCGTGTAAGTGACGCTTAACAGGTCCGTCACTTTTTCCTGGAGGCGTCGCCGATCAAAATTTCTAGAGAACTGGGCGTCGAATACCACCTGGGTCTTGAAATTGCGATAGGCACTATAGCCCGTTAGCTGCTCCACCAACTCATCTCGGGACGCTTCCAATCCCGCCTGATATTTCAACTCCTTAAGCCGCGACCACTGACCGATCGCGTTATAGCCGTCAACAAGGAGGATTGCATAGTGGGAAGAAGCCATGGTTAGTCATTGGGAAAGCAGTAAGGTTCGTTCTCTATATTAAAACTTTAGAAACCTTTACGGTACTTAAAGCGATCAATCACCTTACGTCTAACCCTCGGGGTTGATTAAAGGCAGCAGCTCTTGACGTAAATCTAGCCATCCCTGCAAATAATCTGGATTCGACGGCACCCCTCGCTGCAACAGGGCCACCCCATCTTCCAAGGCCACAATGCCGTAGCTTTGGTCCGTCAGCTTTTGGTCAAAAATGGCCACAGTGCCTTGCAGCTCTCCCCGCTCTTTTTTGAAGGCGCTTTGGTAACGGCGCAGTCGCCAGGTGTCGCTAAACAGATAATCCACGGGCTGGGTTTCGCCGCTGTCGTTGGTCACCTCGGTCCAGGGTAGGCGGATAATGGCGCGACGGCTAGACAGGGGCGGCACCAGGTAGGTGGTGGCAGACACGCTGGCATCGGGGGGAATTTGGTTCATGAGCGATCGCACATGCCCCACATGGCTCCACTGGGCAGGCAGGGACACAAATACCCAGGGCTCAAAGGAGTCGGGAATCGCAAAGTAAAACACCCGGTGAGGGCTAGAGGTGACAGAGAAGAGCAGGGACAACGCCAAACAGCCCGCCCACAGCTTTTTGATGCGCCGCACATCGTAGCGACCGCTATGGGTTTTCCACCACAAAATTGCCCCGTACGCCAACCCCGGCACCACCTCGATCGCGTAGCGAATATTAATAGACTTCGCCGAATTTCCCTGCTGGAGGAAAATTTTCAGCAAGGGAAACGCGGTCATTGCCCACGCCGCCGGAGAAAACGCCGGAATAAAACCAAAGGGCAGCCACTGTCCCACCAAATAGCGCAGGGTACCCAACGGCGGCTGAATCACTTCCCACGCCACCAGCCACGGCTGGGACAACATCGCCAAAGCCACATCAATGGAGCTAGCTTCCGTGCCGTCCACATATTGCCCAAAGCGCTCTACCATAAACCGCTTGGAAATATCCGGCGAGAAAAACGGCATAAACACGCTGGTACACAGCAACACATACAAAAACGACACCGCACACAGGGCAATGCCGGGGCGGGGAAAGCGCTTGCTCAGCACCATATAAACGCCAATGCTAAACAGCCCAAATCCTTGGTCTTCCCGCACCAGCAGCCAGAATCCTGCCATCAGCCAAAACAGCCACCAACAGCGCTTTTCCATGGCCAGCAACAGGGTAAAGGCGTACAGGGGCACCTGGCACAGGTCGTGAAAGTTGGAAAAGGTGGGACCGATAACGGCGTTGGCGCAGTAGTAGGCGGTGGAAATCCAGGCGGATGCTATGGGGGTAAGATGCTGGCGGGCGAGGGCGTAGAGGATTAGACCCGCGATCGCAATCAGCGACACCTGAATAAATACCAGGGTGATGGCTTGGGAATGGAGCGCATAAATGGGCAGCCACAGTAATAATGCGGGCGTAAAATGCTGCCCCAATCGCCGATAAAACACCTCCGCCGCCTGCCCGTCCTGCTTTACCGCGCTGGACAGGGACGAGGACAGGGAGCTTTCGAACCAGCGCCCGTGGGCGTTATTCCAAAACACCTGGTTAAAAATGCCCTGGTCATAGGAGGCATACAGGGTGAGATATCGGTGCAGGGCAAAGGTCATGGCAATCGCCCAAAACACCGCCGCCACCACAATCACTCGCCGAAATCCTGGCTGAGCGCCCATCCATCGAGCCCAAAGACGGCGCAAAAATTTGCGGAAAGGGGCGATCGCAGCGGTCAGCATAGATTTTCTATATAAAGATTTGGAACGTGCCGTAAGCCGAGGCGAATTGTCCCATATTTCCTGAAGAGAACCCAGGGATAGGGCGAAAGTGAACCGTTGCAAAAATATAAAGTCTTGCTACAAAAGTGGCGATCGCCCCAGAATTGCAATGAACATGACATTTACGAACGGTTACGAACACGCACCCTTCGTTACGAGAGACCTCTAGAGAGAACTACGATGATGCACCTTTCCCTATTGGCGATCGCCTCTAAATCCATTGTGTGGAGCCCCAAAGTGGCTGTGGTGATGATCCTTTGCAATATTATCGGCATCGCGATCGGCAAATATACCCTGCCCCAACTCGACGCTCGCCCTGCCCTTCCCGCCCCGGCCATGTTCGGCGGCATGGGCTTTCCCGCGCTACTAGCCACCTGCAGCCTCGGTCATTTAATCGGCGCAGGCGCAATCTTGGGTCTAGCCAGCGTAGGCTACCTCTAAAAATCCTTCCACGTCAGTTCAACCACACACCAACGACGCAAAATCAATTCAAATCCTCTCCCCTTATCAAGGGGGGATCGAGGGAGAATCCTTAGCCAACACCCCGCCTCCAAAGTTTCTGGCTGCGGGCTCAAGCGGTAGAGGATCTCCCCGTCCCCCTTGGCTAAGGGGGCTTTTTATTGAACCGATATTTTTTGAACTCATATTTTCCGCACCTTGAAAAACGCACTGCGATGTAGCGAAATGTAGCGACCTGTTTAAGCGGTGACGATACCCTGTTGAGCTGCCCACTGAGCCATATCAGTGCAACTGATTGCCGCTGCCATTAAGCTAGGAAACTGGTCGGGGGTGCAAGCAAAGGCGGGGCTGCCTAGAGCAGCAAAGGCGGCGGCATGGTTGTGGTTAAAACTGGGAGCGCCCTTATCGTTAAGGGCTAACAGCGTCACCACTTGAACGCCCGAGGAAATTAGCGACGCGACGCGCTTAAGCATTGCCTGATGGTTGCCTCCTTCATGCAGGTCGCTGATTAGCACCAGGATTGTGTCCTGGGGTTGGCGCACGTAAGACTGACAGTAGGATAGGGCTTGATTGATATCGGTGCCGCCGCCGAGCTGGGTGCCGAACAGAACGTCAACGGGGTCTTGGAGCAAGGGGGTTAGGTCAATGACGGCCGTGTCGAAGACCACAAATTTGGTGCTTACGGCGGGGATGGATGCCAGTACCGCTGCAAAAATGCTGGCGTACACCACTGACGATGCCATAGAACCACTTTGGTCTACGCACAGGATGATGTGTTTGAGGGCGGAGCGTTTGCGTGCGTAGCCGACAAGGCGATCGGGGATAATGGTTTGGTATTGGGGCTGATAGTGGCGCAGGTTGGCGCGGATGGTGCGGTTCCAGTCGATTTCGTTATGGCGAGGGCGGTTATTGCGCTGGCTGCGATTCAGGCTGCCCATCACCGCCTGTTGCATGGGATTTTGCAGCCGACGTACTAGCTCGTCCACCACTTTGCGCACCACAATTCGAGCTGTTTCCTTGGTGCGCTTGGGGATAATTCCCTTGAGGGATATTAAGTTTGCCACCAGATGCACGTCCGGATCCACTGCCGCCAGCATTTCTGGCTCCAGCAACATTCGGCGCAGGTTTAGTCGCTCTAAAGCGTCCTGCTGCATAATCTGCACCACCGAGCTGGGAAAATATTCGCGAATATCTCCCAGCCAGCGGGCCACGTTGGGGGACGATCGCCCCAGCCCCCCACGGCGATCGCCCTGACCGTCACCATAAAGGGCGGCAAGGGTTTTATCCATCGCCAAACTGTCTTTTCCCAGCACGCTTCTCAAGGATTCGCCCCCCTTGCCGCAAATGCCGTCCCCATCCCCACCGCCGAGGATCAGTCGCCAGCGGCGTAACCGTTCTAGGTTGGAGTCGCTGGGGCGATCGCCGGTGGAAATGGGGGACGTGGTGAAAGTCATAGGTATCAACCCTGTGAAGTTGTTGATGGGGGTTGCAATCCGAGCAGTTGGGCAATTAGGGGCAGGGCTGCGTCGGCGGAGTCGCGATCGTACTCTCGTTCTTCGGTGGTTACTTTTTGCCGTCCCAGCCGCACCCGTTCTCCCATTTGGCGACGCTCGGGATCGCTGAAGTTAGCGAAGGTACGACGTAGCAGGGGCAATAGGGCAATAAACGTTTCCCCCGGAAGCTGGGTTACCCAATCGTCCAACACCTGCCAAATGGCGTCGTCGTGAATTAGCAACAGCCCGCTGCCCTGTAAAAATCCTTCCACCCACACCGCTGCCTGGGTCGGATCCGTGGTTAATGACAGGACCAGCCCGAGCCGTCTTGCTGCTTCGGTGGGGTCTAAGGTGCCCTCATCTAGCAGCATCCGACAGCAGCGCCCGGTGACTAAGCCGTGCAGATTGGTTCGGTTTCCAAGCTGTTGCAGGGTGGTAAGCCAGCTTTGTAGGTGCGAGTCTTGCTGGAGTAGTTTTAGGGCGCTGTGGGTGTGGTTGATACGGTGAACCATTTGCTTGGCGGCATCGTCATCGAGGGAGGCACAGGCTCCCGGCAGTCCAATGCAGATGCGGGTCACCAGCCCGTCCACTACGTGAGCAACGGCGGCGCTGTCCGTTTGGCGCACGTCCCGGTAGCGCAGCACGTTCACCAGGGGCGGCAACGCTTCCATTAGGTGGGTGACGTCGCTGGCGATCGCCGCCACTTCCTGCAAACGCTCAATCAACGGCGAAATTACCGTATTCAGCGCCGCCAGCAGAACCTGGTCTAACAGGTTTGTCAAATCAGCGAGAAAGAGAGCCTTCTCCGCCTGGGATTTCACCGACGCCGTGGCGGCTGATTCCACCGTATTGCCCCAGACCCCTGCCTCAATCACTTTTAGGCTTAGCTCCGGCTCCCATCGCAGCTCCCACACTTCTTTAAAAGTTCCCTGGCTGCGAGCGGACCGCACTTCGCCCCAGGGGATTTCCAGTAGGTTTAGGCGGTGGAGTAGTTGTGATCGCCCCAAGTCCAGCGGTTTACGCAGGTCTAACTTAAGCACCTTTACCATGGGCTGGGGCTTGAGGCGCAGGCGTTTTTGCTGCCGCTGGAGATCCTGTTGTAGGGGCACCAGGGGCGTGTCGGCGGGAACCTGTCCCAGGCGATCGTTAACGATTAACTTTTGGTGGATTAACTCCATGGGGGCGGGGTCGCCGAAGCAGAAGATAGTTTGCGCCGCTTCGTTGAACTCCTCCAAGCTCGGTCGGGCCGACTCCCGCAGCGCTGCCAAAGCCTCCGCCAGCCGCACCGCCTCAATCACGCTGGCAGAGGAGGCATCCAAATCTTCCTCGCGCAGCAGCCGCGCCACCTGGGTCATCCACTGAATCGCCGCCCGGGCTGCCGTTTCAGTGGGGCGATCGCCAGACCCGGTGGATTGCCATAGATGCTCGTACCATCCCGGCGAAGTAATGCCCGCCCCGTAGCCGCTGCTGGAGGCGAGCCGTCCATAGGTCCAGGGAATCCAGGTGGCTTGCACCTTCAGCTTGGGCAAGCCTTTGAGCAGTTCCTGATCGCTTTTCCGGGTGGGCAACGGTTCCACCAGGGCAGGAGCGTGCCAAGCGCCACACACCACGGCGATCGCCCCAAATCCCTCTTTCTGTGCCTGACGAATCGTTTGACGCATATGAGCTTCCCGCTGGGCTTCCAATCGGTCCAGGGGATTTTCAAGGTTCGGCGGATGTTTTTTTTCTACCTCCTCGCGCAAGGCGGTCATCGCTTCCAAAATGGCGTCAAATAGGGCAGTGCCGTCCTGACGCTGTTCCACCAAATGCTCCCACCAGCGCTCGCTATCCCCATAGCCCGCCGCCTCCGCCATCCAGCTCAGGGGGTCTGCCGGGAGCGATCGCCGCAACAATTCTGGAGAATCCTCCTCGTCCGGCTCCCCTTCTGGTTTTTCTTCTGATTTTTCTTGGGATACCTCTACCTCGCCTTTCTCCTCCTGTTTCGCCCGCAGCGCCAACCGGTTAGTTTGGGGCAAATCCATAAACCGCACGGGAATTTCCCGCTCCAGTGCATAGCGCAGCGCCTGCCATTCGGGTGAAAACTCAGCGAAAGGATAAAAAGACGCCTGTTGAAGCTGGTCCGGGGCATAAACTAACAGCGCCACCGGGGGCTTCATCCCCGCCTGGGCAACGAAGGGCACTGCTGCATCTCCTTCAGGCGGTCCCTCCACGAGAATGATATCGGGCTGGAAATCCTGGAGCGATCGCGCCAAACTTCGCGCCGAACCGGGTCCGTGGTGGCGAATGCCGAAAACAGTAACGGTCATAGGTGTCCCCCGTCAGCCCAATTCACGACAAGCTCGGTACAAATCGCGCCAGTCATCGCGATCCTTCGCCACCGTCTCCAAATATTCCTTCCACACCACCGCATCCTGCACCGGGTCTTTAACGATCGCCCCATAAATCCCCGCCGCCAAATCCGCCGCGCTCAGGCTACCGTCCCCAAAGTGCGCCGCCAACGCCATGCCGCTGCTCACCACGGAAATTGCCTCGGCAGTGCTCAGGGTGCCGCTAGGGGATTTCACCTTAGTTTTGCCGTCCTCGGTCACGCCACTGCGCAGCTCTCGAAAAATCGTCACCACCCGGCGAATTTCCGTTAGGGCAGGGGCTTCGGCGGGCAATTCCAGGGCACGCCCCAAACTTTCCACCCGCTTCTCCACGATTTGCACCTCATCATCAGCATGGCGAGGCACGGGCAAAATCACCGTATTGAAACGACGCTTTAGGGCACTGGACAGTTCGTTCACCCCCTTATCACGATTGTTGGCGGTGGCAATCAAGTTAAAGCCTTTGACCGCCTGCACCTCTTCCCCCAGCTCGGCGATCGGCAGGGTTTTCTCCGACAACACCGTAATCAGCGTATCCTGCACGTCAGCGGGAATCCGGGTCAGCTCCTCCACCCGGGCGATTTTGCCGTCGGACATGGCATTCATCAGCGGACTGGGGACGATCGCCTGAAAAGACGGCCCCTTCGCCAGCAGCTCCGCATAGTTCCAGCCATAGCGGATTGCCTCCTCACTGGTGCCCGCCGTGCCCTGAATTAACCGGGTAGAATCGCCAGAAATCGCCGCCGCCAAATGTTCCGACACCCAGGATTTACCGGTACCGGGGATGCCGTACAGCAGCAGGGCCCGGTCCGTGGCTAGGGTGGCGATCGCCACTTCCATCAATCGCCGCTGTCCCACGTATTTCGGCGAAATTTCCGTATCACCGACGGTTCCGCCCATCAGGTAGGTGGCCACCGCCCAGGGGGAGAGGTTCCAGTTGGGGGGGCGCTGGCGATCATCGGCGTCAGCTAAAACAGCAAGCTCCGTCGCAAACTGTTCTTCCGCGTGCTGGCGCAGGATTGGGGCAGCCCCATTAGAGGACGGGGCGGTGGATTTAGATGATTTCGACTTAGCCGATTTTGATTTGGTGGCTGGCATCCCAAACTCCTAAAAAACACTATCTACCGGCGTAATGCCGCGTCGTCTCCAAGTTCAGTAATGTTTCCACCCGGTTGTCTCGGTAATTGCTCTCCCAGCCATCGTTCCCGTTGTTCTTGGTTGAGCAACTTCTTCAGTTGGGTATTGATGTAGCGATCCTCAGTAGAAGAGTCTAGGTAGTGAAAGAAAGCATTTGCCCAATCAGAACGCCGTTGATTTTGGATCGCCATTGCACAGCCGCGCAAAAATATTTTTTGGTGAGGTCGATCTTGCACTGCGGCAAAAACCTGCGATGACGCACCCCACACGTCCAGCGGCGTTGCGGATACCATTGCCAGCAACCACCAATCTCGCTGGCTCTCACCGGAAGGCGCTTTTTCGCTGATTCCGTCCCGTTCCCACTGTGCGTCGTGGGTTTTTGGGATTGTGATATGGAAATGCAGCCCAACGTCGTTTTCTATTGGCCGCACAAATTTCTGGACGCGCTCGGTCATGCGCTGGCACAGGCGTGACTCAGGCAGCCGCACCAACAGGCAAATCGCTTCGTTGCTGACACTTTTGGCACGCTTACCCAACGTGCTTTCCAAAAGTGGCTCGTCCGCCATGGTTAGGTTGATCTCCAGCAGCTTTACAAATTCTGCGCGATCGCGAGCCGGTTCCTTTGACCACACCGCTTCCAACGCCTGTCGAGCGCCATGGGGATCACTCTCGCGCCATCGTTCAAACAAGAAAAGTCGCTCGTCCCGACGACCGTGTACCCAGATTTCTTGGGATTGGGGTGAATCGAAGAAAAACCCTCGCAGCCCGTCCATGGTGGCGAAACTCCAAGCCGGATGCCGTTCCGCTAACCACCGACCGCGTTTGCCGATTACCGCCGCCGCGTACGGTTGCAAGGACGGATTTTCCTGTGCCCTTTCCAGCAGCGGAACAATCTCTTGCTGAGGGATGCGCTGCCCCGCCTGGGCGATTCGCGATAGCAGCTTCGGCAGAGCCGGTGCCCTCCTTGCCCTTTGATCTATCAGCTTAGAGGCGATCGCCGTCGTAATAATAAGCTGATCGTCCTGGGGGCAGGGCTCTATGGTCCAGTCCTTTTTTAGGGGAAGCTGACCGATTTGCTGGTGCAGGGCGATCGCCCCCGCCGCCGCCAAAATTGCCCCCTCCGGCTGAGCCCAATCAAGCTGCCCGATTAAACCCTGAAGATCCCCCTCCAGATGAGGCAGCTCCGGCGTTTGCCGCTCCGTACCCACCAACGCCGCCGCCACTAGCTTTTGCCACGCCTCCATGCCCTAAACCTCCATCCCAATCAGTTGCCCTTTGTTTAGGATGCCCAACGGCAAAAATATCTCCCTGTTCCATTGACCGAATATGGGCATGGGGTGCCCACCACTAATTGCCAGCAGCTTTAATGAGTCCTGAAACCGAGGAGACACGGGCAACACGTACCCCGCCAGGTCTTGGACCCAATAGCGCTCTTCCTCGTACATCAGGCACGCTTGCTTTAGCAGCATTGGATATTGCTCCAGCCAGGGATTTTGCTTCAATGTGGCACTGTAGCTGGCGATCGCCCCCGAAATATCCTCCCCAATATCCGCCGCCGCAAACTCCTCCGAAAGGCACGGCACCGCCTCCTCCCGCGACTCCACAAACGCCCGCTGCATGCCGGTCCCTGGATAAAAAATCAGCTCTCCCCCGAAGCGACTCCCGGGAACCAAGGTGGTATCGGGGGGCTGATTACCATGGGAAAAGGTCAACACATGGGCCCAACGCTGAGACCGCAGCCCCCACAGCCAGGTTCGTTGCCCCTTCATATTGTGTTCTTCAAAACTCACCCGCCCCATAATTTGCCAAGTATCCTTCTCGCGCAATACCAGGGGATCGCCGTCTTCTAACCGCCGCCGCAAATCGTCCTGGCTTTGGGTCCAGCCAATTTGCGATCGCACCTCTGCCTCCATCGCCGGTGATAGGGTTGCGCTGCGGCGATAGCCCTGCACCAGCAAATGCAACAGTCCCAGCGATCGCAACATCCGGTCGGGCCAGTGCTGACCAGAATGGGGAATGCCTGCCAGCGATCGCACCCGCCGCGCCAACCCCGGAGCCTGGGCATCCACCAGCCGCGCCGCCGCCCGATCCCAAAAGCTATAGGGCTGGTTGGGCAAGTCGCCAAATCCCTGACGCACCATATCTTGCAGCCACTGCTCCAAATCCACCAGCCCCGCCGCGATTTTTTTCTCCCGCTGCTGAATCCGCTTTGCTTGAGCCTCCGGGTCCACCGCCTTGGCGACCTTCGCCTGTTTACGCTGGGCCGTTTGCGATCGCTTCTCCAGCCATTCACTCACCCATGGCGGCGCATCTTCAGCCGGCGAATTCTTAAACGAATCAGCCTCCTGCACCAGCAACAAAAACAGAGCCAGGGCGTGTTTACAAGGAAACTTACGACTGGGGCAGCTACAGCGAAACGCCGGCTCACTTAGGTCAATTTGGGTGCGATAGGGATTTTTGCCGCTGCCCTGACACTCGCCCCAAACCGCCTGCGGCGATCGCCCCAACAGTGACCACTTAGCCACCGTCGCCAAAGCCTTCCCATTTTTAGTCGAACTTGCGTCCGGCGATAGGGTCAGCACCTGCTCACATGTCCACATCGCGACGATCCTTGCCTACTGGAATTACACAGAGCGCACAAGCTATCAATAGATGATTTACACGGCAGCGGCGGCGTGAATGTGCCACTTGCTTGCAGAGTAACAACGTTCCCAATCCCAGGGGCAAAAATTACAAAGGCGTAAAAAAGGCGCAAAAAAGCAAAGTGAGAAAAAACCACTTAGCTACCTTTAATTAACTGCTTCTGACCCTGTAGCGCGAAACACCGCCGCCCCAGCAATTACAGGTCCAGCTTTTTAAAGACTAGGGTCACGTTGTGTCCGCCGAAGCCGAAAGAGTTTGACAGGGCCACGTTTACGGTCATATCCCGCGACTGGTTGGGCACGTAATCCAAATCGCACAGGGCGTCCTGGTCTTCCAATTCAGGATTTTCTAGGTTGATGGTGGGAGGCACTTTGTTTTCGGCGATCGCCATCGTCGCCGCCACCGCCTCAATGCCGCCGGATCCCCCCAACAAATGTCCAGTCATGGACTTGGTGGAGCTAATAGCCACCTTCCGCGCCGCCCCTTCCCCCAGAGCCCGCTTAATCGCCGCCGTTTCCGTGGAATCGTTCGCCGGGGTGCTCGTGCCGTGGGCGTTGATATAGCTCACCTGGTCACCGCTCACCCCCGCATCTTTCAACGCCAACTGAATCGCCCGAGCCGCCCCCAAGCCCCCCGGCACCGGCGCGGTCATATGATACGCATCGCAAGTGTTGCCGTAGCCCGCCACTTCCCCATAAATCTTGGCACCGCGAGCCTGGGCATGGCTCAATTCCTCAAGAATCAAAATTCCTGATCCTTCGCCCATTACAAAGCCGTCGCGATCGCGGTCAAAGGGACGACAAGCCCGCGTCGGATCATCATTACGGGTGGATAATGCCCGCGCCGCCGTAAATCCAGCAATGGACAACGGGGTAATAGCCGCCTCAGAGCCGCCACAAATCATTGCCTGGGCATAGCCTTGTTGAATCAGTCGGAACGCGTCGCCCACCGCATTAGATCCCGCAGCACAGGCCGTCACCGTACAGGAATTGGGTCCCTTGGCTCCCGTGTGAATTGCCGTCAAGCCTGCTGCCATATTGGCGATCATCATGGGAATCATAAACGGACTACAGCGACCGGGACCGCGATCGCGATACACATCGTGCTGATCCTCCAACACCTTCAGTCCGCCAATGCCCGTACCAATTAACACCCCAATTTGCTCAGCATTTAAATCGGTAATTTCCAGCCCCGAATCCGACAACGCCTGTTTGCTGGCAGCGATCGCATACTGAGCAAACTTGTCCATCCGCTTAGCATCTTTGCGATCCATATACGCCAGCGGATCAAAATCTTTTACCTGCCCAGCAATGCGGCAGCCATGGTCCGACGCATCAAAAGCCGTAATAGGACCGATACCGTTGCGTCCTGCCATTAGCCCATCCCAATACTCGCCTAAGGTATTGCCAATAGGCGTTACTGCTCCTAAACCAGTAATCACTACGCGTTTAGGTTGAAAGTCGGAATTGCCGGATGCCATGGGGAAAATACCTGGAGGTTAGGGGAATAGAAAGGCGATTTATGGGGTAATAAGTTGAGGGAGTGCGCAACAGCAAGCGCAATCTTAAGGAGGCGTGAGAAGGAACCTGGAAACTTTCTAGAGTGTTGGTGCAAAACTCCAATGCTTCTACAGAGGAACTTCAATGTCTCAAGAGCCAGACTCCGCAAAATGTGAAGGTGCTCCAGGGATTGAATATGCTGGCACAGTGACTGAGTCAAAGAAACGAAGGGACTGGAGCAAGGGACTAGCATTTGTGTGGCGCACCCGATTAATCCACTAGTCAACCTAAAGCTACTACAGCGCCATTCGTCACCAGTACGCCACCGATTCACAATTTAGTCAACACCAACTCAGCAGTGAAAACAACACATCATCATCGAGTAATCGAATCGATAAGTTGCTGTTTATCAAACCTGTCGTCTCAGCGTTGCCAATCAATTGCCCAGCTAATCAGTTGTTAATTCAAGGTGCGATCAAATAGTCGTTAACTGTCAGCGTTAATTCCGACTAAATGACTAAACACCACTAACAACTGATTAAACAAATATGCCAGAGCAGTTACGAAGCACTTTTATCCACGTAATCTACAACGTCCTGGACCTTCACTAGCTTTTCCGCATCTTCGTCAGGAATTTCTATTTCAAACTCTTCTTCCAGAGCCATTACCATTTCCACCACGTCCAGAGAGTCTGCCCCTAAATCATCCACAAACGACGCTTCAGGTTTTACCTTGTCTGCCTCAACACCTAACTGCTCAGCAACCGTTTCTTTGATTTTTTCGAAAGTAGACATTGTTTCTCCTTCTTGCCTTGGAAATTGATTTCACAGTGTAGCCAGCCTATGGGCGTTTCAAGCTTCGAACAGGGTGCATATCAGAAGTTCTATGGAGTTGCTTTTCCCAGAAATTCCGAAAGATAAACACCGTTCAAACGTTAGGCTCTGCTGGCTTCAACTGTGGCGATCGCTCGGTTAGTCCGTTAAAGAACGCGCCGCTTATTGTATCCCGTTAGGGGGAATTGCCGTGATTCTTTTACTGGTGGTTTACCCTACTCAGAGCTTTGCCACCTTTCCGAAAGAAACATTCACAACAAGGCGCCGAAGAATTTCCATAATCTGCAGCGAAAACATCCCTTAAAGAAACTCAAACCCCAGTTCATTTAAATTGCTAATAAGTTGTTCGCCGATCATCGTCAGAGCCTATGGACAAGGGCTTTGGGCTTGTTACGTTGTTTGAACTTTTAATCTTTGGCGCCACCATGGGGAAATTCGACGCGATAAACTAACGTTCAACGCTGTAAATACTTTGGAACGTGTTGACTTAGCGAGCGTCTTTCGCAAGCCTAGTCAGCCAGCGATCCCAGGGGTAGAGATTAGAGCACTTAGTACTTAGGGAGTTATTCTTCAATGAGTCATTCAGTCAAGATTTACGACACCTGCATCGGCTGCACCCAGTGTGTTCGCGCCTGCCCAACCGACGTTTTGGAAATGGTGCCTTGGGATGGTTGTAAGGCAGGTCAAATTGCATCTTCACCCCGCACTGAAGATTGCGTAGGTTGCAAGCGCTGCGAAACCGCCTGCCCCACCGACTTTTTAAGCATTCGCGTTTATCTGGGCGCTGAGACCACCCGAAGCATGGGTCTTGCCTACTAGCGTATTGCTAGTCGTCCCGTATGACTTGCTAGCATTCGTTGGCATTTCAGGCGCGGATAGGTCTACGGTTTTCAGCTTTTCGGCTGCTTGAGCCATGAGCTGAAGTCCCTCCTCTAGAGATTCTCTGACAAAGAAATCCGGTTTGTTACCGGTTTGCAAAGGGATCGCCACCTGTTAGGCGTATCCCTTATTTTTTTGATTTCTTAGGGCGATCGCCCCAGGACACACCATTAATCGTGCCGTTAATTAAGAGCCAAAAGCCCTACACAGTGAGGAATACACGCCCTTTCAACGCTAAAAGCCACAGGAGCTAAAATCCCTGTGGCTTTTAGCGTTGAAATTTATAGTCAGTTCGATAAAAACAGGACAATTTTGAGTCACGCAATGAAGCTGAATCCCCACTACTGGCTTTGCCAACCCTTCGCGAGCGATGACCCTCAGGATCGCTGACGGTTCCACTAATTCAAGGGTCGGCCGTAAATGCTGAAAGCCCCTAATAGGACTCACGCAGAATTCAAATTCTATTCAGTTCAACAGCCAAACCAAACGGAGCCAGCTTTCCTGCTCAATTACTCCTAGTTAAAGAGGGAAGCTGGCTCCGTTTGAAAGTGTTCCTTAAATAGTGGATCAAGTGGGCAAACTTAGGGCGTGCGGGGGCTCAGGGCTCAGTTGTTGCGCTTTTGGTAAAACACCGAGGGCGCGGTTAAGTTTTCCACTCACCAGCCCTTCCAAGTCGAGAGTGACAAAGAGGAAGCCAAAGGACTGAAGTTTGCCGGTGAGCTGAGTCAGGTCGTTTTCACAAACAAAGGACTGGATCTGATGGGGCGGGATTTCAATACGGGCGGTGTCCCCCTCAGACCGCACTCGCAGCTCCCGCAGCCCCAGGGTTCTCAGGTAATACTCTGCTCGCCCGACACGACGTAGCTTTTCAACGGTAATTTCTTCTCCGTAGGGGAATCGGGAGCTAAGACAAGGTTGAGCCGGCTTATCCCACCACGGCAGTTCTAGGTGGCGAGACAGTTCGCGCACCTCCGCTTTGGTGATGCCCACCTCTGCTAAGGGCGATCGCGCTCCCCGCTCCTTTGCCGCCTGAATACCTGGTCGATAATCTTGCAAATCATCGGCGTTGATACCGTCCACCACGTAGGGATAGCCTCGCCGTAGGGCAATGGGCTTGAGGGTGTCGTGTAGCTCACTTTTGCAGAAATAGCAGCGGTTTACTGGGTTAGCCGTGTAGTTAGGATTGTCCATTTCGTGGGTTTGGACAATTTCGTGGCGAATCCCAATAACGGCGGCCTGGGTGCGGGCATCTTCCAAATCCTCCGGCAGCAAGGATGGGGATTCGGCAGTAATGGCGAGGGCGCGATCGCCGAGCACGTCATGGGCAACTTTGGCGATAAGGGTGCTGTCAATGCCACCAGAATAGGCAATTAGCGCCCTGGACTGTTCGCGGAAAAGGGCTTGGAGCTGTTCAAGTTTCGGAATCGCCATAGCTAGGAAAGAATTCCAAAATCAACGGAATTCAAATTTTTCGGTTTGTGTTAATGAGACTTGATCCTAGCGAAAATCTGAAAACACGCCGACACAAATTGCTACAACACTTCACCAATCCTTTCGTCAATGGGCATAGGTTGGTCAGGGCGACTTATTACAACCCAACAGCTTTGCCCAAGGAAAACCAGACGCTTTCTACAGCCAAAAACATTGGAGGCATTGAGAAAACCACACCGCCCAAATTTAAAGTATCAACCGAGAATTACTGACAATTGCCTTTAGTGCCCTTGGCAGGGGGCGTACTCATAGCTGTAGCAGGTATCACTGACGTTGCACTGTCCTCCCTCTGGCTTGGCACAGGGGTCAACGAAGGTAATGCGAGGTAGCCGCGAGAAAATACACGTGCCGAAGGGACAAGCATCCAGAAGCGGTCTCAGGATTTGTAGCACGACGAGATAGGAAATCAGGGCTAAAAATACTCGGGTTCCGACAAACATAAGCGGGGCGACTCTTGGAACGCTACTACAGTGGCAACATTAGCTACATCAAAACTGCGCCTCAATTCTAGCCACGCTAGCCTTGAATTAGAAAAGAATTCGGAAATTCTGTGTGAATCGAGATCAAAAAGGGTGAATAGTTACTGGTATTTGGGGGCGATCGCCGCAGTATGGGGAATCGCCAGCGGCTGGGGGCTAAAAGTTACCGTGCCCCGAATGAAAAATATTCAGCTTAAGACGGCGATCGCCTTATCGGCAGCAATTCCCGTGATGCTGGCTCCCAGCGTGCTGGTGCATATTTGGGGCTATCCCCTGGGGTGGGTAATGGGGATTCAAGGGGCGATCACCATCATCGCAGCGACCATTTCCGGCTATTGGCTAGACACCATCCTCAGCTACGCACTGCTCAGCATCCTGTCGCTGGCAATTATCTACGGCGCAACCTTCGTGTCGCCTAACCTCAGCGCCCAGACCATTGCCACTTACGCCACCTCATTTCTAGTATTCACCGCCGCCAATATTTATGGTCACGGCTTCACCGAAAATGGCACCGGTTTCCTGCTCAAAATTATCGGCAGCACGGCCCTGAGCTTTTTACTGTGCTGCCTCGCAACATTGCCAATGGCGGGCTAGATCGCGTCATTAGTGCATTAGTGAGCACCAGAAGCCCTATTCAGTGAAGAATACACGCTGAAATAAATAATGCTAAAAGCTGAATCCCTTGTAGCGTCGGGCTTTGGAGTTCAAATGATGACAGCCCTTAGTTAAAGCGCTCTTCTGCCCAGGGTTCGCCCCGCATATGGTATCCATTTTGCTCCCAAAATCCCGGCTGGTCAGCGGGCAGAAACTCCAAACCGTTAATCCACTTCGCGCTTTTCCAAGCATAAAGATGGGGCACAACGGAGCGCACCGGACCACCATGTTCCGCATCTAACGGCTCGCCAGACAACGTGTGAGCCAGAAAATTCTCGTCTCGCACAAAATCTTCCAGAGACAAGTTGGGGCGTTGCAGGATTAGGAGAGGAAGTCAGGATGGCGGAGTGGTAGTGGAACCTG
>ERZ1740067.80-NODE-80-length-75412-cov-17.654153_pt1 | contig 75412 bp, 55 predicted proteins | sample MGYA00581736_ERZ1740067 | MGnify/ENA primary metagenome ERZ1740067 (study PRJEB43018, sample SAMN04849236) | marine metagenome | isolation source: floating plastic debris | place: Pacific Ocean | collected 2008-08-27 | study: EMG produced TPA metagenomics assembly...
AGGGCTAAGAGGAAGATACAGGAAGCCTTTTAGCCTTCTTGTCACCCCGTCAGCATGTTAGAACTAACCCAGTGCAGCAGATAAGCTAGCGCTAGCGCGACAAAGCTTTGGCGCCAGGGCAAGTTAACTATGCCGAAGACGCAAACTTTGGGTGAAGATTTTTAAACGTCAAATTTTGGGGAGGGGCTATGGATATTGATTCGTTAACCGGTGGAGAGGTTGAATCCACTGCTGGCGAGGATTTGGTCAACACCATTGAAACCGTGATCTCCAGCCTGGCAGAGGAAGGTAGCCCCTTAGTTAGCCGCCAAGGCTCCTGCACCCTGTGGAAGTTCAAGTACGGCACCATTGAGGTGCTGGTGCAGCTAACGGGGGCATCGGACGAAGATACGTTGACCGTGTGGTCGGCGGTGTTGGATTTGCCCGCCAAGAACGAAGATCAAATGATGGCGGAGCTAATGGCAGCAAACTGGGTCAGCACCCTGGAAGCACGCTTTGCCATCACCAGCAATCAGGTGGTGGTGGTCACCAGCCGCACCGTGGAGGATTTATCGGCGACGGAACTGTCTCGCGCCATTACGCTGGTGGCGTCGATCGCCGATGAAAGCGACGAGCCTTTAATTGAAAAATACGGCCAAGGCTAAGGTGTCCGCAGCTCCAGCGGCTCCATTGTCTTCTCCCCCGTTGGCGCTCCCGTCCCAGTGGCGCTATCTGCCCTACACGGTGGCGGCGGGGACCGAGCAAATGGAGCGCGATCGCCAGCTTTTGCTAAATCATGTCGCAGGGTTGATACCGTCTACCCTGCGATTTTATGGCTGGTCAACGCCCACCATTTCCTTGGGCTATCACCAACATCACTATCCAGATCACTGGAACACCCTTATTTGGAACGGTGAACCGGTGCCCTTAGTGCGGCGGCCGACGGGCGGGCGGGCGGTGCTACACCAAGGCGGGTTAACCTACGCCGTGGTCACGTCCACCGTGGGAACAAATCGGGAAGTGGCTTACCAAAAGTTGTGTCAGTGGTTGATCGATGGCTTTAACGACCTCGGCATTCCACTGAATTTTGGTACCAATAAAATTTTGCGCAGCAATAAAAATAACCCCAACTGTTTTGGGCTGGCGACGGGGGCGGATCTTTGCCTGCTCGACGGGACCAAGGTGATCGGTAGCGCTCAGGTGTGGCGCGATTCCACGGTGCTACAACATGGCACCATTTTGCTCAATCCCGACCCGGCTCTCTTTGAAACGGTGTTTAGTACTTCGCTCCCTCGTACCACCTTTACTCCTTGGCTGGATATGACCCAAACATTAGCCCACGATGCGAAGATGCTGCGGCAGGTTTTACAGAGGGCAGCTCAACAAAAATGGGGCGGTGAGTGGCAAGAGGTTGGCATGGAAGAGGCGATCGCCGCTGAAAAATCAGAATAAAAGCCGGAATAGAAGTTTCTAGACCCAGCCTTTACCGAATCCAGCGTTGATTCGATGCAACATCGGAGAGAGAGCCGAACCGAAGTTTAAACAAATTAAACGTTAACTTCAGACTCAGGTCGTTTTATGCTGTTGGATGTGCCTTTCGTGCAGTGGTCCAAAGGGTCAACGACGAACAGTCAATAAGGAGAGTTAACCGTGCGCGATATTTTTATTAGTCTCGGGGTAATGGCTGCCTGCCTGGTCATCCTGGTGGCATTGCAATTTACCTCCGGCGCCCAACCGGCCCAGGCGGATAATGCACCGGAACCGGCCCCTGTGGAAGAAGTGGCAGAGGCGCAGCCAGCAAAACCAGCGGGCTTGGCAAATCGTTTAATGGCCGATGCGGCGGACCTATCCAATGTGCCCCAGTTTGGGCAGGCGATCGCCAGTGCCGCAGACTTAACCTTGGATGACACAGAGGACATTCAAACTACAGAGGAAGATACCGATATGACCGAATCCAACGCCAACCCTAATGAGGTGATTACCGCCACGGGATTGCGCTATGAAGACGAGGTGGTGGGCACGGGTGCATCGCCGAAAGAAGGACAAATGGTGACGGTGCACTATACGGGCTACCTAACGGACGGCAGCAAATTTGACAGCTCTCGCGATCGCAACCGCCCATTCCAGTTCACCATCGGTCGCCGTCAGGTAATCGCGGGCTGGGACGAAGGAGTGATGAGCATGCGCGTAGGCGGCAAGCGTAAGCTAACTATCCCCCCCGAGCTAGGTTATGGCGATCGCGGTGCCGGCGGCGTCATCCCCCCCAAAGCCACGTTGATCTTCGACGTAGAACTCCTTAGCATCGGCGGCATGTAAAGGAAAGCAGCTAGGATGCGTGACATCCAACGCTCCGATTTAACTAGCTTTAATACCGAACCAGGCGGGACAGTTTTTCCACTTGTCCCGCCTGTGTTATTTGTCATTTGCGAACTAACACGCGGTCAACTATCAATTTCAAGCATTCTTAAGCACCAGGACTGACGTAAGACATGCTGTTTGAGACCCAAAACATTTGAGACCCAAAGCACACCTTGTATCGGCTTCCCCCCTTACCAAGGGGGGACTGAGGGGGGATCCCTACCATTGAGCATTTTGTTTGAAATTGGGGTGACGGGGTAAAGGGTATGGGATCCCCCCAAACTCCCTTGCTAAGGGGAGCTTTGCGTAAGTCCTGAACCCATTCGCTCAATAAAAAGTCCCCCTGTCTCAGAGGGATTCCTCAAAATTTAAGACTCCAGTCAAAAACATGGGTGAGGGAAGAGCCTTTGTTTTTGCTGTTGAGCTGACATTTCAAACTTTTCCAATTTCCCCAAGGGCCCAACGCCAAAAATCGCATCGAGAAATCGTATTATGTTTCGACTATTGGGAGCGCTACCCGCCGCCGCCCGCCGTAATCTACTGCTGCTCTTTTGCACCTCCCTCCTCTTCTGGTGCAGCATGGCATCCCTACTGCCCACCCTGTCCCTATATGCTCAAGACTTGGGAGGCACAGATCAACAGGTGGGATTTGTGATGGGAGCCTTCGCAGTGGGACTGCTGCTGGCCAGGACCCGGTTTGGTCGCTTGGCGGATCGCCAAGGTCGCAAAATCGTTTTGATGATTGGCACCAGTGTTGCCATGCTGGCTCCTGTGGGCTATGTTTTCGCTCACTCCATTCCGGTGCTGATTGGGTTGCGCATGTTCCACGGTCTTAGCATCGCCGCTTTTACCACCGCCTACGCTGCCTTTGTGGTGGACGTATCCCCTGTCAAAAATCGTGGAGAAATTATCGGCTATATGACCCTGACTCAGCCAGTGGGCGTGGCTGTAGGTCCGGCGTTGGGTAGCTTTGTGCAAAGCGAGTTTGGGCATATGCCCACCTTCACCATTGCCGCTAGCTTTGGGCTGCTGGCCACGTTGGGCATGACCTTGATTCAAAATCCCCAGCGTTACGACGAAGCTGGCGGTCAAGACACGTCTGAGGCGATCGCCCCCCAAAATAACGGTCAAAACAGCCCCTCTCCCCCCCAAGAAACTTCCATTTGGCAGCGGCTTTTGTCCCCGGAAATCACCACTCCTGCCCTGGTAATGTTGGCGATCGGCTTGGTTTTTGGCATCCTCAGCACCTTTATTCCCCTGTTTATCAAGTCCACTGGACTTAACCTCATCCCCGGCTTGTTTTATACCGCCGCCGCGATCGCCAGTTTCTGCGCCCGATTCTGGGTGGGCAAACGCTCGGACCGTTACGGACGGGGCATTTTCATCTCCATCAGCCTCGTGTGCTATCTGGTATCCATGGTGATGCTTACCACCGTCAATACCATTCCCCTTATTTTGCTGGCGGGTTTTGTGGAGGGACTTGCCGCTGGGTTGCTATTCCCCGGCGTCATCGCCCTAATGTCGGATCGCATTGCTGCCCACGAACGAGGACAAATGTTCGCTTTAACGTTGATGGGATTTGACTGCGGTATTGCTCTGGCGGGACCAGTACTGGGGGGCATTGCCGATGAAATGGGTTACCGCGTGCTGTTTGGAATCGCCGCCGGGCTTGTGGTAATTGCCATGGCAATTTTCGCCAGCCGATCCAATCCCACTTTGCGCCAGTCTTTTGATTTTGCCCTGGGGCGATCGCCTGACCTTTACGCCCAGCCCCTGCCCAAGCCAGTGGTCACCAAAACCGCCGTGTAGAACCTGGTCCACCCAGCTTTTTCCAACCAGCAGCTTTAGAGACCGTCGCCCATTAAGTCCCAAAATCAACAGCCGCGGAAGTGCCCCTAGCTTCACCGAAAGGGGCGTGTACTTCCGCTAGAGCTTGGCGGCAACACGCCCCCAATTTCCAGAAATTTCAAACCGTGCAAAATTTTCTGAAATACACCTGACAGGCGTAAGCCCTTTGAAATCAACGCTTTTAAGACATAACGCACTGCCGTAGCCATCAAAAAAGGCAATGCTGCTACACAAAACTGTACATATCGGGGCCGATTCAGTTAGTATTGCTTAGCCGTACTATTGAGATTAATTAGCAATTAAGCATCGTCACGTTAAGTCCATAGTGTTGTAATTGCTAAGGGCAATTGGAATATTTCAGCTTGGAGCGATTAGCTAGAAATCACCTTTGCATCACCTGGTTTATTGCTAACCTCTACCATTTCTGTATAAAAAGGGTCTTTTCTGGGCTCTACCGCCCTAGGCTTTACCGCTCTGGGGTCTACCGATCATAGATATCTCATTTTCTCCACACATTTTGTGTCGTCAGACATGAAGAAACTCCTCCCTTGGCTGTGTATCATTCCATTCGGCTGTGCAGCCCTTGCAGGCTGTAAAGGCGGTCTTTTCTCCAGTGGTCCTAACCAAGACCCTATCAGTATTGCCTACAGTTCCACCCCAGGGCATTACCCCTTAATTCTTGGCAAGGAAAAGGGATTTTTCAAGGAACAGGGAATCACCGTTGAAGCCGAATTCAACAAAGATTACATCAATCAAATTAACGAATTTCGCAGCGGTAAATACGACGGCATTGTGGTGGCCCTGGGCAGCGTACTCAGTATTTTGACCACCACTCCCGACGTACAAATTATCCTTGTAATCAATATTTCCCAGGGGCGAGATGCCATTTTGGCTCGCCACAATATCCAAGAGGTGGAAGATCTCAAGGGGAAAGTCTTGGGTACGCGTTTGGGAGACTTTGGTGAGCTGCTGGTGCAAGAGATGCTGAAAAAGCACAATGTGCCCTTGGACTCAGTAAAAATTATCAATATCAATGCCGAGGATCTTGTTGAGAAACTCAATAAGGGCGTAATTGATGCGGGGCAAACGTGGCATCCCTACACGGTGCAGGCGGCCAATTATGGGTACCACGTTTTGTTCGACAGCACCGAAACCCCAGGGCTAATTACTGAGGTGCTAGTCATGCGGCGATCAGTAATTCGAGAGCGTCCGGAAGAGCTTAAGGCTTTACTCAGGGGTTGGCTTAAGTCTCGGGAGTACTCGTTAGAAAACTCCGACGAAGTGCGCAACATCATTGCCACGTCCTTGGGCATTGACGAGGAATATTTATTCGATGAAGACGCGGTGACCTTTGAGGGCATTGAGTTGCCCACTTTAGAACGGAATTTGGAAATTATGAGTCCGGGGAAAACGACAGATTCCCTGCATTTCACCACCCAGCTCTATACCGAATTCTTTGCCATTAACGGCACGATTAATGCGCCGCCGGATTTGGACACGTTAATTAACCCTCACCTCTTAAAGTCCTTGCAAGAGGATGAAAACTTATGAAACAGCTTATTCACGCCACGTTAAGGGTTAAGTTAATCGCCTCTTTCTTAGCTGTTTCTTTGGTGCCGATTACCCTTTTAACCATTTGGAATCGTCAACAAAACAGCGAGATTCTTCTGGAACGTAGCCAGCAAAATTTGCTGCACAATACCCAGCAAACTGCGAATACGTTGACCCAGTTTTTGACGCGCAATTTGGCAATGCTGAATACTCAGGCACGGCTGCCAACGCTAGGACGGTATTTGGGTGAGTCTGATGCGGCGAGGCGATCGCAGTACGGCAAGGAAGTGGAAGATATTTTCCTAACCTTGACGAAGGGGGACGTGTTCAATATTTCGTCCTATGCCCTAATTGATGCCGATGGTGTGGGGGTTATTGATACCCGTTTTGAAAAAACCGGCAATTCTTATAAAAACGAGCTGTTTTTCACCCAGGCCATAAAAACGGGATTTCCCTTTATTTCTGATGTGATTTACTCCGAAGAAGCATCAGCGCCGATTATTTTCTTTAGCAGCCCCGTGCGGGATGACGCGGACAAGGTGGTGGGGGTGCTGCTGATTCGATACAACGCTTCAACGATTCAGGATATTGTTAGCCGATCACACCCGAGCAATCTGGCGATTCTGGTGGACCAGGACAATTTAAGGCTGGCGCAAAACGATGATTCTGGGCTGATTATGAATCCGGTGTCCACGCTGTCGGACGCTCAAATTCAAATTCTTCAGGAGCGAGGTCGATTGGAGCCCGACTTTACTGAGGAGGATAAGCAACCCATTCCGGGTCTGAAAAAGGAACTGGAATTGGAGACGGAAGGGGAACGGTTTTTCGAATTTAACTACAAGGATGAGCTGCACCAGGCGGTGGTGGTGCCCCTCAGTCGCAACCCCAACAATCGCAAGCAGCAGTGGTCTTTGGTGGTGGCTCAGCCCCAAAGTGCGTTTTTGGCCCCCATTGAAGCCCAACTGCGAGACATTATTGTGTTTTGGCTGGTGTGTGCGGTGGTGGTCAGCTTGGCGGCGATCGCCCTGGGCTACACCTTGACCAAGCCCATTGCCAAATTAATGGGGGCGGTAAGGCGATTAGCCAATGGCGATTTGACGGCTCGCAGTCCCGTTAGACGTCATGATGAGCTGGGTAAGCTGTCCGTTAGCTTCAATGATATGGCGGAGCGCATTGGGCAATTGCTCAACAGCTTGGAAAATCGCTCCCAGGAACTAGAAATGAGCCAGTCCACCACCATGGCGATTGGGGAATTGGCGGAGGCGATCTTTGAGCGGGATCACTTGTTGCAGGGGGCGGTGCAGCTGCTGCTAGAGCGGTTTAGGCTTGAGGCGGCTTATGTGTACTTGTGGGACTCTGAGAAAGAGCGATTAATTTTTGCCCAGGCGGCGGTGATGTCTTCCCAGGTGCCCACGATGAAAGATCGGGTTACTTCCTGGATTACAGAGGGAGCTCGCACCCAAGAAACACAGGTTTTTCAGGGTGAATTTGCGGCGGTGGCGGTGCCCATGGTTGCCGGTAGTCAGCTGCTGGGGGTGTTGGAAATCCAAGACCACCGCCGACCACGGTTTACGGAGGCGGAGCAGGAAACCTTTAAAACGTTGACCAACCAAATTGCGATCGCCTGGAATAATGCCAAATTAATTGAAGATATTAGGGTGGCACGGGAAAAATCAAAGCGTCAGGCAATGTCCTTAGAAAGGACTCTACAGAAGCTACAAAGCACCCAAAGCCAGTTAATTCAAACGGAAAAGATGTCCGGTTTAGGGCAGCTTGTGGCAGGTATTGCCCATGAAATTAATAACCCGATGAACTACATTCATGGCAATTTGCGGTACATGGAAGAGTACCTTGAAAGCCTGATTGAAATTGTTGGAGCCTACAAGAAAGCTCACCCTAATTCTGATGTAATTAATGATCTAATGGATGAGGATGAGTTTGAGTTTCTACTGGAGGATTCGCCCAATATTATTAAGTCCATGAAAATGGGCACGGACCGCATTAAAGGCATTGTTTATTCACTGCGCAATTTCTCTCGCCTGGACGAAGCAGAGTTTAAAACGGCCGATATCCATGAAGGCATTGATAGCACCCTATTAATTCTCCAGCACCGATTAAAGGCTGGTCCTAGTCGTGGGGCCATCAAGGTTACTAAACACTACGAAGAGTTACCCCATGTGGACTGTTTCCCGGGGCAGCTTAACCAGGTATTTATGAATATTTTGGCTAACGCCATTGATGCCCTGGATGAGGCCTATGAAGGGGCTGAAGGAGCTGCAATTGACATTTCATCGCAAGCAGTGCCCAATAAAAATCGCGTCAAAGTGATTATTGAAGACAATGGTCCAGGGATTCCAGAGTCAGTGAAACAGCGTATTTTCGATCCGTTTTTCACCACCAAACCCGTTGGGAAAGGCACCGGTTTGGGAATGTCCATTAGCTATCAAATTGTGATTGAAAAACACCGGGGAGAACTGGATTGTCAGTCGGTTTCTGGGGAAGGTACTCGCTTTGAAATTTCGATTCCTATCCACCAGGAAAAATCTCAGGATAAAAGCGACGACGATGAGGAAGGGGACCGAGCGGAGGTCAATGCAGTCGCCGCTAAAAATGAGTCCAAGGCGATCGTCCGGACTGTTTAATACTAATTCACCAAAGTAGAGCCGTTATTACGGTCAACTCTTGAACCAATAGAACGTCGGTTCGACGAAAAGCTCCTCTTGCTAAGGGGGGTTGGGGGGATCCTCTGGTGCTTAAGCCGGTAGCGGAAAATCTTGGTGACGGGGCGTAAGGTAAGGATCCCCCCTCAGTCCTCCCCTTTATCAGGGAGAAGCAAATTTGAACTGATCTTGTGCCATCGAACTGACGTAATAGAACAGTCAGCGATCGCTAAGAGTCGTCGTTCGCGAAGCATGGATAGCGTCAATAGTGCAGACTCAGCTCGAATTGTGCAGCTCAAAACCCTACTTTTTATTGAACTGATTATGAGCCCCCCCTAGCGAGGATATTGATGCCTGGAAGGGGCTCATAATCGGCAATCCTATGGCGTTTGTCCCTAAATCCAGTTGGGCAGCCAGGGGTGGCCAAAATTCCAAATGCGCAGGGTCCAACCTGTCTGGGATAGGGGTAGCCCCAAATACACTGGTAGCCAGAACACAAAGCCTATGGCGATCGCCCCCAATCCCACAATGCCCCACCAGCGCCAGTAAGTTTCGCGGGGCTCAAAGCAGCGATTGAGCATCCAAGCGAGGGTGAGGATGGCGAAAGTTAGGGCGCCCATGTAGTGGTACAAAAACGTGCAGCGGGTCACCCGAAGCCACAGCAATAGATTGCCGCCATAGTTACCCAGGGTGAACAGTAAAAACCAGCTTGAATTGGATAGGCGTACCTGTCCCAGGGGGCGGCGCTGCCATAGGTATTGGGCTAGCCCCAAAATAGCTAGCCCCAAAGCCACCACCGATAGCCACCATAAAATTGGATTGCCCATGGCGTGCACATCGAAAAGGGTGATGGCGGTACCTTCGGGATATTCTGGCTTCAGGTTGCTGTAATCAAAAGGAGCGCTGGGGTCGTTGGTGCGGGCATAAAAATAGGCCAGGGGTCGCAGCAGCAGGGGCCAACTATACCAAGGGGAACAGTAAGGGTGAATATCGTTGCCGCCCACGTTTTGATGGACGTTGAGGATGGCTAGATTTACTTCCCATAGGTTGCGATCCGGGTTTAGTAGCAAGTGGGGAATCCATAGCCAGCAATATAAGACGGCGGGGATCAGGGTTAGATACAACCCCATTTGCACCACGGAAATTTGGGCAAGGAAGTTAAGGGGCGATCGCCAGTCTTCCGTTCTGGGCAATGGCTTAGGCGAAGATTTGCGGTGAGTCCACCAATGGTGCAGTTTGGCGATAATCCAGAAACCCCAGGGCACAAACCAAAATCCCGCGCCGTTCCATTTAATGGACACCGTTGCTCCCAGAAATAAACCGGTGAGGATAAACCAAGCTCGGCGCTTTTTTCCGCGTGATCGCCCCAGATCCCGCTGGGGATCAAAGGTGCCCAGCACTTTTAAAAAGCAATATTGCCCTAGCAACCCAAAAATTACCAGGTAGATATTATTCAAGCCATAGCGAGACTCCACCAGAAAAAGCCCGTCCATGGCCAGCAGCGCCGCAGCAATGGTGGCCAGTCGCCAACTGCGAGATAATTCCCAGGCGATCGCCCCCATCACCAGGGGAATAAACGAACCCACAAAGCCATTGAGCCAGCGATAGCTAAAGGTGGTGCGCAAGGTGCCCACGGCATCGTTCATGGTGTCCCACCCAATGGGCAGGTGGGAGCCAATCCAAATGCCCACCGCAATCAGGTACTTGCTGAGGGGCGGGTGAGCGTCGAAAAATGGGGTTTGGGTCAGGTAGTTATTGGCAAATTTGGCAAAGTACACCTCGTCAAAGACTAAGGTGTTGAACTGACCAATCTTCCAAAAGCGCACCAGCAGGGACAGGGCAAAAATCAATCCCAGGGCAACTTTCCAGCGTCGAGGTGATCGCCCCAGCGTTTCCCGAAAAATCCCCTGTTCTTCCGTATTCAAATCGTCCCTACTTAAACGCGTGTCCATAATTCGACCCAATTTAGCTCCCGTCGGGACCTATTAGGGCACAGTTACCTTGCGCCCATAAGGTTTAGCACGGGAGGAAAATCGCCGCCAGATCCCCCAGGGGCGTAAGCTCGCTCAACCGGTTCGAAACGCATTAAGCATTCAGATCAAATATTCGGATTGAAGCTCACTATCAGCGCCTCGCTGTTCGCTCCGTTAAAAGTCCACCGTATCCGCTGGGGGCTCATCATCAGCGCCTTCGAGGGCGGGAGCTTGCTGTTGCTCCAACCAATCTCGCCCAAGCTGAATCGTAATATCTGACTCCAAATATCCCGTGCTATCCACCCGCACTTCGCCCACGCCCATGGCAGCCTGTACGGCTTTGGCCGCGATCACATCCCCATTCTGGGCCACAATACGACTGGTGGTTAGGGGCTCAGACCACTCCCGAGGGCGCTGGACTCGGCGGAAACCAGCGGACTGAAGCTGTTCAATCAACCGTTGCACCGCCTCGCGATCGCCCGTGCTGTCCTGGATAACAATGCGCGATCGAAACGCCGCCTTACGCCCTTCAATATCCAATTCGCCAAAGTCAAAATGCTCAGCCATCACCTGGGAAATGCGCCGGGTATAGGGCAACCAATAACTCACGCCGCCGTATTGGGCAGTATCGCCAAATTCCCCAGGCAGCATCAGCATTTGCACGCGATCGCGCCCCACCTGGGAACTAAAACCCGCCAACGCCGCAATTTCTTCCACGCTCAAATTGGTGTCAATATGCTCGCGAATGGTGGACAAAATCTGTGGCAGCTTTAGCAACGTCCCCGGATTTAGCGCCTGTTCCTTCACCGCCCGAATGGCCATTTGCTGGCGCTGCACCCGCCCAATATCTCCATAGGCGTCGTAGCGGAACCGCAAAAATTGCAGGGTCTGCTCACCGTTTAAATGCTGCCGCCCCTGCTTCAAGTTGATATACAAATGCTGACTGTCGTCCTGGTACTTCATATCCTGGGGCACGTGCACCGTAATGCCCCCCAGCACATCAATCAGCTTTTCCACCCCCTGCACGTTAATGCGAATGTAGCGATCAATGGGGATACCGCCCAGAAGTTCGCTAGTGGCACGGGCGCTAAGAGCAGGACCACCATAGCTGTTAGCGGCGTTAATTTTGGTGGTGCCCAATCCCTCCACCCAGGTGCGGGTGTCCCGGGGAATAGACAACACACTCATACGCTTAGAGGTGGGATCAAAGCGCAGCAGCAACATGGTGTCCGATAGCCCTTCGAAGGAATTCACCAGGGCATGGTAGCCATATTTTTCCGTCAGCTCATCGTCCACATCGGAGGTGACCACCTTGATCCCCAGCAATAAAATATTGACGGGACGGGTTAGGCGAGGAAACTGTAGTCCTCCCTCCACCACCGGTTCTTCACCATTGCCGCTAAATTGGGACGCTTCCTCAGGACTCAGCTCCCGTTGGGACAGGGACACGTTGGACATAGACAGAGCCAATAGGGCTCCAGTGGTGGCCGAAACGGTGGCCACGCTAATAAGCCCAAAGGTGATGAGCAACCAGCGCAGGGGGCGAAAACGGGGCTTCGGCTTTTTGAGGCGGGCGCTGACAATTTTTGTGGGCTGGCTTTTGGAGCGATTTTGAGGGGGGCGAGATTGTCGTGGCACTGGAGTTCTCAGACGCGATTTAGAAAAAATTTAGACGTTAAAGGGACGCAAAAGGCTGAACTTTAGGGATAAATTTCAAAGCTGAAATGGCGGTAGTGATGCTGGCGAATGATGAGGACAAAATAGTCCCCCATTGGGGGATCGCCCAAACCGAATAGTTGTATTTTTAGTACAACGTTCTAAAGCTCAGAAGCCTAGCCCTGACTGATCTACCTTTAACGGCTACAGATTGTTTTCAGACCGAGGAAATATTTATTTCCTATGCTGTGCTGATTGTAGGCCATGAATAGGAGCACTGTAGTGTTCGGGAACCGTTTCTGGCTCCCTCTGTTCCAAAGGATGCCGCCCCATTCCTCTGTTATCCTTTCCACCTTAGGGGCAACTTTAACGCCCTTCTGTAAACGGCGTTGCCCAATGGTGCCAATTTTCTTTATTGAAAGGCGATCGCCACCGCTGAATCAGGGTTTGCTCCTGATCTTGGCGGCGGTGGGCATCGGGAAAGGCATCCAGCCAAAATCCAATATCAATACGGCAGGACGACTGACATTCAAAATGCTGGGTGCGGTAGTTAGTGACGTAGCGCTTGCAGTCGTGGACGCCTTTCCAGCGATCACGGGCATTTTTCGCCTCGCCAATATACAAAATGATGTGGGCCTGAGTATCGCGCACAAAGTAAATGGCGGGCTGTTGAGGTCCCTGGGCGCTTTCGTAAAAATTAAACGGGTAGGAGTCCAGTGCGAAGGGATCCACCTGATAGGGATCGCCGGGGTGAATTTCAACACCCCCAAAGAGATCGGGCTGGCGGGGAAGGGGGGCATGCCGAGCACGGTGCTGAAACTGGTGAACCTTGGCAATCCAGTCCTCCAGGGCTTCGGCATTTAAAGTGGGCAGCCCTTGCACCTGGGTTGGGGTGGCGATCGCTGCCGGATCCAGCAGCCACAGCTCTTCGTAAACGGGATCGGTCATAGGCAATGGGGGGCAAATCTATTGGCGGCGGCGCTGGCTATTGGCGGGAGAAATCTTAAACCAGCTATCAATGCGTTTACGGTATTCCAGCTCATCTAAACCATCTTGTCCCCGCTGGCTGTTAGGAATTTGGGCAATTTTTGCTTCCAGTATGGCAATGCGATCGCCTGTGTCGGGGTGGGTACTGAGTATGGTGGGTGGAGACGACGCCCGCAGCAGTTTACGAAGGAAATTGGGAAGGGCTTGGGGAGCGTAGCCGGTTCTGTTTAGATAGGTCAAACCCAAATCATCCGCCTCTAGCTCATCACGGCGACTTTTGGGGCGATTAAGGGCGAGCTCCACGCCAATTTGCACCGCCCGACTTCGGTCCAACCCCGCCGCCGATGCCACCCCCTGGGCGATCGCCCTCTGACGCATTTGGTTCACCGCATGGCGTTCGGTAATATGTCCAATTTCGTGGGCAATCACTCCAGCAAGCTGGGCTTCATTGTCCGCCGCCACCATTAATCCGGCGTTGACGTAGACAAACCCGCCCATGGTGGCAAAGGCGTTTATTTTGGCGTCCCGCACCACCTGGAACCGGTAAGGAATATCGGGTCGATTACTGTTCTGCGCCAGCCGCTGACCAATGTCGTCCACGTAGGACACAATTTCCGGGCTGGTAATGACTCGAATTTGGGACTGTTTGAGCTGGCGATCAATTTGCTTACCCAGCTCCACTTCTTGCTGATCTGATAAATTGCTGAGCTGAAAGACTCGAACGCCGTTGCGCAGAATATTAAAAATATCTCCGAAGTCCAACGCCTGGGAGGCAGTGGGGGTGCTCACCACGATGGTGCTGGCCAGCAGAAGGGCGATCGCCCCATAGCCCCAGCGTTTTACCACCCGTCGCAGGGGAAAAAGCCCTTGCAGGAACCATGCCATAACGGGCCTCCTGTGGAAGTTAAAAGGTCTGGGGGACAGGTGCGGCTGATTCATCAATAACGCCCTTGCTAACGACGGTTCTTTCAGAGTTTGCTGAAGCTACTCTGGATTTTCTATGGATCGACGAGATGGATCTATTAATCCGATTGACTAACCTGGCTAACTAACCTGGCTGACTAACCTGATTAACTGGTTTACCAACCTGGATCCATCCATCCATGTAAGCGGAGACGGAGAGATAAGGAGTCAGTTAAAAGGGTAGTGACAGTGTTAAATGTGACCCACCTGGTGTTTTGGATAGAACGGGCAAATTAAAAGCTCACCTCTTGAGTATTGCCTTTTAAATCCATTTCAGCCCAGTGTCACCTTTGCGTCCGAAAAGAAATTTAAAGCCCTGGCGAATGCGGGTTTGTTCCACAAACCAAGTCATAACCTTGGGGTAGCTTGCCATTCGTTTAAACCAAATGCCGCTCTGAATGCTGGTTTGGATACTGCTTCGTAGCGCCTCGTTGTAGCGATCTAAGAACTCTGCATCATAGCGGTTGACCGCGATCGCCGCCGAGATAGTTTCCGCCGCCAACTTGCCCGACAGCACTGCATTGCCCGTGCCAAAGCCAATTTGGGGCACCAGCAGGGAACCGGCATCCCCCAGCAGCAGGAAGCGATCGCCGGACACATTATCTAAAGCCGGTCGGTTATGGGATGCGGGCCAAATGCCCACGTCGCCGATGCGTTGGGCATTGGCAAATCGCTTTGATAGGGCGGGATGGCTGCTTAAAGCATCGTCCAGTAATGTCTCTAGGGCAGTGCCTTTATTGTCGGGGGTGCTGATAAATCCCACCTTGTGGGTGCCGTCGGCGAGGGGAACCACGTAAACAAAGCTACGCTTTTGATTAGAAATAAGATACGCGGCGCTGTAAGGGTGATCGCGATCCTCCAAAACGCCAGAGTAGTAGGCATGTAAGGTATTTGCCTGATCATCCATGGGGCGACTTGGCTGGGACGATAAGGCACGACGAACGATGGATTTTTCCCCATCCGCGCCCAGGATGTACTGCGATCGCCACCGTTGGGGTCCCTCGGCAGTGTCTACAGTCAGCTCAATACCCTGCTCGTTCTGCTGCAACTGGGTCACAGCGCTACCCAGATGTACCGTGGCGTAAGGCGACTCTAAGTTGTCCACCAGCACCTGATCGAAGTGAAGTCGCGCCATCGTAAATACTTCAGAGCCCAACCCCGTGTTGCCACCCGCCCAGCTCAGCCCAAAACTGCTGCCTTTGGGGCTGACCATTCGTAAGCCGCCGCCGCACCGTAAAAAGTGGGGGCTGGCTTCAAGCTGCTGACGCACCGCTCCCTGGCGCACTTCTCCTAAGGTATCCAGCACCTTGTTACCGAAAAGATTGCCGTCCACTTTGTCCCGAGGGAACTGCGCCTTATCAACGATGGCGTGGGAAATGCCCTGATCTGACAGGAACAAAGATGCCGTTGCACCCGCAGGTCCCGCGCCCACAATAACAACCTGGAAATCTTGGATGGAGGATGGGGTAGTCATGGGGATCGGCGGTTAACGTTTCACAGTCACTCTTGGCTCCGCATTCTATAGCCTTTTTCTGGCGATCGCCCCCAATTGAAATCTGATGTAAAAAGTAGAATTCGCTACGACAGTTTGAAATCTTTAAACTCACCGTGCCAGGCGTTAAGCTCCCGGTGGGCGGTCAAGTTAAAGTGCAGCGGCGTTACGGAAATATAGTTTTTGCCCACTGCCGTTACGTCCGTGGGGTATTGATCGGCGATCGCCTGTCCCGCATCCAGGTCCACCTCCGTCAGCGCTTCTCCCGCCAGCCAATAGTAATGACGCCCTCGGGGATCGGTGCGCTGATCGAAGGAATCAAAATATTGGCGAAACGTCAGCCGCGCCATGGTCACCCCAGCGATTTGGTCCGCTGGAATGGCAGGGATATTGACATTGAGCAGCATAGGCGGGCGCGCTTCGGGGGTGCCGTGGGTTTTGCCGTAGTGGTCCAAAAAGTTCCGGGCAAAAGCTGCGCCGGTTTCAAAATTTCGATTCGTAAAATCCGCCAGACTTAATGCCATGCTGGGGATTTTTTCCAGCAGCCCTTCCATGGCCGCCGACACAGTGCCGGAACACAGCACATCGGTGCCCAGGTTAGGACCGTGGTTAATACCCGCCAGCACAAAATCCGGCTTGTGCTCCACTAGCGCCCCCAGCGCCAATTTCACGCAATCAGCAGGGGTACCGGAGCACGCCCACACCTTAATGGCGTCGTTAAAAATTCCGGTAACGGGCTCGGCGCGGATGGGGTCGTGGAGGGTCAAGCCGTGCCCTGTGGCAGATCGCTCCCGGTCAGGGCATACCACCGTTACCTGGTGACCGGCGATCGCCAGCGTATTGGCTAAACATTGAATCCCCTCTGCGAACACACCGTCATCATTACTAATCAGCAGCCGCATATATAATTCCAGTTCGCTAAATTCTTGGCTCGGAAGTTCCTTACATCAACCAAGCTTGTTCTTTTAACCTTACCGGGGATCGAGAATAAAACAGGTTAAAACTGGGGGGCGCCATGAATTAAGTCTCAGAATTCTTAGCCATGAGGGTGCCGGCCCCTCGCGCTTTTTGCTTTGAAAGGGCGCGTACTGCCAAAGGCACAAGGCTTCTGGCATTTGATTGTTAATGACACGCCCTAACCGTTAGAACATGAATTGGCGCTGTGGAGAGTAGTTACTGGCTTCTGGCGTCGGCGATCGCCGATAAATGGCGACGTACCAAAGCACTGCCCGTTGTTTGTCCTGCATCAAGATAAGCTGTTCCCGCTTCGGCCAATCGTTCGGCGGCGATTCCCATTTGACGCTGGTTGGCCGCCACCAGCCCCTGATTATGGATCATCACTGCCCAGCCCGGACGCATACGCAAAATGGCATTTACGGCCAGAGACGCAGCCTCATGGTCTTCCGATTTAAACCCATCCACCATGCGCTCAATATTGGACGCAATCACCGCGTCGGAGACGGAAATTTCGTCGGGATGACCGGTCCAGGGGCATTGCACTAACTCAGGCAGCACCGGTTCGGCGAAAAGCGATCGCCCCTTTCCCGGCAGCCCGTAGGCACGCACCATGGTGCCAATGCCCACCCCTAAAATCCCCAGCAATACCGCCGCCGCGATTAGCCCCTTTACCCCTTCCCCCATGGGTGTCTAGCCCTCTGCTGCGGTAGCTTCCAAGGACTTATTGCGCACCAGCCCCGTAATCCAAGCCGTGGTGATGTGGGACAACAGCCCCAGGGGTCCAGCAAATAGGCACAGCACCAGGGAGTGGCGCACCCACAGGTTATTTTCCTGGGCATCTTGATGAATCCACCGTCCCACGAATAAATCCATCACCAGGTAATGTACCCAACCCGTTGCCATCACCTTTTCGTCGGAAAACAGCGCCGCCAAGTTGCTCAAACTGGTATCGGCAAACCCCTCGGCGTTTTCTGGGGTGACGCTGCCTACAAAAAAGGCCAGATACACCAGCGCCAAAGCGGCAAAGGGAAGGGGCGATCGCATTATCTTGCCGGTCCACTGCCATCCCGGCACCACAATCATCAACAGCCAGAAGGGCAGCACAAACACATTGGCCCCATTAAACAAAATCTCAACCCAATCGCTCACCATCGTTAACCCCCTATTTCGCCCGGCTTTAGCCGAATATTACGGACGAATAATTTGTTTAATAGTCTAGCGCTGGATCCGATGGCTAGCGGATCCTCAGGATTGTCAGAAGCGCTACAAAGCCAGTTAGGAGGTTTACAATCAAGTCAACAACTCACTCAGGGACATCTGCACCTTACCCATGTTGCTGGGGTTAAATTCCTCAAGGCGACGGTTTGCTCCCTTCATTCCCCTTCCATTATGAATATCCACTCTTCTTGCGATCGCGTTCGTTTAGGACTTACCCTACTTGGCTCCGTTGCGTCCGCTGCGCTGGCACAAGGGCTGGTGGCGCCTGGAGCGATCGCCGGCAGCATGATCACCTCCACCACCCCCGGCACGGTGGTTACCCCTTCCGTGGTGGATATTTACCTGGAGCCCGACGATAGCGTTACCTTTCAAGTGGAAGTGGACCCCTACAACACCACGTCCCTAGATGTTTTTCTCCTAAACGACGTTTCGGGATCTTTCTACGACGACCTGCCCAACGTCAGCGCCGCCGTCCCTAGCTTGGTGGATGGGCTGTCCAACATTGTCAGCGATGTGCAATTTGGCTTGGGATCTTTCTCCGATAAGCCGATTTTTCCCTTTGGAGGCTGGACTGACACCAACGGCGATGGTTATTTGGACACCACGGTGCCTGATTATCCCTACCAAACGGAATTGGGGCTAACAAACAATGTAAATGCCCTTCAAGGGGCCGTGGATGGACTAGACATTCGCTGGGGATTAGATTTGCCGGAGTCCCAGTTGGAGGCACTGATGCAGGTAGCCCTGCGCAGTCAAACGGAGCTGGGATTTCGCGATGACGCCTTTAAAACGGTGGTGTTGCAAACGGATGCCCCCTTTCACCACGCAGGCGATCCCTACCGCACTGATATCAACGGCGATCCCTACACTTATTACATTCGCGATGACTTTGGGAATTTAGTGGGGCGGGAAACGTTAAATCCCAATAACGGCGACACGGTGTTTGATCCATGGGAAGAATATCCGGCGATCGCCCAGGTGCGAGAGGCGTTAATTGGCGCCAGCATTGTGCCCATTTTTGCGGTTACTGAAGAAGTCCGGTCCCATTACGACAACCTGGTGGCCCAGTGGGGCTTTGGGGAAGTGGTTATCCTCAGCTCCAATAGCGACAATCTAGTCAGCGCCATCGAAGAGGGCGTTAGCAACGCCCTAAGCGACGTCACCTTGGTGGCAGAAGGGGATGACTTTGACTATGTGCGCCAAATTGCCAGCGACGCCACGGCGACGAAAGAAGGCACCGACTTTAACGTGCCCCTGGGAGACACGGCAAAATTTGATGTGACGGTGGAGGATCGATCTGGCGATGGGCTAACGGGCAACGACACCTTGCGCCTCACAGCCCTGGGCTACGGGCACACCACCGTCAATGTGACGGTTCCCAAGCCGTCACCAACCCCGTCCGCATCTCCCACGCCGCCCAACCCCACCTCTGATCCTAAAAAAGTGCCGGAGCCAGGTATGGGCATGGCGTTGTTAGGACTGGGGGCTTGGGGAGTCGTCAAACGCTGGCGATCGCAGCGAACAAACCGTTAGCCAACCTTGAATTAAGGTTAAACAATTGAGCTAGATCTGCTTCAGGATGTGACGAGAATCATCCCTCCGGAAACGTAGAGTCACGATCGCCCACGGCGTGTTCTTGTAGATTAATACCGACACACGCCATGTGTCAGATTGACTTTTGCAACGTTCGTCCGGGGCGGGCGCTCAGTCTAAGAACATAGTGGTTATGGTTGAGGCTAATTGCCGACACTGAAATTGGGTGAGTCGCTTACCGGTTAACCATTGGTTCCACAGACGCGACGTTCTGAGTTGCAGGCTAGATATTGCCCCTTACAACCCTGCAATAGCTATTGCGGTGTAAGTATCGCCATCTAGGTCAGAGTGCACCTCGTCGTTATTAGTCCGTTTAGGGTATCGTCCCATGTCACTTCGTAAATTCAGCTTCTCTCTTACTCTGGCTTCGGCATTGCTGGGAGCCATTGTCCTATCCCCCACCATTGCCCAAGAGGCGCCATCGGATCAGGGTCCTTTTCAATTTAATGAGCAGCCCGGTTCGTCCGTAGGGTTTATGCCCAGCGATCGCCGGATGCCCATCCGTACCGCTAGCGGTGGTCGCCGCGGTGCCTGCATTTCGCCGGATACGGTCGGTGAAGCGGTGGTGCCCCTGTTGCCCAGCAACGGTGGAGCCCTAAGCGCCACCGACAGCCCCAGCTTTTGGGTTTATGTGCCCGCAGGGACGAAAGGGACCGCCAACTTCCGCTTAACCAACGCAGCGCAGATAGATATTGACCACCAGGCGGTGGCGCTTCCTGAAGAGGGTGGGCTGGTTAAGGTGGATTTGGGCAGTGGCTCCTTAAAAGCCGGAGAAACCTACCAGTGGTTTTTCTCGGTAAACTGCGCCGCCAATGAAGATGATGAGCTGTTAGAAGCCGGTCGAGCTCGCGAAACCTTCGTTACCGGCTGGGTTCGCCACGAGCCCCTCCCCGCAGATGTGGAGCTATCTCGAAAGTCACCTCTAGATCAGGCGGTTGCCTTTGCTCGTCTGGGATATTGGCATGACAGCTTAGATCGTGTGGCGGTCCTACAGCAGTCCGGCAGCGGGGGTGCTGAGGCGATCGCCGCGTGGGAGCAGTTGCTTACCAACGCAGGGTTAGAACTCAATGCCGACGGTTCTATTACCTCTCAAATCGACCTGGTGTCCTCGCGGTAAAACTGTCGAGCAATACACCTGTCGACTGACAAATTTGCCGAAATTTTGGCCAAGTATTAGCCGAAATATTAGCCGAAATCTCGGTGGCACGGCGGGGAAAGCATATTGGCTAAATCCAGTCCGCCACCTTAGGTTCAGTGACCACTAGAACCGACTTAAAAATGCCCGTTCCCAATCCTGTGATTGTGTTGTCCAAATCAAGAATGGCATCCCTAGCGATGTTAATTTGGCGCGGTTGCAGGCAGGGGGCGGGTGTTTTTGATGGGCGATCGCTGGCTTTGGCGTTATTTTTGGTGGGCTCAGCTACGGGGTTAGGTGCCAAGGCGATCGCCCAAACGCCTCCATTGGAGGCACCCATTATTCCCGACAGCACCTTGCCCAATCCTTCCGTGGTGGAGGGGGGCGATCGCTCTTCGCAAATTGGCGGTGGCACTACGGCAGGGCAAAACCTGTTTCATAGTTTCGAACGCTTTTCGGTGCCCCCTAACCACACCGTGCGCTTTGTGCCCAACGGCGATATTGCGCGGATTATCGCGCGGGTCACTGGGGGCGATGGGTCGTTAATTGACGGCATTTTGAGCAGTGACACCAGCGCAGCGCTATTTTTAATTAACCCCAACGGTATTACCTTCGGTCCCAATGCCCAGCTTCAGTTGGGAGGATCATTTATTGCGTCCACGGCAGAATCAGTGGTGTTTGCAGACGGAGCAGAGTTTCGGGCGGGGGCAAACGGTGGCGCGGCGCCCCTGCTGACGGCGACGGTGCCTTTGGGGCTGCAACTGGGCACTGGGTCGGGAAATATTGTGGGCGTTGGCCAAGGTTCTATTGCCCCAACGGAAACCCCTGGGTTATCGGTCTTGCCAGGGCAAACTTTGGGATTTTTAGGCGCGTCCCTGGAGTTTTCTGGAGTGGCGATCGCGGTGCCTTCAGGAGATTTACAGCTAGGAGCGATCACGAGCGGCACGGTGGGGCTGGGGGAAAATTTACGGTTTAGCTACGACGGAATCAGTGAATTTGGCGATTTAACATTGCAGCTCGGCAGCTCAGTGACGGGGTTAGGGGTGATTCCCCAAAATCCTGGCGCGGTAACGTTGACCGGTGATGATATAACTCTGTCGCGATCGCGGATTATTTCCCTAACCCTAGGCACAGCGCCCGGTCCCCCCATCACCATCAACAGCGCCGGCACTTTATCCATCTTGGGCGCAGCAGGCGATCCAGTTTTATCCACCGGCGTTTTCTCAGCGGTCCCCTCAGATGTAGGGCAAAACGGCGGCGCGATTAATGCCACTGCGGAGCGATTTCTTATCAGAAGTGGCGGGCGTTTACAAAGCAGCACTGAAGGCGCGGGGGCAGCGGGGGATATTCAAGTTCGCGCCGGGGAGATAAATTCCGATGGATTCACCCCCGTGGGACCGGCGGCAGAACCCTCCTTCGATAACAGTGCCGAAAGCGCCATCAGTAGCCTGACCACGTCCCTCGGTGACTCAGGGCGGCTGAACATTAGGGCAGATCGTTTGACCCTGACCAACGGTGCGGTGATTGAAACGGCCAGCGCCCCGGAAGCTCGTGGGCGGGCGCGAGCAGTCAACCTGGTCACTGGCGAGCTGATTATGGTGGGGGGCAACCCAGAAAATGCGGTGCAAACCAGCCGAATCGCCACTTTAACCTTTGGAGAAGGATCGGGGGAATCCGTCACGGTTCAGGCGGGCTCCGCTCAACTTGCCGACGGCGCACAAATCGGTTCTGTCACCAGCGGGCGCCAGGGCAGCGGCGATTTAAGGGTCGTCGTTGAGGGTCTGCTGCTGATTTCAGGGGAAAATTTGACCCTGCCGGGACAGGGGGCAGGCAGTACCGTGGCCACGATCGCCTTCGGAACCGGAAAAGGCGGCGACATTGTGGTGGACGCTGATCATATTCGCATCGAAGACGGCGCCAGCTTGGGGGCTCAGGCGCTTAATAATTTCCTGGGCGTCACCACCATTCCCGAGGCGGGAGGCTCCGATTCAGGGCAGGTGATTGTACGGGCAAATTTGATTGAACTGGTGGGCACCAGTGTTTTTAATCCGGCGGTGCCTAGCAATATTGCCAGCGCCACCTTCGGTTCGGGGAATGCAGGATCGGTGGTGGTGGAGACGGGTGATTTGCGCATTCTCAATGGTGGTACCTTGGCATCATCCACGCTGATCTCCTTTATTGGCACCTTAGAGCAGCCCAACGCCGGGCGGGGGGACGGTGGGGATTTGGAGGTGCGGGTGCGCAATTCTATCGAAGTGACGGGGGCTGGCGTAGGGGGAGAATTTCCCAGCACCTTAGGCGCCAATACCGCTAGTTTTGGGGACGCTGGACGGACGCGAATTCAGGCGCGGGAGCTAATTATTCGCGATGGCGGGTTAGTGAATTCGGCGGCGTTTGCCCTGGGGAATGCGGGAAGTTTAACCGTTGAGGCAGATTACATTTTGATTGAGGGGCGAAACGCCACCAATGGGCTGGAGTCCCAAATTGCCGCCAGTGCCCTGACTCCGCCGCTGGATCTCCAGGATCGCTTTGGAATTCCGGCGGGAAGCAGTGGTGATACGGGACAGGTAACGGTAATTGCGGACCGTATTGATATTCGCGATCGCGGTCAAATTTCAGTGCAGCACGACGGCACGGGCAATGCGGGCGCTTTGACCATTGACGCTGGAATTTTAACCCTGGGCAGCGGGGGACAAATTCGCGCCAATACGGTGGCAGGTACGGGCGGTAATGCGGTGGTGCGATCAGGCTCGCTGCAGCTGCGGGACGATTCCCAGGTAAGCGTGGAGGCGGGGCGCATTGGCAACGGCGGCAATTTAACCCTGGAAACGGACACCCTGGCTCTGTTGGAGGACAGCACCATTCGCGCCAACGCGGTTCGGGGACAAGGGGGAAATATCGCGATTATTAGTCAGGGACTATTTTTGGGCACCGATAGTCAAGTTACCGCCAGCTCCCAACTGGGTATCGACGGCACCGTACAGGTGGAGCGCCCGGAATTGGATCCAGGCAGTGAGTTAATTCAGCTTCCCGCCACCGTGGTGGATCCTAGCGATTCCATCGCCACCGGGTGCGCCGCCGATGGAGACAACCGCTTTGTGGTGCAGGGACAGGGCAGCAGCCTGTTAATGAACAGCGCGCTGACGGTGCTGTGGGAAGATTTGCGCCTTGGCACCGCTGAAGAAAACCTTCGGTTGGGCGTGGAGCAAGACGCCGACACCAATGGAAGTAGCGAACCTCAGGTCACTATTCAGCCCACCTCAATGTCCATTGTGGAAGCCCAGGGATGGCAGCTCCACGCCGATGGAGCAGTGGCGTTAACTAGCCCTGGTCAAGCCCCCCTTCCCTCCGCCCACTGCCAGTCAATTTCCACCGCTAGCACCCTTGCTCCATAGGTTCTCGCCCGATATCCCGGTACGATAAACCACGGGAATAACACCGCTGGGGAAACTGGTATGAATCGCAAATCCATCGATCAAGAAACTTACAATCGGCTGCGGCGAGAGGCTGTGGCACCTTACCGGGGCTTGCGGAAGTTTATGTATGGTGGCTTTGCGGCATCCGGGGCGATCGGTGGATTTGTCTTCTTTTTCAAGGTGTTGGCAGGGCAGGATCTGGCAAAAAATTTGCCCAACCTGGCGCTGCAGGTGGGCGTAGTAGCGGCGATGGTATTTTTATTCCGCTGGGAAAACCGTGTTGAACAAAAAGATGAGAAAAAGCGTGAGCAAGCAGAGCAAACGACTCTGAACGAGAAAGGCAGCTCTGTAGAGTGATTACTTTTCGAAACTTTCTGCTGGTCACCTTTTATGATTGCAAGCGTTTAAATAATTCAACAAACTCCAGCGGTATCATCTCTGGGTGATCATTGAATACTTTGTTGATAATTTCTGACTTGAGATCATTTTCTCTTCGACAACTGCATAAAGGCTTAAACGCATCTTTCAAGGTCTTTTCTAAAAAATGACCTTGAATTCTCAGAAACCAATTTGGAATATTTATGGAAATCCCACCGTAGTAGCTGCACTCCCGCAATGAGTCATCATCATCTATCGCTTTCCTTGCCGCAATCAAGTGGTTATCTTCTTTCGAGCTTGGTAACTGCGTTGAACTTATTGATGTCTTAACTTTCTCCACCAAGAGGTTAGCCATGTCTTGTAAACGTCCATTATCCAACCTTTTAATGTCTGAATGTATTTCGCCCTCTTTTAAGCCAAACATTCTCCCCATTGAATGTTTCTCCCTTACTAGAAAGGTGATAATTGCTAATGGATCTAAAATAAAATTCTCAATACTGTACCTGCTGCTTTGACCTATAACTTTTATTCTTTCACTTTCTTTTTCTCTCAAATCCCAGTCAACAACTCCGTAAATACTATCGTTTCCGAATTCATTCAGCGCCTTCACTACTTCTTTGACTTGATCACAGTTTTCTCCACTGCACTTAATGAAGTGAATTGACCTTTGAAACAAGTCTGAATCATCAGATTCAACGCGCCTCAAGATTGCATAGATTTGCTCATAATTAGTTACATCATATTTGCTTTCTACAAAGACCTGTCTTCGACTAACAGGATCAATACTAAGAGTTGGGATTCCCGCCGTGAGAACTGATAGAGCCTTATCTTTGGATACCTTTAATATCCTGTCTTCATCACTGCCTCTTCTATTCATAAGGTACAAAGACTCTTCGGAAGCCAAAGCAACTGTAGAGGGGGAATGAGTAGTCATTATGACCTTTATTCCTTGTTCCATAACAAGGTTCCTCTCAATGATTTGCAAAAGAGATCGGGTCATTGAAGGGTGGAGGTGAGCGTCAATCTCGTCGAGCAAAAGTACATCTGGATATCTAGTTATATGTCTCTTATCCTGTGAGTGATGAAGACACAGAATAAAAGACATAATTATACGTTCACCTGACGATAGGTCTTGGAAATTAATACTCAGCTTTTCGTCTTTATGTCTTAAAGATGGCTGATAAGGAATATCATAGTTGGGCTCAGGGATACTTATTCTGAAGTCAAAATCAGCATCACTCAGCATCTGGTTGAGAGAAGTCCAAGGTGGTGGTCCATACTCCTCGAAAAATTCAACATCGCTTAAAAAATTACTATCAGTTTCTCCTTCTGATTCAGCTAAATATTTTCTAAATTTATTTTTGTATCTCAGTTCTCGGTAGCCTACCAGTATCTCCGACAAAGAATGTTGAAATATTTCAGAAGAAGATTTTATCTCCGAAAAGTTTGTGTAGAAATCCTTTTCAGTAACTAACAGTATACTTTTCTTTGATTTTCTCAAAATACTCTTAATCACTTCCTTTCTTTCTTGAACTCCGTTTGAAAAGACTCCCAGAATGCGTTTTTCCGACTCTAATATGATTGATTGTAAGGAATCAATGGCGGCTTTTTTTACTTTCTCACTTTGGGAGTTTGAATTTATAAAATCCAGAACTTTTTCCACACTTTCAAACTCTATATTGAACTGACGCCTTGCTGTCTCTACAAGGTAATTTCCCCTACTCTTCAACTCGACACTTAGGCTTTGCCAAAGTCCTTCTTTGACTCTCTCTACTGAGTCTCGTTGGAAAATAGCTGGATTACCAGGAGCCAAACTGGACGACTGAAACAAGCGAATATCCTTGAGCTGGGATTTCTGGCCAATTCCGACATTATTACGATTCTTGTCAACACCAAAAACCTGGAGATTCTGACGGCTAATTGCTTCAATAAAATGCGTCTTCCCCGCTCCGTTAATTCCCGTCAAGACTGTGAAATCGCCAAGACTAGCATTCTCTAGCTTATCGATAGATTTATATTTAGTCTTAAATCTAATCTCCATGGTTTTTATTGAAGGATGGCACCAACCTCCAAGCAGTAGTTAATCCTTAACTTTGACTGCAATGAGAGCTATCTTAGTATTCTCATTGAAACAGATCGCATTAGAAATCACTTTAACTAAATTTAGAAGAAAAGATTCTAATTACTTATTTTTTCCAGCGTACTAGCACAAAAAACCATTCACAATCCACAAAAAATCATGTGATGCTGCTTAAAAATGAAGATCGACGAAAAGTTGCCTTTATCCGTCGATCTTCATTACTTTTCCTATTTAAGTTCTAGTTTTAGGCATGAACTAACTGGTAAGGAGCCGTGAGCTTCTCAAGCTGTTGCACCAACAGGCTGAGGAACAGACCCACGTCGGTCACCACACCCACGGACTCCAGGGAGCCCCGATCCGCCAGCTTGGTAACCACAGCAGGATTGATATCCACACACACCAGCTTCACACCAGCGGGGGTCATATTGCCCACACCAATGGAGTGGAGCATAGACGACAGCATTAGAATCATATCTGCCCCTTGCACCTGCTCGGCGTATTGCTCCTGGGCGATCACCATATCGGTAACCGTGTCCGGCAGGGGACCGTCGTCGCGGATGGATCCCGCCAGCACAAAGGGCACATCATTTTTAACGCACTCATACATCACCCCCTGGTCAATTGCCCCGGCTTCCACCGCTTTGGCAATATTGCCGTGGCGACGGATGGTATTAATGGTTTTTAGGTGATGTCGGTGACCGCCCCGTACGGCGACACCTTGTTTCATATCCACGCCGAGGGAGGTGCCCATGGTGGCTTGCTCAATGTCGTGGACGGCGATCGCATTGCCCCCCAACAAACTGTGAATATAGCCATCGCGAATTAGTCCAGAAAGGTGCTCCGCGCCGCCGGTATGAATGACCACCGGACCAGCAACCACTACGGTTTTGCCGCCGCGATCGCGAATTTGGCGCAGTTCCCAGGCGATTTGCTCCACCACCAGCTCCACCCGACGCTCACTGGAAACGCCGTTAGCCATAAAGGCAAATTCTTGGGAGTTGGCCGATTTACTGGTGTCGCGCCCGGTGATTTTCCGGTTGGTACGAATACCGTCCACGCCCACCACCACCGATTCGCCGTCCACCAAATCCCGCAGCACCTTGCACTGGGCTTGGATGGGACCGGAGCCATTAAGACCAGTAATGGCGATCGCCCCGTCCATACGCTGATTTTCCACCCGGATCCACTGCCCGTTAATGCGCACTTCGGTGGGGTAAATGGTGCTCACATAGAAATCGTCGGGAGCCACGCCGGTTTTGGTCACACCCTCCAGCACCGCGTCCTTTTGATCTTCTTCGGTGGGAGCGATCGCGCCAATTTCAATGAGCTGACTTACCAGCTCTTCCATCACCGAGTGGGACGGTGCCGTCAGCTTAATGCGGGCCGAGGACTCACTATTGCGCTGTTCTCCCAGATCAAAATTCAGCACCTGGAAGCTGCCGCCCCCTTCCACAATTAAATCCAGCGCCCGGCTAACCACCCCGGCGTCTAGCAAATGACCACGCATTTCCAACACTCGACTTTCCAAAGTCAGCGACGCATGGCGGTCCGGCATAATCGGCTCCGTCACCCGCAAGGTGAGGCACTTGGACGCACCGCCTGCCTTAAGAAATTCCGTTAGGGGCGTTTCCACCAGCTCAAACCCAGCCTTCGTCAACCTGGAACGTAACTCGGCGCTGGCTTTGTTCATCACCACCGTGTCGCCAATATTCACCGCGTTGCAGGCAAAATTCACCGCGTCTGCTTCGGCGATCGCAATACGCTTACTGGCAGGCACCCGTCCTTCAATCACCCGGTTGGAATACCCATCAAAGGCGGCAGGATAGTACAGCAGATAGCCCCCCTGGAGCGGGCAAAAACAGGTGTCCAAATGGTAGAAGCGATCATCCACCAAATGCAGCGACAACACCTCAATATCCAGCCACTCCGCCAAATAGCCATGGGAAGCCAGCTCAGAGCGGAACCCATAACCTGCCCACAGCCAACGCCCTTCCCGGTCAAACAGAGCATCGCCGGCACCCTCAAAGGGCAAGTCCTGCGGCAGCTCATACGCCGTAAAACCGTTTTCCTCAAACCATGCCTTAAAGTAAGGCTCCTCCCCCTGGCGCTCCGGATGGTAAAACCGGCTGACCACCGCCTTATCGCCCAACACCAGACCGGCATTGGCGGTGAATACCATATCAGGCCAGCCCTTCGCCGGGGGCACCAAATCCACGATCACCCGGTCCTTGATAATCTGATATAGATTTTGCCACTGCTCCACGGCGCGATCTTGGGACGACTTATGAATATTGCCCTCCATCCAGGGATTAATGATGTAGTCCACGTCGTAGTGATCCGGGGCGCACATCAAAAAGCGAAGTTCAGTCATAGTAAAAATATAGTGAGAATCTAAGGAACACCCAGCTCGCCTAGGACAAAAAATCAGTAAACCAGGGGAATTGGTAACAAGTAACTGTACCTTGTTCGTTGCCTGGGATAAATGAACTTAGGTCTGAATTTATAAAGAACCTATCGCCGATCCTAGAAGCGTTTTTATCCCAGGCTTTTGCTTAGCAAGGGCGGCTGGCTTTGTAAATTGATCTGTAGGGGGCGATCGCCAAAAATAATTGTCAGAAAATTATGAAATATCGATAGTGTCCGCCAGGATTCACTGAAACTATTTACCTGAAAACCTTGCCTAAAAACTTGGACTAAACATACTGTTCAGACGGCAATCCTCAAAAGGGAAAATGTTTAAATAGCAATTCGATTTCTTAGAAGCTTGTTTCTTAAAGTGGTACTGGGAAACCCTGCGTCTTTAACAATGGTCAACTTGCCCAGTGGCAAAGTGCCACAGCCAAAGACTTAGGAATAAAGCTCTAGAAGTTCAGCTCCACCCATGAAGCTCCCCCCATAAAACTCCAGAAATAAAACTCCAGAAATAAAACAATGGACATCATCAGCACTGTTTTTTCAAACTGGCTGGCAATTTACCGCCGAGAGCTACAGGGGTATTTTGCATCTCCCTTAGCTTATGGAATCGCTGGATTTTTCTGGCTCCTGGCAGGGTTCTTTTTCGTAGCAATTTTGCTCGGACCCGAAGGCATCATTGTGCAGGGAAACTTACGGGCAGCCCAAGCCCAACAGCTAGGGATTACGGTGCCTCCTTTCGATATGGCGGAGCAGTTTATCCAGCTTTATTTAGGCACCCTCGGCTCTCTATCCCTATTTATTTTGCCGATCCTTTCCATGGGGCTTTATGCGGAAGAACGGAAGCGAGGCACGTTGGAATTGCTAGCCACATCCCCCATGACCAACTGGGTGGTTGCGTTGGGAAAATGGGCGGGAGCGCTAACCCTTTATGTCTCTCTGGTCCTGCCGTTGTTTGTGCTGGAAGTTATCGCTTTTTCCAGGGCCAATCCTCCAGTGGCGTGGAGCGTTCCCATTGCGGCTCACTTCGGGTTGATTTTGCTGGCGGCGGCGGTGCTATCCCTAGGAATGTTTATTTCGTCGTTAACGGATAGCACGGTGATGGCGGCGATTTTGACCTTTTCCCTGGTGCTGCTGCTGTGGGTAATGGACTTAATTGCTGCCAGCGTGGGGGGGGCAATCGGCGATGGCTTAACCCAGCTTTCCTTGCTCAATCACTTTAATGGCTGGATATCGGGGGCCATTGAAACCCGTAGCTTTTTCCTCTTTGGCAGCTACATCTTCCTCGGCATCTTTCTTACGGCCCAGGCGATCGAAACGCTACGGTTCCAGCGCACCTAAGTTGCCAACTTTCTGTAGGGTCAATGGTTTTGGTCGCAGCCCGGCTAAAAACCAGAGAACAGCGCCCCGAGGATTAAACAGGCGAGGCAACTTAGTCCAAAAATCATTGAGCCGTAGGCATATTGCAGTAGTGTGTATTTCTTCTGTAGAACCAGTCCGGTCTTATAAATATCTAAAAGAAACAGTCGTCGCACTTTATTGATGTCGTTGATGTTGTTGAACATCGTTTCAACGAATTTCTCCTCTGAAAGCTGTAAGTATGTGCCAAAGAAGATTGGATTGGGTTTAACTGGTTTGACCTTTTTTTTCTGCTTCTTGAAGGGAGAGGTGACATTCTTAGGGAAAATCACCAAAAGCCCTAAACCAATGGTTACAAACTCGGCAATTAAAAACATAAAAAACAACGCCAGCAGTGGAGGACTAAAGTTTTTTATGGAGTCGAGATTGGTGGACAGGATCGTAATGACAACGGCGACGATGCTGATCAGGATATTGGCTTTCTGATCGGCGAGGGTAATCAGCTGAGTTTGATTTTGATGAATACCGCGCAGCAAGTAGATGGTCTCGCGACCAGGAAAGCTTTCTTTGGGTCTGGGAACGAGATGAAGAGCCATTGAGTGATCTAATTTTGACCGAATTAGTGTAAGGGAATTGTACCTGGGCGTATTCTTTACGCGTTTTTTCCAAGCAGTTTTGAGGGACGGTGTGGGAGAGTCTTCGTTTCGTAAACAGGTTAGGAAAGGCGGGATTAAGTTCGTTTGGGGAACTTTGGGGCTAGGATATTTTCACTTAGGGGCTGTTTAGGAGCCGTCTTCATTAAGCTCCCAAGGTCCTAAGCGGTGGGGAGTACAAAGCCCCCAGAAAACTGGAGGTGCAACCTTGATGGTCACTGATTCCGAGACGTATGGTTTTACCCCATTGATGTTCACACTCAACTGACGCTCATACGGAGGATTGTTGCTTTTTATGCATCAATGCCCTGGAACTGAGTATTCTCAAGAGCCTGGGGGTTGAGGCGGCGCCGACTCCGCTCCTTTTATCTACAATTTGGATCGTTTAACAATCACTTTGCATTATGCTTCACCCTCGGTTGCGTCAGTTTTGCTTCCTTGCCAGTTTATTTTGGGCGGCGGCAGGGCTGTCGGTAGGCTACGTTACCGGTGAATGGGATATATTCCCGACGCTCGCCCTGGTGGTGGCTGGGCTGCTGTTGTTTCTGTGGTTAATTACCCAGCCGAATTTGGTGGGACTTTGGGGGCAGCGTTCCACCCAAACCAGCACCAATGCGATCGCCACTACGGTAGCGGTGATTGCCATTTTAGGGATCTTAAATTTCGTCGGAGTGCGCTATTCCACCACCTTGGACGTGACTGAAACCCAGCAGTTCACCTTGGCACCCCAAAGTCAAAGCCTGCTGGAAAATCTGGAGGAGCCGGTGCGGGTATTGATTTTTGACCAGGCGATCGCCCCCGCCGACCGCGATTTACTACAGCGCTACCAAAATCAATCTGACAAATTTAAGTTTGAGCTGGTGAATCCTCGGGAGCAGTTTGGTCTGGCCCAGGAGTTTCAGGTGAGCACCATCGGCGAGGTGTACTTGGAACAGGGCGATCGCAAAACCCTGGTAACCACCTTGGGCCAGGATCAAGGGGGGCTAACGGAATCGACCCTGACTAACGCCCTACAGCAATTTTTGGTGACCACCCAAGAGCCTATTTATTTTGTGCAGGGGCATGGGGAGCGCCCGCTGGAGGTGGGTGAAGGGGGAATGTTTGATGCGGTGTCGGCGTTGAGCGATCGCAATTTTGAAGCACGTCCGTTGATTTTGGCCCAGGAAAAGGCGGTGCCCGATGATGCCCTGGCGGTGGCGGTGGTGGGTCCCCAGCGATCATTCCTACCGGGGGAAGTACAACTGCTGGAAAATTACCTTGATGGTGGCGGGCGGCTGCTGCTGTTTTTGGACCCCACCATCGAAACGGGCTTCGATTCCCTGTTAGACAACTGGGGCGTCGCGTTGGACGGGCGTATTGTAATCGATGCTTCCATTGCCTCCCAGCTAGTGGGTCTCCAGCCGGATATGCCCGTAGCTACCCAGTACGGCAACCATCCCATTACCAGCACTTTTCAAGAGGGCATCTCCTTTTATCCGTCGGTGCAGGCGGTGACCACAACGGAGCAAACAGGGATAACCGTCGCCAACCTGGTGGAAACTAGCGACCAAAGCTGGTCTGAAACCAACCCCACCGAAGACCCGCTGCAATTTAATCCAGAGGTGGATGCCCGAGGTCCCCTGGCGTTAGGGGTGGTAGCCACAAAGGAGGTTACGGGAGAGGTAAACGCCGCCGAATCAGAAGCTGGGGAAGACAGCGCCGGAGAACCCCCTGAAGAAGCTGAAGGGAATGAGCCAGAAAATGCCGATAACACCGGCGCCAATGAGATGAAGGAAGGGCGGTTAGTTGTGTTTGGCACCTCAACGTTTATTGCTGACGGATTATTTACCCAGCAGTTGAACGGCGATGTATTTTTAAATTCTGTGAGTTGGCTTAGCGATCGCGATGAAAGTTCCCTCGCGTTACGCCCGCGAGAAAGCAATGATCGTCAGCTATTAATTACTGAATTTGAAAGTAATATATTGCGGCTGTTAGCTCTAGCAATCTTGCCCCTGGGAGCCTTAGGCACTGCGGGGTGGCTTTGGTGGCGATCGCGATAGAAGAAAAAGAATAACAGACGGTAAAAAGTAACCGTTAAAGGTGAAGTCTAGACTCCCCAGCAATAAACACCATGTTGAAACGTAGCACTTGGATTTGGTTGGCGATCGCCCTGGGATTAGGGGGCGGCATGGTTGCCTACGATCAAGTTTCCCAACAGCAAGAAGAACAGCAAAATCAGGAAAACTTGGTGTTGGGAATAGAGGAGGAGGACATTGAATCTTTCACCATCAAGGCCACCACCAAAACTCCTGACGGGGAGGCAGAACAGCAATTATTTTTTACTCGTCCCAATGGGGAAGAAACGCCTACCCAATGGCAGGTCAAAATTAACGATCAGGATCCGGTTCAAGCTAGCGATGGGGCGATCGCTTTCCTAACAAACTTAATTGCTACGGGACAGTCAGACGGTAAATTAATCGCCACCCAAAAGCAGCTTGCCGAGTACGGGTTGGACTCCCCTCGCGCCCAGCTCAGTATCACGTTAAAAAACGGAGAAGGGCAGGAATTAAAAATAGGTTCAGCGGGCTTTAACGATGAATTTGTTTATGCCCAGCGGGATCCAGATTTAAGGGCGGAGACCGAAAACGATACGTCTCAGACAGAAAAAGATGCAGCGGGCGAAGGGCGCGGCAATGGTGCAAATTCAACCGAAAATCCATCAGCAGGATCAGCCAGCGCCCCAGAGGAAGGGAAGTCCATCTACACCATTCCGAGGGACTTTGAATATGCTTTAATTCGCGAGTTAGATGAGTGGAAATATGTTCCGCCTTCTGCGTCTACTCCGACGCCTGACTCTACACCCACCTCTGATCCTAATGAGTCACCTAGCCCAGAAGCTCCTGTCCCCGGTCCTTAAATAATTAATCTTTTCCATGCCCAGTCCTGCTTCCGACTCCACCGCCACATTGCTAGTGTCCTGCCCTGATCAGCGGGGAATTGTGGCTAGAATTGCCAATTTTATTGACTCTAACGGCGGCAATATTATCCATACGGATCAGCACGTTGATTCGGAAGAGGGGTTATTTTTAACGCGGGTAGAATGGCAGCTTGATAAATTCAATTTGCCCCAGGAATTAATCGATCCCGCTTTTGGTGCGATCGCCCGTCCTTTAAACGCCAGGTGGCAGCTACATTTCTCTGATATTCGCCCCAGAATTGCCATTTGGGTCAGCAAGCAAAACCATTGTTTACTGGATTTACTGTGGCGACATCAGTCAGGGGAACTGCCGGGAGATATTAAACTAATTATCAGTAACCACCCCGATTTACAGGGTATTGCCCAACAATTTAATGTCGACTATCACCATATTCCTATTACGAAAGAGACAAAAATATCCCAGGAATTAAAGCAGATTTCCTTATTGGAAGAATACGAAATTGACCTGGTTATACTGGCAAAATATATGCAGGTTTTAAGTGCCGATAATTTGCCAAAATTTCCCGCAGTAATCAACATTCACCACTCATTTCTACCCGCTTTTCCCGGGGCGAAGCCCTACCATCGTGCCCACGCTCGAGGAGTAAAAGTTATCGGCGCAACGGCCCACTATGTGACCGAAAACTTAGACGAAGGGCCAATTATTGAGCAAGATGTATCCCGCGTTAGTCATCGTGACACAGTGCCCGATTTAATTCGTAAAGGGAAAGATTTAGAGCGAGTGGTTTTGGCACGGGCGGTGCGATCGCACCTGCAAAATCGAGTGATTAGCTACGGTAACCGTACCGTTGTTTTCGATTGATTTTTTGGGCATGAAAACTACTGTTTGGCGATGCTTTTCGGCAGGACCTTTGCCGTACTTTTCTATGAGGCGATCGCCAAATCCCTAACCATTTCGTACACCAGTTCAGCCGTTGCCGGAGCCAGTAAAACTCCATTGCGATAGTGAGCCGTCGCCAAAATCGCGTTGTCGTAATTCGCCAAAGATTCGATGACCGGTGCTGGGCGATTTTGCGGTCGCGGTCGCAGCCCAGACCATGTGCGCAATATATCCGCGTCTCGCAAACGGGGGCACAGGTCAAACACCGTTTGCAGCATATGCTCCAGATTTTCCTTGCAACATTCTGGGTAGTCGTTGCCGTCACCAAACTCCACTGTGGCGCCGACCCAGTAATGTCCCTTTTCCAGCGGAATAATATTGACGTCCTGCCCAATAATGACCGGCTCAGTGATAGACAAAGATTTAGGCAGTTTGAGATGCACCGCTTGCCCCAATACTGGGCGCTGGGGCAAATCGTAATTTAAGTTTGCCGCTAGCTCTGACGATCCCAGTCCCGCCGTAATAATCACCCCATCACAGTCGATAGCACCGCGAGTGGTTTCAATACGGTGTACATGGTGGCGATCGCCTCGCTTTTTGCTCTTTAGCTCCGTAACCCGCCAGCCCCAATAAAACGTCGCCCCTTGCTGAACCGCCCCTTCAATGAGCGCCATCGCCATTGAAACCGGATTAACCTGCAAATCCTGCGGCGAATAAACGGCTCCGATAATTTTGCGAGAAGGAGACTGTATCTCACCCTCGTCCTTAGTGATACTGATGCGATTGCCGGCACGCCGTAGGCGATGGCGATTGGTGATCCGCAACTGGGGATAGGTGCGCATTAAAGTATCTCGCCCCAGCACCTGCAAGCGAAATCCCTGCCGATGGCGCTGAGCAACCAGCTTTTCCCACTTCTCCATCGGCTCATTTTCAAAGCAAATTCGCAGCAGTCCGTGACGATTGTGCCCAATCCGCATTCCCGTCGCCGCTTCCAACTCAGGAATTAACGTTTCATACCGTCGAATGCTGGTACGGCGCATTTCCCAAGCTCGCCCCTTAAGCTTTCGACTAATAACCCCCATCAACACCCCCAACGCGCCCCCGGTGCTGCTAGAGAATTTCTGGGCAAAAATAGGACCCGCCGGTACAAACTGCTGCCCATGTTCGTCAAGAACGGTAACTTTAAACTGCTGAGTTCGACTGAGTTCATAAGCTAACGTTGCCCCAATAATTCCGCAGCCCACGATGACTAAATGGGGACGGGAAGAAAGTGCGGAAGCAGCCATAAGAGTAAAAGAATAAAAAGATAAATAAGAATAAGCAAAGCGGCAGAGAAGACAGTATTTGGTCGGGAATTATTATTGATTAAACCTGAAAATCAATGGACGAAGAGATTTCACCCCCGAACACCCTTTCTCAAGAAGCGTATATCCCCCTACGGCATCCGTTTCTGGGCACCAACTATGGTCAACGTTTGAATGAGTAAAGTGGTCAGCGATCGCTGAGGATCATCGTTCGAAAAGCATTAGCGAAGTCAACAGTGCCGATTTGGATTAGATTGTGTGCCCCAAAATTGCACTGTTTTCTATTGAATTTCCATTGAATTGGCCGTAGTGACACCTCTTCTCCCTCAAGCATGAAATTTTATCCTGAAGTTTTCAATTTATCCTGATTTTTTTGACCGCAGAAACCAGCCGATAGGGAGACGAAATAAGACTTTAGAAATTTGGAGTAATATCCTAGAAGCCTGTATGAAAGTACCAGAATCAAGGGAATGAACAAACCTTCAGGCATCCCACTTCACTACTTTTTCCAAGGTTATTTTCCACAGGGATTTATAAGATTCTTTATCGACAATGTAATCAATAATATCTGCCCTTGGCGTTGCTTTTTTATAGCGGTTGAAAGCAATTTCCCCTAGACGAGGTCGAATCTTCCCGTCTCTTTTAAGACTTGTCATCACCTCTACGGACAAGTTTATATTCATTACCCAAAGAAAAACATCGCTTCATAAGTGTCTCTGCAGTATCTTAGCCATAGCCAAATGGATATGTTGTTGTCGGTCATCTCAACTCAAAGTCCACTTAAGTAGACTGCTGCTGGGCACTGATTTTGACAGCACTTACGCAAAAGCCCAAAGCCCCTCACCCTAAATCTCTCTTTCTGGGGAGGGGTACTTCGGACGAATGATCAAACGTTTGTCATTTTTCCTGGCTCCCCTTCTCCCTGGGGGGAGAGGAGTATGTCTTGGACGTAGTTGCAAGGGGGCTGGGGGATGAGGGCATTCGTTTTTTTCCTTAAGTCCTGTTTGAATGTTCTGAAGGGTGACGTTACACATTGCCAATAGCAAAGCAGCCGTGGTCACAACGCCTTAGTGACCACGGCTGGAAAAGCACCATGCTGCCAAGTTATTTCACTTTCAGGAAACCTTGTTCAGCCTTGATTTAGGACAACTCTCCAGTGGGGCTGGAGGGAACCAAATCTAGAAACGCGTCTAGGGCAACGATCGCCTTTTCGTATTCTTTCTCTGCGTCAACATAGTTAAAACGCCCAGCAGCTTCATCCATAGCTAACAGGCTCTCAAATAAATCGCCAGTGGCTTTGGCGGCAAGCTTTTGTTGGTCTTTCGGCAGGTTTCGGCTAACCCGTGCCATACGCTCACGCAGTTCCCCTAAGGGACCGTGGACAAAGGTTTGAATATCACGCCACTTTTTCTTGGCAAAGGCAGGTTCCACCTCTGGGAAGCGATCGCGCAATTCCACCACCGCCGGGACGTAAATTTCTAAGTTTGCCGCTTGGGCTGCAGCCTTTGCTGCTTCGGCAGCACTATCAGCACTGCTGCACCCGACGACGACGGTGGCGATCGCCCCAATCAAAACCATTAACCAAGCCCGCACTCGAATCATAGCTATCCCGCTGGTCTATTGATCTGTTAACAAAAATTATTTAATCCAGATTATCTAAAATCGGGCAAATAAAGGGCAATTAATTGGGAATTGGTGACGAAAATTGTGGGTGGTGAGCACAGCTACGGTGCTGACCGAAAAAAGTGCTGGCAAAATTCACCAGCAGTAGGGCGGGAAACACAACACAGAGGAAGGATGCAGGAAGTTCCAGCAGAGCTATCCAACGAGCGCCTACGAGCTGATTGTGGTGGGCATCGCGCGGTCATAGCAGGACTTTAGCCAGCGATCCAGGGCGGGGGGCTTGGCGGTGAAACGTACGGTAAATCCTAGGGTCTTGGGATCAGAGCCGTTAATGTTGCCATTAGTGCTGCCATTAGTGCTGGTATTGGGGCCGACAGTCACAGCGGTGACTTTGCCGTAAATTTCGCGATCGCTTTCGCCCCAGTCGTCCATTATTGCGTCGCTACCGGCATCCACCACCATTTTGATATTGCTGCGATCCCCTGGCAGCCGCACCCCATTAGGGTCACTATCGTCCACCACAGACCCAGGCACCAGCTCAATTTCTGCCCCTTTGTCGGATAGGGCCATGATTTCTGCTTCGTAATGGCGATCGCCCACATGTTTGCCATCTAAAAGCTGATAAGTAAGCAAAATCGGCAACGCCAAGGGTACAAACTCTTCGTCCTCCGACGCCAGCGATAAATTGTAGGAACCACCAACGCCGCTGATCTCGTAAATGGTCATTGGCTGTTTCACCCCCTTCGGCTGCACCTGCTGGGTGCTGCGAACCTGAGCAAAGTCCTCGCCCCCCGCCATATTCAAGGTTTCCTCGGTAATTAAAATTTGACCGCCAATGGTATATGACTCCACCCGATAGGTCAGGTTCATGGCTGAACCCACCGCGCCGTACTTGGTGCGCTTTTGGGAGCCGATATTGCCCACCACCACTTCTCCGGAGTGAACGCCGATGCCCATTTGCAAAGGCTGGTGCCCCATGGCAACCATTTTTTCGTTCACCGGCTTCATGGCCCGCTGCATGGCGATCGCGCAGGCTAGCGCTCGTTGGGCATCATCCTCTCGGGCAATAGGAGCACCAAAGAACACCAGGATGCCATCCCCCATAAACTCGTCAATGGTGCCGTTATGGGCGGTAATGGCATCAGCCATATGTTCCAAATACAGGTTTAGAATTTCGATTACTTCCTCGGGAGGCAGCCGCTCGGCGGTGGCGGTAAAGCCCCGCAGGTCCGAGGTCAAAATAGTAATGTTGCGGCGATCGCCCCCCAGGCTGGCTCCTTCGGGGTTTTCCAAAATGGTGGATACCACTTCGGCGGTGAGATAGCGCCCAAAGGTTTCACGGATTTTGCCAGCGCTTCGAGCCAAATACATGCCCACCCCGGCAGCTCCCAGCACATAGCCTGCCACCGGAGCCTCCAGAGGAATCCACAGCCCGCTATTAAAGGCAATAATCGTGATGCCAAACAGGGTTCCAAGACTGCTAGCGATGCCAATGCCCCCCAACACCAAAATCATTTGCTTATTGTCCGGCAGCCGTAAAATCCAGGTCAGGGTAGAGCTCACTAAAACCCAGAAAATAACCCACAGGTGCTCTTGCCACTCCGCTAGGGAACGAATCATGGTGCGATTGTCCAAGGCGGCGCTAATGATCTGGCTGGTTAGATGGGCATGAATTTCCACCCCCGGCGTTTTTTTCGCCAGCTCTAACCAGCCGCCGCTGTAGGGGGTAAATAGGAAGTCTCCCGCGCTTTCTGCGGTACTGCCAATCAAAATAATGCGATCGCGAGCCCAGTCATCGGGCACCGTACCGTCCAGCACATCCGCCATGGACACCACTTCAAAGGGCTCTTCCGCATCGCGATAGTTAATCAGCACCTGGAAGCCGTCATCTTCCGCGCGAATATAGCCACCGTCATCGCCCTGGAATGGCCAAAATTCCACCTCTCCTAAGCGCAGCCCCCAAGGGTCAGTGGTTTCAATGGTTTCTAAATTTACGCCCTCTTCTATCAAATAAGAAAACGCTAAATAAGCGGCGAAACTATATATCTGCTCGCCCTTCACATTGTTGGCGTAAATAAACCCTCGCCGCACTTTGGTATCGCCGTCTTCGAGCAAGTCGTTCATGGCCACCTGCTCCTTCTCTTGAAGGATCGGCGGCGGCGCCACCCGTTCCCGTTCATTGTCGCCAATAATTTTGACAATCCCCACCACGTTATCTAGGCGCCTAAACACCTCATCGAGCCGCTTAGAATCTTCCCCCGTTCGCACATCGCGGGTTCTAACGTCGCGGTAAATATCCAAGCCGATCATCCGAGGCTCCATCGCCGCCAGCTTATCCAGCAAATCCGCATACACGTCGTCAGGCACAATGCTTTGCCCAATTTGCTGAAGGGACCGGTCGTCAACGCTCACAATGGCGATGCGATCGTCCTTTTCCTCTTCGGGACGCTGGCGCATCAGCCAATCATAAGCGCTCCATTCTCCCCCCTGTAGTAAGCCAGAGTGGTGCGCCCCAAAAACCAGCCCGGAGGCAATGGGAGCAACCACCAGAATGCCTCGACAGCTCCATAGCCAACGCTGGAGGGTTTTAGTTAGGCTTTTCCGGCGGGACATAGACAGTTCCTGGTGGCTTGGGGACGACTAATCTGCGCTGATCGTAACTGTTGGGTTATGGCGATCGCCAATCCTTACGCCTAACTAGCCCCTAGATCAGTAATGGTGTAACAAATCCACGTTTGCCGACCCCCAAAGCCAGCCCGTTGGGCAGTTCGTTAAAAAGCCCCCTTGATAACGCTAATCTTGCAAGGGTTTTGGAGAGCAACGAAATCAATAGGGTTTCAGCGATCACTTTTAGATTCTGTACAATCCTTGAATCCCTGAAAGTCCCATGCTGTTGTTGGCACCTCCAGAGTGCTTCCACCCCCTCTACAGGATTAGCGTGTTGAGAAGGGAGGTGAATTTAGTCCACATTGTCGCTGTGCATGATGTGGGCGATGCCCTTCCAAGCCCTTCCATGCCCTTCCAAAGCCTTTCTGAAAGGATCAACTCAAGACTTAAATCAACTAAATACTTAATTGCGTAATGGCAATTTTGCCGCCAAAGCACGCGCCCACATCGGTGCCAGGGGTGACTAGGCGATCGCGATAAACGCTCGTTGCCACATAATCCCCCGCCGAATTTTGGCAGTAGTCCAGAGGCATGATGTCCTTAGACGGCTCGCAAAAAAACAGCTCCGGCAGCGGGCTATCGGGATCCAGGTGAGGATAATTTACGTTCCAAAAATGGTATTTCGGTAGCGATCGCCCCATCAGTTCTTTCACCACCGCCGTGGTCCACCGTTCCACCGTGGGCCAATGGATAGGGCGACCGTGAATATATTGGGACAGGGCGATCGCGGGCTTTCCATCAATTACCCCCTGACGCGCCCCGGCAACAGTGCCCGACACAAACTGGTCCACCCCCATATTGCCACCGGCATTGATCCCAGAAATCACCCAGTCGGTGTCCGGCGCAAAGCTGCGTAATCCAATGCGGGTACAGCTGGCGGGGGAACTAAATACAGCGTGGGCACTGGTGGCAGGCTCATGGTTGCGCGCTTCCACCCGAATCGGTTCCTCACTAATAGCCCGGTGTCCACAGCCAGAATATTGTTCATTGGGAGCAGCCCAGTGTAGCTCGTGGTCTCCTTCCAAAGCCTGGAGCGATCGCGCCAAAGCCCGAATACCGGGCGCATCAATGCCGTCATCGTTAGTCAATAAAAATCGAGTCATAGCTGGGGAAGATACACCAACACAAGTACGCAGAAAAACTGAACCGCTCTACCAGCTAGTTCTACCAGCTCAGACCGCTAATTTTCCTTAAGTCCTTGTTAACGCCCAACGTGAAAGATAGTTTGCAGGCTCTAAGGCTCGTCAGTCAACGGGCTAACGTTAACTGCACATCTGCTATTACACCTGCTGCCAAATGAAGAACTCGCTAGCTGGCTACGCTGAGCGATCGCACCGGCACCCCTTCATCCAGGGCATCCACATTTAAGCGATATCCCACATTGCGCACCGTTTGGATGGTGTTGGGCTGCCGTGGCTCGGTCTCAATTTTTTTCCGCAGAGACAAAATATGAGTGTCCACCGTGCGGGGATTATCAATACTATCTGGCCAAGCACGATTTAAAATCTCTGACCGACTCAAAGGCATTCCCCCCGACTGGGCCAAAGCATAAAGCAAGCTGAACTCCTGAGGCGTCAGTTCAATGGACTCACTGCGTAACCACACCCGCCGCTGAATTAGATCAATGCGTAAAATTCCATAATCCAAATACGCCGGTGCCGTTTGACTCTTACAGCGCCGAATCAAGGCTCGCAGCCGCGCAAACAACACCCGCTCCCCGAAGGGTTTCGTCAGGTAATCGTCAGCCCCCGCCTCTAAGCCGCGCACCACATCGGGCTCTTCCGTGCGAGCGGACAACATTAGTACCAACGCCGACTGAGTTTGTTGAATCCACTGACAAAACTCAAAAGCGTTACCTTCAGCGATATCCGCGTCTAAAATCACAACGCTTGGTCGCATCTGCATCAACATATCCCGAGCGTGCTGCAACGTTGACGCGGAACACACGTCGTAATTGAGCTGCTGCAGACGCCAACTCAGATGCGATCGCAAATGGGGATTGCCTTCAACAATTTGAATGCTTACGGGTGCCACGATATTCTCCACCACCAAGTGGGACCAGCCAGGGGAAACGGTTCAACGAAATACCAAACCAAAACGACGAAGCCAGAGCCTTGCAAAATCAGATGTGCCCAACACAGTGATTAAGTTTGGGCAAGTTGCCCCACAGAAGCAGCGCAGCTTACACAACAACCAAGCAATGTGTGTGTTCAATTCATGGCAGTAACTTTCGATGATCCCCCTTGCCAATGGCTAACGGGGTGGACCTAATTAAGGTGCTGCTGAGTTAAACAAAACAGGTTTGGAGCTAGGCATAAGCTACCAAGGGGCTTGTCAAGATTTTGTAACTCAAGTTACGCAACCTGATTTGATTACCCAATTCGATTGGATTTTCTTAATGTTTTCTACGGTATTGAAGAATAATTTTTGCCTGATTTATTTGCCTGATTTATTTGCTTAATTTATTTGCTTGACTGACCCACTTCATTCACATGCACTGCTTCTGGAGATAACAGCCTGGTCATCTTTAGTAACAACCAGTGGATAGGGCAAAGAAGCAGCGGCTATAGTTGGCAAAGCCTGACAATAGTAACTAGGGGCACGTCATTAACTGGTTCCAGAAGCTTAGTGCAGCGGGGAACAGCGCCTTTTTAAGGTCTTTTTAAAGCCTTTTTAAAAATAAGTTAGGGGCTGAAAATCCTGTGGCACAAGACCTTAAATTCTTTGGAATGAAAATTCTTTGGAATAGAGACTATTGAACATTAATGGCAACAGCGCCAAAAACCACAGATAGAGCTGGCAAAGAAGCCTGATAGAACGGGCGTCTAAAGGATCTTGATTTAAAGGATATCTACACCCCCATGGCAACTTATTTTGTTAATTCCGCCACCGGTAGTGATGGGGCGGCGGGCAATCAGAGTGCGCCCTTAAAAACCATTGCCGCAGCTTTGGGAAAGTCCCAATCTGGCGATACGGTACAGCTGGCGGCGGGTCAATATACGGCGGAAAGTGGCGAAGCATTTCCCCTGACGGTGCCCGGTGGGGTGGCGATCATTGGCAACGAAGGCGGTCGCGGGCAAGGGGTGTTGGTGCAGGGCAGCGGACGATTCTTAAGTCCCACCTTTGCCGGACAAAATGTCACTTTTGCCTTCACCAGTAATGATGCCCAGCTTCGGGGGGTGACGGTAACAAACCTTGCCAGTCGAGGCACGGGCGTTTGGGTGGAATCAGCGAGCCCGACCATTGCTGCCAGCACATTTATCAGCTCCAAGCGGGAAGGGGTATTTATTACCGGCAGTTCCGCGCCGGTGGTGGATGGCAATTTATTTGAGAAGAACGACGGCAACGGCATTTCCATTGCTAAAACCAGCCAGGGGGTCATTCGAAATAATATTTGTCGCAATACAGGCTTTGGTATCGCCGTTAGTGGATCGGCAAAACCCCGCATTGAGGGAAACACGCTGGTTAGCAACCGCAGCGGCATTGTGGTTTCAGATATGTCTCAGCCGATGCTCCGCAGCAATACCTTTGACGGCAATAGCGACGATGGCTTAACGATTATTTTGCAGGCAAATCCCGACGTGGGCTCTGCCCAGGATCCTGGGAAAAACGTCTTTCGCAATAACGGCAAGTTCGATATTCAGAACGCCACTGCCAACACCATTAAGGCGGTGGGCAACCAAATTACCGTCAGCAAAACCAAGGGGCTGGTGGACACCTCGGGAGCTTCAGCGCCGACGCCGGGACCCACTCCAACGCCTACACCGACCCCCACGCCAACCCCCACGCCGACTCCAGGACCTAGCCCCACCCCCGTGGATGATGTAAAAGGCACCTGGGCAGAGGCATTTATTACGCCGTTGCGCGATCGCAATGTTATTGCGGGCTATCCTGACGGTTCATTCCGCCCCAATGAAATTCTGAACCGGGCCCAATATGCGGCGTTGGTAGCCCAAGCTTTTGATCGCCCGTTGACGAAACCGGCGCGTAATTTTGTGGATGTGCCCGCGTCCTTTTGGGGTGCTGGGGCGATCGCCAAAGCCAGCCTTATGGGCTTTATTGCGGGCTTCCCCGATGGAACTTTCCGCCCTGGTCAAAACCTAACCCGGGTGCAGGCGCTGATTTCCTTAGCCAATGGTTTGGGGTTGAGCACCGGTGATCCTCGGTTACTGATGCTGTTCCGTGATCGCGCCCAGGTCCCCAGTTACGCCGTCAACCCTATTGCCACGGCAACGGCAAACCGGCTGGTGGTGAATTATCCTCGCACCAGCGACTTACGCCCCCTTTCCCCCATGAACCGTGGGGAAGTGGCGGCAGCAATTTATCAGGCGCTGGTGGCCCTGGGCGATGCGGCGGCGGTATCGTCCCAGTACATTGTGGAGCCCGACGGCACGTTACCCGCCTTTAGCGATATTTCGGGACATTGGGGCGCGGAGTTTATTTCTGCCCTGAAGGAACAGGGGTTGATTAACGGCTTTCCCGATGGCTCCTTCCGCCCCAACGACTCCATCACTCGCGCCCAGTATGCAGCCATGTTGGCTCAGGTGTTGCAGCCGGGACCAGAGCGATCGCCCCGCACCTTTACCGATGTGGCGGCGGGGTTCTGGGCCGCCAGCTCCATTCAAACGGCGTACCGAGCAGGCTTTATGTCTGGGGTCTCCGCCACCCAGTTTGGTCCCAATCAGCCGTTGCAAAAGACCCAGCTTTTGGTGTCCCTGGCCAGTGGCTTAGATTGGCCTGACGGTACCGCATCAGACCTGGCGTTTCTAAGCGATGCAGCGGAAATTCCCAAGTGGGCGGTGCCAAAAATTGCGGCGGCAGTGAATAAGCAAACGATGGTTAACGCCCCCAACGTCAAGGTGTTTGACCCGGACCGTCCCGCAACGCGGGCAGAAGTGGCAGCGTCCCTGTATCAAACGCTGTTAAGTTATGACAGCTCCCTGGCATCCATTAATTCTGGAGCGATCGCCACCGCCTAGTGCACAAGTTCATCTCCCTCATTTTTAAGGAAGGAGTAGGGGGAGATTCCCGATCTTTCCCTTTCACCAACGTTTTTGGTTAGAGACTTGATCCTCTATGGTCGACGCTTGAATGATCAAAACCGTCAGCGATCGCTGAGGGACATCGTTCGCGAAACGTTGACGAAGCAAATAGTGCGGATTCATTGCGTGACTCAAACAGGACTCACCGCAAAGCCACCTTTGGTAAGGGTGGCTTTGCGGTAAGCTGGCGTCTTTTAGGGTTATTGCAGAGTGTTGATTTCTTTCCAGTCGGACAGGGTCTTTTGGGACCACATCCAGTCATTTCCCAGGAAAGCGTCGTCAGCATAGTTGCTTCCAGCGGCGCTGTTCACAATATTGAGATGGTATTGAACCTCTGGAATATTGGCATCCCGATCACCCTTGCGCCAATTGATCAGCGCCAGCCCAGCATGGGCATTGAGGCGCGATCGCTCCTTCAATTTCTCCACCTCATTGCCTGCCTGTGTTCCCGGCACAACGGTGGTGGGAAATTCAGTGGCTCGCTGTCCCGCCAGTTTTACGGCGTTTTCCCACTGAATTTCAGCATCTTCAAAATTTCCTGCTTGGTAGTGAGCAAATCCTAACGCCGCCTGGTAAACCACTGAGTCCTTACTTTTAGTCACCGTCTGGCTCCAGTAGCGAAGAGCATCGTCAACGCTGCCGTACTGATTTTGCTGACCGGTTTTTGCCGCCTGCCATGCCAGCCGTCCCCGCCAGAAAAACGCCTCGGCATCATCCCAATCTTTTGGAATGCCATTCACAATGGCTGCAGCCGCTCCCAAGTTATTTTGCCCAGGTCCCAACAGCGCTTCAAGCTTTTGCCAAACGCCCTGCTGATCGCCCTGGGCAAAATTCTGCGCTGGGGAATTTGGCAGGTCGGAGGAGTTTGGCGAATTGGACGTTACGGGATCAGGTCCCTCTGGATTCCACAGCAATCCCCCCACCCCAAAGGTGGCAACGACTAAACCACCCAAAACCCAAGGCACCGATCGTCGCCCTTTCGGCAGGCGATCTTGCCAGGTACTAGACGGAGCGCTTTCCTGGGACATTGACGGGGCGATCGCCGGAGTCCCTGAAACCTTGGCAGCTTTCGCAGCAGCTTTTTTTGATTGCTGGCTGGGGCGCAAGTTAAAAGGAGGCAGGTCTAAGGGGGCACCACTGGCGCTGGACTGGCTAGCCAACCCCGACGGTAAGGCATCGGTGGGGCTCCCCGCAGACTGGCCGGCCGACTGTCTCGTTGATTGGGCCGTCGGTTCCGCCGCCATATCCCAATCGGCACTCAACTGCTCATCATCGTCATCGGGAAGGGGCATGCTCCAAGCAAAATCGCCGCCGGGAGCCACCATGGGCTTAAATAAAAACCCGTCAAAATCTGGATGCAGGTACAAAATCGGCAGCGCCCAATAGAATCGGCTAGATCCATAAGCGGACACTAATCCCTGACGCACCCGACTCAGGCTTAAGTCCACTGAATAATCCGGGCGCAAATTGCGATAAAACAACTGCATCAATGTCAGCGCCACCTCATCGGGAATGTTTTCACTCATGGCTAACACCCCCGGCACCCCCCGCTCCACCAGCGCCGCTGCCAGGTTATCAATTATCGCCTTGTCTTCGGCCAGCAGAGACTTGGATGCACCTCCCGCAGCGCTATAGCTGCCCTGGCAGGAATTAAAAAACGCCAGCAGCACGCCATTATTCACCAACAGCCCTGCTAAATCTTGACCACTCAGCATCTCCGTAAGGCCGGTGCGGCTGCTTACTAGATGCAAATTACCGCCGTCAGGACCGGAGCTGCTGTGTCCAGCGTAGTGAAAAACCTGGTACTGCCCCTGCTCCAGAGACTGGGTTAATCGCCCCCGGTCCGGCTGCTCCAGCACATCAATGGTGATATCTAGGGGCTGATCCGAATCCTGTAGCTTTGCCAGCTCATCCTTAAGCTTTTCCACCTCCTGGGATAGCTCCAGACGATCGCGATCATCGGGCTCCGACACCGCCATTAAAATCCGCAGTCGATGATGGAATCGCAGCTGGTCAATATTGTCTCGCGCCGCCGACTGGTGTCCAAACTTAAGGCGATATCGCGAAAAGGTAGTTTCAGTGCCCGTGGTTAAAGTGCGCCCGTCCCCCGATAGGGCCTCCCACGGTAGGCGAGCCAGGCGATCGCCTTTAAGCCCCAAACGCAGTTGCAACACCTGCCGTTGGCTTTGGGCCACCCCCTGGGATACAAGCCAGCTATCGCGAATGCTCTTCTGAAACAACTGGTCGTACAGCAAATTGCCAAACGCGGAAGGAGTTTTGGTGGCCGCGTCCTGGGGGTTCAGCATTGCCACCAGCGGATCCCCCGATAGCAACTGCGCCTGGTCAATCCAATGGTCCAGGGGCCACACCACCTCTTCCTGTCCCAGCGGCGCACCTTTCGGCACAATTTCCGTGCGAATCAAAAATTTCTCGTTCGGGCGATCACCCGACCCCATTGGCGAAATCGATAATAAAAATTGCTCAATGGAATCGCCCATGAACTTAGTCTCGAAAGTAACTAGACAAAACAGCGACAAAAAAAACCGCTACAAAGGTCAACAACCGGAGCATTTCCCCAGGAATCATCGCCCTATTGCCGCCTATCTTATTGTGCCATTTTGTTTTTGCTCTCCTTGCGGGCTGTTCCCTTTGAATTTGCCCTAGTCACAACCTGCGCTGTCAACTACGTAAAAAGGGATTGTCCACTTCCTACATATTGCGAAATATCCACGGTTGCTCCCTAGTCATGGGCCATCCGCTAAAATTCATAGGCGCAATGACTTGTAGGCTTCTTGAGGAGAAAACCCAGACCATGATCGGCCCCCTAAAAAATCTACTCGGTGGCAAAAAAGAGGACGAAAAGCAGGGTAAATACTTTGTAGAATTTGACGACGCCGATTCCGCTAACGGCGCTGCCCCTGCCAACACCGCTGCCGATGCCACTGAGGGAGAAGCTGACGAGAAGCCTGTGCCGGAAAAAGCAGCTGAGAAAAAAGTAGCTCCCAAAAAGGCAGAAGAAAAAGGCAGCAAGAAGAAAGTAGCCAAAGGTAAAGCTGGCAAGAAGGCGAAAAAAGACGCTGAGCCCGCAGAAAACGATGTAGTTGAGCCAGCGCCCCCCGCTCCTCCTCAGCCAGCGGCACTCTTTTCTCCCTACAATCAAATCCCCCGCTCCGATGGCAAGCGTCGCGGTCCTGGTCCTAGCCTTGATATGTTTAAGGATATGGCTAAGGATATGGGTCGCTAGTATGGGTCTTTAGAAGGCGAGACACGTCCCGGTGGGTTGGGCGTGTCATCAATTAAGCGCCATCAGCCTTGCGCCGTAGCGGATACACACCCTTTCAAAACAAGACGTCTGGGGCTGAAATCCTCGCCGCTAGAATTTTTGAAATTTTAAGCCATGACAAACCCCAGCTCCCGCTAGCCAATAATGTCATTACCACTGGCGTCGGCGAAGGCAGATAGGTTCTGGTCCTCACCGTAATCACTAGCTGGAGCTGCGCTAACTTCGCTAGCGGGCGATCGCCCTTCGCTGGTGACTTCACTGATCATGTCGCCGGCAATTCCGTTGGTGACCATTTCGGGCTGCTGGGCGATCGCCTCCCCCACCGTCATCCCCGTTAAAGGTTCGGACCCTACCCCGTTGTTTTGCCCATGTTCAACCTTTTTCTCAGGGTTCTGCTCAAGGGCTGCACTGAGGAATCCCACAAACAGCGGGTGGGGCGTACTGGGGCGCGACTGAAACTCTGGATGGAACTGGGTTGCCAGGAAAAAGGGGTGATCCGGCATTTCAATAATTTCCACCAGTCGTCCATCAAGGGATGTGCCGCTCAGGCGATAGCCCGTCTCCACCAGCTTGGTGCGGTAGCTGTTATTGAACTCATAGCGGTGGCGGTGGCGCTCATAAACCACCTCGCGACCGTAAAGGCGATGGGCTAAAGATCCTTCCTCAATGCGACAGGGATATAGCCCCAGACGCATCGTGCCTCCCAAATCCACCACATCTTCCTGTTCCGGCAGCAGGGCAATAATAGGATTCTTGCAGGTGGGTTCAAACTCAGCACTGTTGGCATTGTCTAAACCCGCCACATAACGAGCCCACTCAATACTGGCGCACTGCATTCCCAGGCATAGCCCCAGGAACGGAATTCGATTTTCCCGAGCATAGCGAATCGCCTGGATTTTGCCATCTACGCCCCGCGTCCCAAACCCCCCCGGCACCACAATTCCCGCCATATCGCTTAAATAGTGCGCCGGACCATCTCGCTCAATATCCTCAGAGCTAATCCACCGCACCTTCAAATTGCTTTCCGTTTCAATGGACGCATGGCGCAACGCTTCCACCACGGATAAATAAGCGTCCGTCAGGCTCACATACTTACCGACGATCGCCACCTCCACTTCCCGCTTAGGGCGATACAGTCGCTCCACCAGCCGTTCCCAGCCCTCCAAATTCGGCGTGCGCTGCTCCATCCCCAAAATCGACAACGTTTGCTCCGCCAGCCCCTCCTTCTCCAACATCAACGGCACTTCGTAAATACTTTTCGCGTCGCCATTGGCAATCACCGACGACTCCGGCACATCACAAAATTCCGACAGCTTAGTGCGCTGCTGGGGGGGAAACGGGCGGGCACAGCGACACACCAAAATATCCGGCTGAATACCAATGGACCGCAACTCCTTCACCGAGTGCTGGGTGGGCTTGGTTTTCATTTCCCCCGCTGCCGAAATCCAGGGAATCAAGGTCACGTGCATATACAGCACATCCCCCCGAGCCACGTCCTTACGAAACTGGCGAATGGCTTCCAAAAACGGCAGCGATTCAATATCACCCACGGTGCCGCCAATTTCCGCAATCACCACGTCCGAACCCGTATCTTTAGCCACCCGGTGAATGCGCGATCGAATCTCAGCGGTGATATGGGGGATCACCTGTACCGTTCCCCCTTGATAATCGCCACGCCGTTCTTTATTAATGACCGCCTGATAAATCAGCCCGGTGGTGACGCTATTTAAGCGGGACATATCAGTGTCCGTAAAACGCTCGTAGTGTCCCAGGTCCAAGTCCGTTTCCGCCCCGTCGCCGGTTACAAATACTTCTCCATGTTGAAAAGGACTCATGGTGCCAGGATCCACATTGATGTAAGGATCCAGCTTTAGGATGGAAACGGAATAGTTGCGCGACTTCAGCAACCGACCCAGGCTGGCTGCCACAATGCCTTTCCCAATGCTGGATACAACGCCGCCGGTTACAAAGATAAATTTCGTCATTGATGCTTTCGGGTAATGTGCTGCTTTTGGGAACGTTTGCAACGTTTGTTGTCGTTAGGGTCGGGGGCAGAGAGCTGTGTGTAGCTTGGATAGCTTGCGCGCTACGTTTTAGCCTGCGCGTTTATCTGGTTAGCACGTCATCTACTTGTTGACGTCATCTATTTATCGAGTTTGTTGATTGATTAGGTTGATTAATTTGTTGCGATCGCCCCTGCCGCCGCCAATTGTGCCATGGAGTTCTGTACCCTTCTAAAAGGGTTGAAGCAACAGCGGCGTCCCTCTCCTAAACTTTCAAACGGTGTCCCTTGGGGCTCAGGATTTTATGAAGAACTTGATGCAGGCAATGAACGTTTTAATCTTTATTGCTTTAAGCGCATTTATTGGCGTTAACCTGGTGCGCTTGGGATTGTTTTTCTTCCATCAATTAACTTAATGGGATTGGTTTAACGGGACAGACTCGATGGAATTGCCTCAGCGTGGGTGTTCGCACCTTACACTGACGCATTTTACGCCGCTTCAATTGATTTTGAAATGAAAAGATTTTGAAATAACGAATCTGAGGCAGAGAAGAGATTTACAAGGTTGCGATCGCCTAAGCCTCACCGAGAAACTTCACCCTATTCAACCCCTTCCGAAGCCGTGGTAATTCAAAAAAGCGGGCGAGGTGGGACTCGAACCCACGACAAACGGATTAGAAGTCCGCTACTCTATCCAGCTGAGTTACACGCCCAAAATGCAGTACAGGAAAGATTCTACGAGTACTCGCGCCCTTTAATAATATTTCTCTAGCAATATTTCTCCAATAAAATTCTTATCCCCCGCAAATGTACTTCTCGAAGTAATAGCGTCCCCCGAGAAAATGTATCTGAGTGAGAAAGAATTTGAGGGGTTATGGTCAGTGCGACAGAAAACCGGACAACTTTAAGTCACGTCATCGAAGCTGAATCCCCATTAAACGGTGATCATCAGCGATCGCGGCTGTTCTACTCATTCAAGAATCGACCATATTCGGACGTAGATCACCACTGACAAGGACTGGCAGCGTTGAACAGCAACAGCTTATAGGGAGAGCGCACACAACAAGCTAGGACGTGCCATCAATTAAGCACCAGGATCCTTACGTAGTGGGGATCGCGCCCAAAAAGTGCTGAGGAGCTGAAACCCTCACAGCTAAGAGCTTTGAGACTTAGATGATGACTTAACTGATGACAGCCCCTAGTGCGGCAAGGATTCAGTGCAACAAATCAGTGCAACAAAAACACTACAGAAAAAACTTATGGTTTCAACCCTGCTGATGGGGCACTGGAGGGCAGGGGTAAACTAAACACAGTTATTTACGGTTTTACGGATTTTCAAATTTTCCCAAAAACCGTGGGCTAGAATGAGCCACATCGCATATCCTCTTAGCAATCGGCGCAACCTTTGCCCTGAACTAGCTAGGGCGCGTCACCAAAACTCCGGAAGCTTTATTGTTGGGAGCGACGTGCCTGCCGAGATAAAAATGCTAGGGCTCAGCTCTTAATCGGTCAGCTCCCAATAGAACGGAGAAACCTGGTGGGCAATAATAGTCCCCTAGCAGCGCTAACAAAGCTCTGACAAAAGTTCATCTTTTGCTTCATGTTTATTCTCAAGCGGCAGGATGTAGAAATTTCAAATATTCGACATCCTGAAAAAGACCAAACCATTCCAATCTTGAGCTACCAGGGGCAGACCTTCACACTTCTCAACGTGTTTAGCGCTGCCCAAGCTGAAGAGGCTCGTAGTCTCTGGCGGGACCTGACGGACAATCGGGGTAAGGCCTGCGTGCTTCTCGAAGAACCCGAGCGCTACAGCGTTTGGGGAAAGGTTCGCCTGGACAAAGCCGGTGGCGGCATTGAAGGGGGTGACGACGGTGCTACCCCTGGGCATACCTTGGGTGCGATTTTGCTGATGCAGGCAGTATTTTTTGATATTGAAGACTTGCTGGGAGATCGCCAGGCTGCCAAGTTTCGCCAAGACATCGGCACGGTGCTGAATAAGCTCCAGTTACCAGGGGGAGAATCAGCTGCGGCAGTGGAAAATGTCCTGACTTTTGATCCCTTTGAGGGGCAGGTGCCGGTATGGGGTGATTTAAAAATTATGTCCCTACTCCAGGAGCTCCACGGCTTAGGGAAAGTTTATTTTGGCAACGCGAATTTCACAGGGCGAGCATTGGACGCGCTCCAAGATATGGACGAGGGCGATCGCACGGAATTTTCCAAGTGGTTGACCCAAGGGCCGCTGGCTAAGTTGTGGTGATTATTGCTAGTGATATGGCGTCACCTAGCTTTTCGCCCAGTGTTTCAGTTCGTATTTGTACGGTTTTATTGCCAACGAGGATTATTTCTCGTCTTTTAGCCGAATATCATCATAGAAAGCTTTTAAAAAACTATGGCTAAGTCCCCCGCTATTAAAGGTTCCGCCGCGATTTTTTCTTCGCGAAATTTGATTATTGCTGGTGCCGTTTGGGCGATCGCTGCCCTGCTGTTCTTCCTCTTTTTCAGCGTGTCCCCCACCGGCGAAACCCGTCCCTTGTGGTACAGCATCGGCACCTCAGTGTTTGAGTACGTTGCTTTTTCCGGTGCGGCCATTGTTTGCTTTCGTAACTGGCGCAGTAAGCAGATTTTGAGCGGTCGCTCCGTGTGGCTGGCGATCGGGGCAGGCATGCTGTGCTATTTCATCGGTGGGCTATTTTTTAGCTACTGGGAGTTGGGCTTGCAAAAGGAGCCGGATGTTAGCCCAGGGGATGTGTTTTATGTGGCCACCTACGTTCTGTTATCGGTAGGAATGCTGCTTGCTGTGCTGCCCCGACGACTAAATCTGGAGATTTGGCAGTGGGCTGCCGTGGGAGTCATTGGCGTTGTAGGTGCGGTATTTTCCTTCTCACCCCTGATCACCGGGGGCGGAGGCGAAGAGGCGGCAGTGGAAGCGGCGGTGGAAGCCACTGCTGAAGTTGCTACGACGGCAGTAACCACGGCGCCGGTCTGGGCAATTCAAGCAGAGGAATTACTGAGCCCCTTTGCCGACATTATTTTGAACCTGTACACCGTTGGCGACATTGTGCTGCTGGTTCTGGCGTCGGCTTTGCTGTTGGCGTTCTGGGGTGGTCGTTCTGCCCAGTCTTGGCGGATGATTGCGGCGGCAGCGATTTCTTTGTATATCGCCGATATGTGGTTCAACTACGCCATTAACAATATCGAGAACTATGAAAGTGGTTCCCTCCTTGAAGTATTTTGGATCTTTAGCGGCGTACTGTTCGGTATCGGTGCGGTGTTAGAGTTTGATCTGTCTACGCGATCGCGCCGTAGCTCTCGCCGTCGATCCTCTTCAGCATCATCAGCGGTTTCCTAGGCGTTCCTTAAAACTGCCTTTTGGCCGCTCTAATGGATGGACCTTATTAGGCTGATTTAATGACACCTAAAAAACTCTCTGATTCTGAGAAGCAAGACATTGCCGCATCCTATGGCGAGGGGGGTGTCACCATGGCCAGTCTGGCGCGCACCTATGGCGTCAGTCCGTCCACCATTAGTCGAGTATTACGCCAGGCGGAAGCAGAGCAAGGTCCACCAAGTAAAGCGTCGAAAGGCAAGGTAGCCAAAAAGTCTGCAAAGGCAGTTACTAAGAAAACCAGTGCTAGGAACGAGACGTCTGCGCCTCCGTCTCCAGCACCGGAGCCAACGCCAGAATCTAGCCAGGTTAAAACAAAGCGCACTCGCAAACGGAGCAGCGCTAAAGCAGATAAATCTGAGGTAGACATCCCAGATGATATCTCCCCAGATAATGAGCGAAATGGTTCTGCCAGCGGAACTGACTCTTCGGATTCAGCGGCAGAAGGTGAATCCTCACGGCGTCGGGTGCGGCGGCGGAGCTCTTCACCATCATTAGCAGTGGAGGAGGATCGCGACGGTGGACAGCTCGAAATAGTCGTAGCCAATGATGTGGCCAGCGATGACGACGACGAGCCTCAGGAGTTCTCTGAGGTTGTTGAAGTGCAAGCGTCGGATAATGGTGAAGACTTGGGAAGTGACAACAGTAATTTAGAGTTGGACGACGAAGATTTAGATGACGATTTATCCCTTGATGATGACTACGGGGATGACGATGATGATGAGGAAGAGGATGACGACGACGACGATGGAATAGATGAGCGGGGATCACTGGAAGGGAATCCGGAGCAGCCTTTAGAGGTTTCCCCCTTTGTCAATGCGTCGCTGCCTAATCCCTGTTATTTAGTGGTGGATCGTTCGGCAGAGTTAATCACCCGCCCACTGAAAGATTTCCGAGACTTGGGGCAAATTCCCGAGGATGAAGCGAATCTTAAGACGCTGCCGGTGTTTGACAATCACCGCATTGCCCGACGGTTCTCGGCCCGCAACCAGCGAGTTATTAAGGTGCCCGACAGTACGGTATTTATGAAAACAGGAGCCTATTTGCAGGCGAAGAAGATTACTCGGCTTTTGGTGGATGGTCGGGTTTATTCACTGTAAATGCACGTCATTGCAAGTTCACGTCATCGCAAATTCACGTCACTGTAAGTGCAAAGATCTAAACCTGCGCGCTAGTGGGTTATTCGTTAGCATGACATTAGCTTGAAACAGCCTGCGGCTGGCTTCGACGCTGGCTTAGTCCAATGCTGGATTACGCTATTCGACCACAAAAATTAGCGACGAAATTCTAATTACAACAATGGCTGAGGCAACGGATTCCAATCGCATCGTGATTTTGGGGGGCGGCTTTGGGGGGCTCTATACAGCGCTGCGGCTGTCGGAGTTGCCTTGGGATCAAACGGTGCAGCCGGAAATTGTGTTGGTGGACCGCAGCGATCGCTTTGTATTCTTGCCGCTGCTGTACGAACTGATGACAGGGGAATTGCAAACCTGGGAAGTGGCGCCGCCCTACAGTGAAATTTTAGCCAATACGCCGGTGCGCTTTGTGCAGGATTCGGTGACAGCCATTTACCCTGGGGCGAAGTCGGTAACCTTAGGCAGCGGCGAAGTTTTACCCTACAGCCGGCTAGTGCTGGGGTTGGGGGGGGAAACGCCAATTGATATTGTGCCCGGCGCCGCTGACCATGCTATTCCTTTCCGATCCCTGGAGGATGCCTACCGATTGGAGGAGCGGCTTAAGGTGCTGGAACAGTCGGACCAGGACAAAATTCGTGTGGCAGTGGTGGGGGGCGGATACAGCGGGGTGGAGTTGGCGTGTAAGTTAGCGGATCGGTTGGGGGATCGCGGGCGGCTACGGATTATTGAACAGTCGGACCAGGTGCTGCGCAATTCGCCAGAGTTTAATCGAAATGCTGCCGATGCGGCTTTGGAAAAGCGCGGCGTTTGGATTGACTGGGAAACAACGGTGGAGGAAATTACGGCGGGCACGATTTCTCTGACTTACCGTGGCGAAACAGAAGCGCTACCGGTGGATGTGATCCTGTGGACCGTGGGGAATCGAATTCCTGAGCTGGTGCGATCGCTACCCCTAGATAAAAATGATCGGGGACAAATCCAGGCAGATGCCACTTTGAAAACCAGCGATCCAGCGATATTTGCGGTGGGTGATTTGGCAGAAAGCTGCGATAAAGATGGTGCGGTGGTGCCGTCCACAGGGCAGGTGGCAATTCAGCAGGCGGATTATGTGGCGTGGAATGTGTGGGCGTCTTTGGGCGATCGCCCGGCGCTGGAATTCCGCTATCAAAATTTAGGAGAAATGCTAGCCCTGGGGAATACTGAGGCGACCCTATCGGGGCTGGGGCTGACCTTGGACGGACCGTTGGCCTATGCGACGCGGCGGCTGGTGTATTTGTATCGAATGCCGTCCTTTGAACATCAGGTCAAAGTGGGCTTGAATTGGTTGACCCAGCCTTTACTGAAAGGGCTTGGCATTGGAACCTAAACACGAGCAGAATAAACGGGCTAAATTCTATGGCTGACGGTGGGGCGGAAATTGGCATTATTATGGGCAGCGATTCGGACCTGCCCGTGATGCAGGCGGCGATCGCCATTTGCGAAGAATTTCAGGTGGCCGCAGAAGTGGCTATTGTGTCCGCCCATCGTACCCCCGACCGCATGGTGGACTACGCCCGGTCGGCCCGCGATCGCGGCATCCAAGTAATTATCGCCGGAGCTGGGGGGGCTGCCCACTTGCCAGGCATGGTCGCGGCCCTAACCCCGCTGCCCGTAATCGGAGTTCCGGTGCCTACCCGCCACTTAGGGGGCGTTGATTCTCTCCATTCCATTGTGCAAATGCCCCGGGGAATTCCGGTGGCAACGGTGGCAATTGGTAATGCCCAAAATGCTGGGTTGTTGGCGGTGCAAATCTTAGCGTGTCAGCGTCCTACGCTATTGGATCAGGTGCAGGACTATCGCGATCGCCTGAAAACCATGGTGATGGATAAACAGAACAAGCTCGACCAGCTAGGGTATCAGCAATACTTAGACCACATGTAGCAGATTAGGGTCTGTGGCTTAAAAGTTAAAAGAGGGGAATGGAGAAAAGAATATTGCTGATGGGATGTCTTTACACGGCGCTCTGATAATTGCTAAATCATTGCCGCCGTAAAGGTAGGGAATAACGGTAATCTAAAGGTCGAACGCAGCTGCAAAGTTGCGCGTATACGGGTTTCGGTGCAAGTTTAGGAATCAAATATGGGTGACGGTTCGCTGCGCCTACTTTTAGTTGATACGGATCCAATTTTTCGGTTGGGTCTAAAAACTGGCGTTGATGAATTGCCTGGGGCAACGTTAATTTCCACCGGCGATCGCCCTGGAGCACTGACCATTCTGGCTAACCAGGGGCAAACTTCGGATCTACCCATTTCAGTGGTATTGATTGACGCCATCACTGACGGTTTAGATCCCAACAACTTGCTATACGCACCGTGGAGTTTGTGCGAAGAAATACACCAAACCTATCCGCGAATTCCAATCTTAGTGTTGGGTAATGGGTTATCAGAAATTGCCCTAATTCGTGCCCAGCGGGCTGGCGCCTCGGGATACTGCACTAAAAATTCCTCCGCCTCGCGTCTTGTGGCGATCGCCCGCCAAGCTCACCGAGGAGAAACGATTTGGCCCGCCTTGCCATCCCTAACGCCCAAAGATGATGCTTCCCCTGTGTCAGCGTCACAGGAGCCCTCCCTAAAATTTAAGTGGAATAATCAGGGGCTGCGAGAAATTGATCGAGCCATGGCTCAGCTAAATACAATGTTGGCTCGGGACAATTTAGCTCAGCCGAAAAACTTGGGCGATCGCCTACAAAAGCTAATTATTGAAGGACGCCGGCGGGAATTGCGCGCTGCCCGCAGGGTGGTGATAACAGTTGGTGGCGGCTTTACCCATAAACCTGGCGCGAAAGTAAGTGGCGCCCAAAAACGAAAGTCAGAATCTTCATTGGGATCGCCAGACCCAGCATTAAGACCCACCAATCAAGTGGTTAGCTCCGCCCCTGGACAGCCTCAGAAAGCAAATTCTTCTGTTAACGGATCGTCATTAAATCTAAGTTCTAGCTCTAGTGCCACCCCTGAATCCAATCCTAGTTCTAGTGTTGAAATAGAGCCCAATTTGGATCGCCTTACCATAGAGGACATCGCTGAAAGTAATTTAGTTCAATTACAAAGTGCCCTATTAGATCGCTGTACTAGCAAACTGATCAACGCTCAAAATAACCAAACTGGCGCACCCTTAGAAATTGACATTTTAAAACCTGAACAGCGTAAGGATCTACTGTATTTGGTGTTGAGGAAAGTTGATGATTTATTGATTCAGCTTAGAAGGCAAAAACGCAGTCAACAGACGAATATTTTGAGCATCAGTGTTTCAGAAGATGATCATCGAAGACTTTGGGAAGAGTCCTTGGAAGACTTTTTCAAAAGTTATAAAGTTTGCCAAATCAATGGTCAGTCTATTGAAATCTTCCCCATTCTTAAGAGTGATTGGGATGTTCTTCGCCAAGACATTCTAAGTCGCGCTGTAGAGTTAGATAACCTCATTAATCACATTGTTTTTGGGGAGAAAATAATCGCTGACAATGGCACTTACCCTCCTGGAAATGCGATCGCCCTAGAGCGAGCTGAAGCACTATTACAAAACTGGGTATTATGCCTTGCCAATGCGGTAGTTCAACCATTAATCAACCGTCTTTCTGATATTGAGTCTCTCAAATACGAATTTTTTGATCGGCGATGGATGGCGACACGATATGTGGAAAAATTTCGCAATGATTTGTCTTGGAAATATCGCCTAGCTCGCTATGTGGAAACCCCCGCCGCAATTTTTGAAAGTCGCTATTGGCTGCTCGTTAGTGATGGTCGCAGCATTGAGAAAATCCCCGTTTATGCCCCTAGAAATGAGGAGTTGCGATCGCTATCTGGCATTCCGTTAGGGGTTACGTTGCTGTTAGAAGCCCGAGACGCCGTAGCCCCCAGACTGCGTTCCGCCGTTTCATTTTTAGGGCAGGGAACCTTAATCGTATTGCAAGCCGTGGGACGGGGAATTGGGCTAGTGGGTCGAGGCATTCTCCAGGGCATTGGTGCGTCGTGGCAGGACTTTCGCAAAGGCAATAAATCAGAAGACGCTTAGAAGCCGCCGCCACTTAAGTGCCAGCAGGCTGACACAGCAGGGATTCAGCTTCATTACATGGTTCAAAATTGTCTTTCTTTATTGAACTGACCATAATCGGACCGACCATAGTGTTCTGCTTACTCTTCAACGACTCTCTTCAACGACTCTATGGAACTATTCCAGCGGTGAACGGGGAAACTGTCGCGATCGCACCTCAGAGATATAAGACTCCACCGACTCCACCACCCGATTCCCTAAGTCGTCGTACACCTTGGCAAAGGGCGGCGACTTCTCCGTCAGCCCCAACATATCCGCCGTCACTAAAACCTGCCCATCGCAACCATTACCCGCCCCAATGCCAATGGTGGGAATGGAAAGTTTCTGGGTAATTGTCGTTGCTAGATCTTCAGGCATATGCTCCAGCACGATCGCAAATGCCCCCGCCTGCTCCAGGGCGATCGCCTCCTGCAAAATGCGATCACCCCCGTCCTGGGTACCCCCCTGCTGTCGATAGCCCAGCTTATGCACCGACTGGGGCGTTAACCCCACATGCCCCATCACCGGAATCCCCACCTCCGTCAACCGAGTCACCGTCGTCGCCATCAGCCCATAGCCCCCCTCCACTTTTACCGCCTGGGCTCCCGTTTCCTTCAGTATGCGTCCCGCCGAGGCGATCGCCTGCTCAACGCTGGCTTGGTAGCTTAAAAACGGCAAATCTACCACCACCAGCGATCGCTCCACCCCCCGACACACCGCCTGGGCATGGTGTACCACCTGATCCAACGTCAGCGGCAACGTGGTTTCATGCCCCAACGCCACCATTGCCAGGGAATCCCCCACTAAAATGACATCCACCCCTGCCCGATCTAATAGCCGCGCCCACAACCAATCCCACGCCGTCAACATCGCGATCGTCCGCCCTTCCCGCTTCCAAACCTGCAATCGCTGCGGTCGAATCTTCATACCCTCTCCTAAAGCCACCATCGCCAAACCTTCAAAGGTTATACAAGCGACACAAGCGCCGTAAACGAACTTTCTAGGGTGCACCCATCAGGGAACATTAGCGTTTGTAAACTATACCCGGATTTTCATTATCAAAATTCATATCCTCCTAAAGTATTTGAAAAGTATTGGCTATACCTTTCCTGATATATTTCTTGGGGAGCGAATTGGGTCAAAACAGCAAACGACAAGGCTTAGCGAGCATTGACACTCCTTGTTAGTTCTTGATAAAGCCATTGGGCTTGATTGCTGTGTCTTTAGGCGGCTAAGGCGTGCCACATACTGTCGGTTTTGGTCGCCAGCCAAATTTTTTGAGATCGTTTTTGAAGGGCGGAAGAAGTACTTCACCCACGTTTCAAAACATAGTCCAAAACACTTCGCTTAAAGCGCTTTGGTTGCTTGCGGTAGGTCAATGTGTCGATTGTGCCCAAGGGCACTGCTAGTGAGAGTGAGCTTGAGACAGCCTGTTTTTACGACTGCATTACGACGCCGCGACTCGAGAGTTCTAATACCCGTTCGACAAACAGTTCTTAGGAAGGGAAGCTATGGCTTACGCACAAACGCAGTCCAAGGCGGGCTATGAAGCCGGCGTAAAGGACTATAAATTAACGTATTACACGCCGGACTATACGCCCAAGGATACGGATATCCTGGCTGCATTCCGCATGACCCCCCAGCCTGGTGTTCCTCCCGAGGAAGCCGGTGCGGCGGTTGCGGCTGAATCCTCCACCGGTACCTGGACCACCGTGTGGACTGACCTGTTGACCGACTTGGATCGTTACAAGGGTCGTTGCTACGACATTGAAACGGTTCCCAACGAGGACAACCAGTACATCGCTTACATTGCCTATCCCCTCGATTTGTTCGAGGAAGGTTCTGTAACCAACATGCTGACCTCCATCGTCGGTAACGTATTCGGCTTTAAGGCGCTGCGTGCCCTGCGTTTGGAAGACCTACGCATTCCCGTTGCTTACCTGAAAACGTTCCAAGGACCTCCCCACGGTATCCAGGTTGAGCGCGACAAAATCAATAAGTATGGTCGCCCCCTATTGGGTTGCACCATTAAGCCCAAGTTGGGTCTATCCGCTAAGAACTACGGTCGTGCGGTTTATGAGTGTCTGCGGGGTGGTTTGGACTTCACCAAGGACGACGAGAACATTAACTCTCAGAGCTTCCAACGGTGGCGCGATCGCTTCCTATTCGTAGCCGACGCCATCCACAAGTCCCAGGCTGAGACCGGTGAAATCAAGGGTCACTACCTGAACGTCACCGCCCACACCTGCGAAGAAATGCTGAAGCGGGCCGAGTACGCCAAAGAACTCGAAATGCCCATCATCATGCATGACTTCCTAACCGCCGGCTTCACCGCCAACACCACCTTGTCCCACTGGTGCCGCGACAATGGTTTGTTGCTGCACATCCACCGGGCAATGCACGCGGTAATCGACCGTCAGAAGAACCACGGTATGCACTTCCGTGTGTTGGCTAAGTGCTTGCGGATGTCCGGTGGTGACCACATCCACACCGGTACCGTTGTAGGTAAGCTCGAAGGTGAGCGCGGCATCACCATGGGTTTTGTTGACCTATTGCGTGAAAACTACATCGAGCGCGATCCCTCTCGCGGTATTTACTTCACCCAAGACTGGGCGTCTATGCCTGGTGTGATGGCGGTGGCTTCCGGTGGTATCCACGTATGGCATATGCCTGCGCTGGTGGAAATCTTCGGCGACGACTCCGTCCTACAGTTTGGTGGTGGTACCTTGGGTCACCCCTGGGGTAACGCTCCCGGTGCAACGGCGAACCGTGTGGCTTTGGAAGCTTGTGTTCAAGCTCGTAACGAAGGTCGCGACCTCAACCGTGAAGGCGGCGACATCATCCGCGAAGCTTGCCGCTGGAGCCCCGAGTTAGCAACCGCTTGCGAACTGTGGAAAGAAATCAAGTTCGACTTCGAGGCAATGGATACGGTCTAAATGGCAGATTTTTCTGTTTGCCCGTTGGGGCGATCGCCCAAAAGGTGATGGCATTCAACGGGTGACCTCCCGGTTTTTGACACGGTTTTCCGTCATAACTCTCCCCAGGAGTTATTTCTCTGAAGATGTTCCTGAACGTTTTTTCGGGAATCGCGATCGCCCGGGGCGACATTGCTGGAGAGCCCGTTTCGATGGATATCAGATTCGATGGATATCAAACGACTCGCTAAAGATACGGCAAGAACGCTGCAAAGCTATTTGACCTATCGAGCAATGACAACGGTGGTGGAACAACTTCGCCAAACCAACCCAGGCAAAGCAATCTGGCTACAGGGCTTTTCTCCCACGGGCAAAATCCAAAATGGAGAGACCTACCTAGAGGAACTAATGGGTGCAGATCCAGATATGGCGCTGCGGGTTATGACGGTTCGCGAGCATTTAGCTCAAGAAATCGTGGAATTTTTACCGGAGATGGTTACAACCGGCATTCAACAGGCCAATATCAATCATCGCCGTAGTCATCTAGAGCGAATTACCCAAAACGTTTTAGAGACAGAGCCAACGTTTACCGATGCTGTTGATGATGTAAACGAAAACTCGGCCGACAAAGACATTTAACGGTTCAAGCCTTAGGCATCAGGCGCAAACCACGCAAACGAACAGGAGAAAAATTTCCCATGAAGACTCTGCCAAAGGAGCGCCGCTTTGAGACATTTTCTTACTTGCCTCCCCTAAGCGACGCCCAGATTTCCCGCCAGATCCAGTACATGATCGACCAGGGCTACATCCCTGCCGTTGAATTTAACGAAACTTCTGACCCCGAGGTTTACTACTGGACCATGTGGAAGTTGCCCCTGTTTAACGCCAAGAGCGTTCAGGAAGTATTGAGCGAAGTGCAGGCTTGCCGCTCCGAGTATTCCAACTGCTACGTGCGGGTTGTGGGCTTCGACAACATCAAGCAGTGTCAAGCTGTGGGCTTTATCGTTCACAAGCCTTCCGCTAGCCGCTACTAAATCTAGCCGACAAAAAACAGTCTCTTAGATAAAAGTTGAGTCCCTCAGCTTAGTCTCAAGGAGATGTAAACAAAGCGCAGAGTCATTCTTTGGTTTTTACCTTTTGAAGACTCTGCGCTTTGTTATGGACTAATTTATGGACTAATTTACGGCGGGCTGATTATTGCGGGCTCGTTTCCATAGGGTCACTCAATTTAGGGATAGGACACTGCCCCCCTCAGCACCGATTACGGTCAGTTTGACAAAAAACTGAGCAATTTTGAGCCATACAATCGAAGCTAAATCCGCCCTTCAACTTTGCTCAGGAATCGTTGACGGTCCTACTAGGGGCTGTCATCATTTAAGTCTCAAAGCCAGTAATCACAGAGGCTTCAGCCCCTAACGCGCTTTGTTTTGCAAGGGCGTGGCCCCCCACTGTGTAAGGCTTCCGGCAATTAATTAATGGCACGCCCTAATTCAAGAGCCAATCATAACTGTTAAATTTTCAATTCGAATGGCTGTGATATTGCTTGGGAAACAACCTTAGAAAGCGTCGACGACGCGAAACTGTGAGAAAGTTAAAATAGCGGAAGTATAAGAAACTTAAATAGATAAATTAACTGTAGATTTTCCTGGCCTTCAAGGCATACTAAAGGGTAGGGAACCTTTAGCCCAGCGTAGCTAGCCCGACACAGAGGCGCCGTCCATGATTGAAATGAAAGTTGCCGGCATTGCACTGGATGCGGTGAATCGTACTCCAATTGTTCTGTTGAAGGATACGACTGAGCGGCGGGCGCTTCCTATTTATATTGGGCAGGATCAAGCACGGGCAATTTTAAATGCACTAGATAATCAGGTAGTGCCGCGTCCATTGACCCACGATTTAATGGCAAATTTGCTGGATACCTGGGAAATGAATTTGGAGCGGGTGATTATTCATTCCCTTCAGGACAGTACGTTTTTCGCGATTTTAAGCTTGTCTATTGGTGAAACAAAAAAGGAGTTGGACGCTCGACCGAGTGATGCGATCGCCCTGGCTTTACGCACCAACAGTCCTATTTGGGTAATGGAAGAGGTTATTGCCGACGCTTCAATTCCGGTGGATTATGAGGCAGACGAAGAAGAGCGGCGCGCATTCCGTGAATTTGTGGCCAAGCTGCGCCCAGAAGATTTTGGTGACGAAAAACACCCCCACCGCCAAACTCAATCTTTTGAGGACGGGGCAGGGGAATCAAGTAGTTAGTCAAGCGTCGGTAAAAGAAGGATTTAAGTGGTTAGAAGCGTCCTACTGTTGAGAAGCGGGTAAGCAACTGGACATAGAACCTCAGGCAGAAGGAAGGGGAAAGGGCGAAACAGAGAAATCTTGGCGAGTGGTAGAACAGCTTAAATCAGCTAAATTGTCATCCAAGTATTCATACGTTGCCCCAGAGAAGGGGAAATTTGAGGCACTAAAGATTGCCAGTCGAGGTTGGAGTGATCGCCCCTTCGGCTAAACTCACCGCGCTGAATTAGCTCAACGGGATGATGCCCTGTCAACAGCTCAATACAGGTTCGTCCCAACGCACACCAGTCCCGCTGATAGGTTAAGCGCTCACGCACAATTCTCGTAGGGCAATAGCCAGGGCTGCCTTGGGCGAGGACGGGAAAACTGCCCACATGGCCGGCAGCCCCAAAATCAACAATGTGCAGTCGATCTTGATCAAGGATCAAATTCCCTGGCTTAATATCCCCATGAATAATTTGGTTGCGATGGAGAAAATATACCAGTTGAATAAGCTGGGGCAGCCAGTTGCGTAGACGCACCCAAGGAATCGAACCCTTCTGACGTAGCTCCTCTGCCAGCGATCGCCCGGGCAAATAATCCATCACAAATGCTACAGGGCAATCAATTCCTGATTCCCAATAGTCGAACTTTAGCCAATCCTCATCTTGAGAACGGGAAGTGAGGTGGGTTTCCGAATTCCGGATGATCGCCTGGCGCCTCGCCTGGAACAAATGGCGCAAAAGCTTTGACTCCTGTTGAAACTGGTTGTACCAGTTGGAATCAGAGTGATAGAGCGCCTTGAGCAGTCGTGGAGAGCTGCTGGAATTTTCCTCATCAAAAACATAGGTCAAGCTGGTGCCCGTTTGCCCCCGCTTTTGCAAACGCTCTCCTAAACGAAAGCGCCCTGAGAGCAGTAAATGGGCATCACAGGCTTCGCAGCGATCGCGGCCAAAACTATTACGAGGCGATGGGCAGTTGGAATTGAGACAGTGGGACTGCCTGAAAAGAGGGGTAGACACGGTGGTGAGCGAGAGTAGGGAACACGAACATAATGTTGAAATCAGAAACAGCAAAAATCGAACGGACGCCAGCGAAGTTGATATTGTACGTTCTATTTGATCACTGTCATTAGACGGGTGTTCTAACAAAGTCTGCCGTAGCACTTTCTAGATTATAGCTTTCTCCAAAGTCTAATAACTAATTTTAGTCAGTGAATTATTAGTGATTTAAATCAAGTCAGGCAACAGTATTACTATATTATAGATAGGATAAAGAAGTTGGGTAAACCACTGGCTTATCCACTCAGCTAACTTCGAGATTATTTCTTGGCGTTACTAGCAGTCCTGTTCGACGTTTGGCTCGGACATTATTTAGCTCGGCCATCAGAGAACACCCTTTGCAGTGCCTGTTTGTGATGTCGATTTTGAAGACGTTTTTTTGAACCCGTTATTGATGTGGGGTGGAAATCAATGGCGAAACTTAGTGAACCAAATGCCAGCGCAGCAAAATCTAACGACTTGAACGGGGAGCTCGTGCCCGAGTGGACAGCCGTTGGGCAAATGTGGGATCTGGATCGGCTGTGTAATGAGCTAGCCACAATCAAAGGACAGCAGGGATCAGGACGGGGTCCAAGCCCCCTATCGCCTACGGAAGTCACCTTTTTAAAGGGCATTTTATTTGGGGCAAATACGAAAGAAATTGCCCGCGCCATGGGGCGCCAGGAAAATGGCATCAAAACTGACCTGTCCAAGACGGTTTATCAATATTTAAAGGGGCTACTGGGCTATAGCGAAGGGGTTCGTTATCCCAAAGAGCAGGTGCTGCGTATATTGCGCGATCGCGGCTATGCTCAGCAGCCTCGCCCTCGGTCGCCCCAGGCACCGCCCCAAGCCCTCGATGCTTTGAAGCAGGTTTTGCCGCCTGCTCCGGCAAATTTCGTGGGGCGTCAGGAGGAGCTGGATTTTTTGACGAGCTGGCTACATAGTGATCGCCAGGGAGCAGCGTTGTCAGTGGAAGGTCCCGGCGGCATCGGTAAAACGGCGCTGGTGCAGCGATCGCTGGTGGATTTCTTTGAATCGTTGGGGGGGGATAGAGAATCAAGGACGCGGGAGGTCGCGCGTTTGGTTTTCGTCACCGTGGGTCAGCAGCGTTTAACCTCAACGAAAGTTAGGACACCAATAGGTGGAATTCTGAGTTTTCGACAGGTGTTAGGAGAAATTTCTCGGCAGGTAGGGATTAGTCAAGAGTCAGGAATAAAGTTAGGTGAGATTACTGCCCATTCAAAAGGGACTGGGATGGTGGGCGAGCCAACGGCAACGGGAGAGGATGACGGGGAAAGGGGGAAAGATATTGGTGGAGAATATGGGCTGAATTGGGAGGGGTTGGTTTGCCTTAACGATGCCCTGGCGGCTCAGCCAACGGTAGTGTTTATCGACAATGGCGGGGAATTGCCCAGGGGGGCTTTGGAACAATGGCTGGAAATGTTGCCCTGGGCGGTGACGGTCATTGTTGCCAGTCGCAAACGCTTAGCCCTGGGACGGCGTATTGATTTACAGCCTTTGGGGGATAACGCGATCACCCAGTTGGTGGGCCAGGAGGCGCAGCACCGAGGGGTGAAGCTGTCCCAAGAGCAGCAGGGGCAGTTGGTGGCAGTGGCCCAAGGGATGCCGCTGGTGGTGCACTATGGGCTAACCCAGGCGGCATTGGGACTGCCTTTGGCTACGGTGGTGACGGATTTACAGGATCCGCAGAAAGATCTGGTGCAGTTCTCTGTGGCGCCTATCGTTAACCAGCTTTGGCGATCGCCGGGGATTCAAAAACTATTGTTAGGGTTCTCACGATTCCCGGCAGGCACAACGGCGTCCGCAATTTATAAGGTGACCGGACTGGACAGTGACGAAGGGGATCGGGCGCTAGGGGAGCTGATTCAAAATAATTTGCTCCAGCAGCGAGAACATCGTTGGGTATTGTGGCCGCTGGCGCAGGTTTATGTGGAGTTCCTCGTGACCAAAGGATTGCGCTCTGGGGGGGGACAGGACGAGTCTACGGAGGATTCCCCACCAGGAACTGCCTTTGGAGCGTTTGATTTTGAAAAGTTTTATCAGCGATGGCTGGATTGGGGAGAGTCCTGGCTCCAGCGCTATGGCGATCGCGATCGCTGGGAATGGAAAGACTACGAGACCTTGGACGGACAGTGGGGCAACCTGGAAAAACTAGTGAATTGGTGCGTGGAAACCAACCGTTTGGATGGGTTCTGGCAAATGTGGCCGTGGCTTAGGGGCTACACGCAGATGGATGGGCTTAGTGATCAGCGTAAAACGTGGTTGCAATGGGCGAGCCAAGGCTTTGAGGAGCGGGAAGAATGGGGCAAGGCAGCCATGGCCTATTTCGACCTGGGGTATACCCATGCTAATTCGGACACCCCCGAAGCTTTGGCCACGGCGCGCACTTACTATGATCGAGCTTGGCAATGGCGAGACCAGTGTTGCTTAAACACCCGTGGGGAGGTGATTGTTAGCCAATATCGCTTAGCCATTTGCCAGTACCGTGAGGACGGTGCCCGCCGGTGGTTGAAGCTAGGGAGGCAATTAATTGAGGAGCTCGGGGAGATGGATGAGCCTTTGATAAGTGCAGACGGCAGACCCACCAAGGAGCGCCTCAATGCCCAGCTAAGCTACTGCGAAGGAGAGTTTCACTATCGGGCAAAGCGTTGGGATGAGTCAGAGCGGTGTTACCAGCAGGCGCGAGATGCGGCGATCGCAATTAACTGGAAACGGGCAGCAATCTTGAGTGAGGGCTGGCTGGGGGGGTTAGCACTACAAAAGGGACAAGTGGACAAGGCAGAGCGGCTGATAGAACGGACCTTGCAAAAAGCTTTTGACCACGGCGATTACCGATGCTTAGCCCTATGTCAAATTGGCTTAGCGGAGGTAGCCCAGGCACAAGGGCGCGAGCGTCGAGCTGCCACCCTCGCATCTAAAGCACTACAGAGATTCCGAGAGCTGGATATGCGCTTAGAAGCGGATCACGCCATTCAATTTATTAAAGGACTAAACCGTAAACCTGCAAATTTAGACCTTTTGCTCGAGGGGGAGTAATTCAGGCTGGGGGCTGAGGGTGGCAGATTTCAATAACCGTCCAACGCTCCAAGCATTCACAATGCAGCAGGCAAGCCCAAAGCTCAGCAGCACATAGGTGGGCACCATCACCACACCCACCACAAACCAAGTCGCCACATGAACCACCATGGTGACGGCAAAAACCGCTGCGATCGCCGCCATGGTTACCACCTGAACCAGGGGACGCTTCATGGTCATCATAAGCAGCGTTTGCAAAGTAGCCGCCAAATTTGCAGGCACCAAAAAAGCGCAAATCTGTAGACAGTTGGCACGAGAAAACTCAGCGGCCGCGTGGGCAAAGTCCGATTGCAAAGGATTGGGAACCAGTTGAGCAAGGTGAACGAGATCGACCATGATGTAAATGAGTCAGGAAAAGATCGTAACTAGACTTTTTCGCCCATCAAAGGGCAAGGTATTTACCTAGTTATTTCTACTTATCTTAACGGCTATCAGCAATTGAGGGAACGCAGTGCGAGATTTTCACCCACTTCTATCCAACCGGTTAAAGTCTCTGCAAGACCTGTCAACTGCTGGGTTGAATGATATCGAGTCGGACAGCGGCGATCGCCTCAAAAGAAACTCGAAAACACGCCCAACGGTGGACCTATCAAGCCGTCACCGTCACTGGGTTTCAGGGATGCTGCTGGGGATTTGGGCGGTGCTGGTGTGGGGACTCAGTAGCTGTGGCGTGAGTCCTGTGGATGCGGAAGATCGGTTGTTTGTGCCCCTGTCCGTAGAGGTGCTCGACGAGTTTGTTCTGCCTTTCGACACGGAGTTTGAAGGCACAAAAGTGGGTGGGCTGTCAGCGATCGCCTACGACCGAGCCAACGATTCCTTTTATGCCCTGCCAGATGATCGGGGAGATATCAATCCGCCCCGACTTTACACGCTAAAAATAAGCGTTAATCAAAAGTCGAAAGCCAATTTAGGAGTAGAGTCCCTCGATAGCTTAGACAACAATTCAACGACAGAAAATACAAAGGGCTTAGAGACCCCCACTGGCGAAATTACATCGGTTGACATTGAGCAGTTAGTCACTTTAAAGGATGAAAATGGTCAACCCTTTGAAGCCGGAACTATCGATCCAGAGGGACTGGTTTTAACGCCTCGGGGCACCGCCATGATCTCTAGCGAAGGAGATAGCTCTAAAGCGATTAATCCGTTTATTGGCGAGTTTGATTTAGGGTCCGGCGAGCTTATTTCCACATTGCCTATGCCGGAGCGATATTTACCGAAAGCCGACCCAGAAAACCCCAAGGAAATTATCGAGGGGGTACGCAATAATTTTGGATTTGAAAGTTTAACGACGGAAGCCCAAGGAGCCTCGCGATCGCCTGTGGAACCGTTCCGAATTTTTACCGCCGTGGAGTCCGCTTTGGCTCAAGACGTGGACGATGAGTTGCCGGAAAGCCAGCGCCACAGAAAGGTGCGATGGTTACATTATTCCCTAGGCACCGGACGCCCCTTTCTTATTTCTGAGCACCTTTATGAGCTGGACGAAAATCCTGAGGGGTCAATTGTGCAAGGACTAACGGAAATTTTGGCGCTGGATACTGGTGGACGATTTCTCAGCCTAGAGCGGTCCTTCGGTGAAGAAACGGGCTTTGGCATCAAGCTGTACGAAGTGGCGTTGGGAGCAGCCACCGACACTGCCGCTTACGACACCTTGCGGGGAGATTTGGAGGGGGTAGTGGCTCCGGCTCGCAAGCGTTTGTTGCTGGACCTAGAAACCACCGGTTTAGACCTAGATAATTTGGAAGGCATGACCATCGGACCGCGCCTTCCCGACGGCAGCTACAGCTTAATTCTAGTTAGTGACAATAACTTTCAGGCAATACAAAAGAATCAATTTCTACTGTTGAAATTGGGTGGATATAAGCTCAGCTAAAGCATTAATAAAATTGTCAACAGTAGGCTTTTTTAACGCCACCAAAAAGCTTTGACGTCTATGAAATGGCAATGGGCGAATCATCACTGCCTTGGTGAACAGTTTTGACCCACTTCAGTCGTTTGGGGCGAATTGAAATGCGAATTCCCATGGTAGAAATCACCACAAACCAATGGGCCATATAGACGGAGCCCACGGCAGTTTGCATTAGGGTTTCTCCTAGGGAGAAAGAGGAGGAGTTTGAAGTTTTTGAGCGGGCGATCGCCCCCCGTCGTAGCCCCATAAACATCATCGCCGTAGAGAATCCAAAGGTCAGGGTTAAAAGGGGAGTTAAAACCGTTGCCTCCTGCCGCAAAATTGCCATCAAAACATCAGGAATGACCGCCTGGGGCAGTAGATACTGGAACACACAAAACATAGCCATATCGAAAGTTTTGGCGGATCCCATTTGATTGCGCCCCAGGGACTGCCAGTAGTCCAAGTAACGCTGGTAACCGCCTTCGGCCCATCGGTTGCGCTGATGCCACAACGCCTTCGCCGTGGTTACTCCCTCTTCGATGACCGCCGGCTCCGTTACCGCCTCAATATTCCAGCCTTTGAGGTGCAGCCGCAGGGTCAGATCCAAGTCATCAGTAATGGTTTCCTCGTTAAATCCTCGGCAGTCGTCCAAGGCTGCTCGACGCAAAAACTGCCCATTGCCCCGCAGTTCGCCAATGCCATCGGCGGAAATTCGCTGCTGCTGCAAGCAACAATCCAACTGCATCTCTGCCGTTTGCCCTTGCACCCAAAGGTTATGGCGCTCCGGCTGATTCAGCACCGTTTGGGCTACGGATTTCTGCAGCTGCACCGCCCCCAATGTGGCGGACTGAAACAGCGGCACCACCCGACGGAATAAATCGGGAGAAAATTGGGCGTCGGCATCAAAAATCGCCAAAATATCGCCCTTAGTTTTGGGAATTACCGCATTTAATGCCCCGGACTTTCCTCCTCCGGCACCGGGCTTACGATGAACAGCAATCACGGACTGGGACTTCCCCGCGAGCTCGTCCAACAGTGCGGGAGTGCGATCGCCGCTGGCATCGTCAATCACCACCGCTTCGTAGCGATCGCGAGGGTAATCCACTTGATCAAGCTGCTCCACCAGGCGCCCCACCACCGCCTCCTCATCCTTCGCCGACACCAACACCGACACAAAGGGTAAAGCGTCCAAGCCATCCACGGCGCTATCTTCTGCCGCCGGCAACACGATGTGGTCAGGCTTGCCGATCAGTAGCCGGAAAAGATGCACAGAGGCGATCGCCGTCAATCCCCAAACCAGCAGCTGTCCGCTATCGGAATAATGCAGCGCCAGCACCAGCCCCCAAACAGCAAACAGCACCAGTGCAGCCTTCCGCCGTCGCCCCTCACCGTTGGCCAAATCAATATCGCCATAGGGCACCGACTCGGAATCTGTCTCGCGGGCTGGGGAGGAAGGGATCGACATGGGCAAAACAAGTCTCCAAAAACCGTCATCGCAAAAGCTGAATACCCCAAGCGCCGCAAAAACACCCACGGGACAAAGCCCAATAGCAGGCGTTAGCCAAGCCCTGTGCTCGCACATTTCAGGCTGGCACTCGCAACAAAAATCAAGATATTCACTAGTAATCTTAGCGATTGCGTAACATTTTGTGGCATCAATTCGTCTTGGCGGCGGGTCCACCGACTCTTTTTTGCCTTTGGATCCCCTTACTTTGAATATCTTTCGGGCTGTCCCTAAAAGCCCTTTAGTAAACCTATATTTGCTGGTTCTCCCCTAAAAACTTTTGGTAGGCTGGGGCTACGTAATTTTTGCTATTTTCGACCGTCTTAAGGAGCATTCACCGACGTGAGCTTAGACAAGCTAGAGCCCGCCGCTAAAGGTGCCGTTGGCGTTTACATTCCCTACTACCAAGGCACCAAGCGTAGTATTCTTCCCTTCGCGATCGGTCTTTACCAAAAGGGGAAGTTGGAAGGGAAACGGGGCGTTGAGGGAGGAGAATCAATTCCCTTTGTTGCCGCCTGGAGCGTTTCCACCTTGCCCTCTGATTTGACTCGCTGCCGGGTCCAGTTCAACGGAGAGGCAGATCTTAGCTACGAAATTATGATGCCGAACTTTGAATTTATCGGCTGCTTAATCGATATGCTAATCCACTTCAAAAAGTCCCGTCGCACAGACTTTTCAAAAACCTTTTACCGCAAATTGTTAAACTTTGAAACGTGATTTTTACGGTTCAGATTGGTAATCCTTACGGGGCTGCCGATCCCTTAATTTTAAAGTCTCATTAACTAACTCTTGGTGGAAAGTTGCAGGGTTGTCTGCCCCTTCCATGCCAGGAAGTTTTTCTCAAGATGATGACTTTTGAGTGAAGGTGCGGTCTGAATTGCACAAAATATGCGAAAAGTAAGACTTCTAGATTCCGCCAGGGGCTTGGGAATTTTCCCAAGATATTCCGTTTGGTGAAGCCGTTCAATAAAAAGCTGGTGCGCAAGGGCGTGAATAGATAAATTGCTCAGGCATTGAAAATGTACATTTTGATGTGTGCTCAAGGTTCAACTCTTGATGCGAACCTGATTAAAAAGCCCATCACACACCCGTTTGAAATCTGCCCAAAAAATCTGCCTAAAAGGTTAGAAGCAGGCTGTTATTCAACGTAATCAATCACTTTACTTTGACCTTTTAAGAGGAGCTTCAGCGTGCCTAAACGCCCCCAACATTTACTAATTTCATCCACAGAAGATTACAGCGGCAAGTCCACAGTGCTATTGGGACTGGCTAAGTTGCTGGTGTCGGAAGATATCACCATTGACTATGGCAAGCCTCTGGGGTCCTACCACACTGACGGTGATGGCGATGCAGACGTGGCGCTGGTGCAGGAAACCTTGGGGCTAACGTCAAAGCAACTGCATCCCACCTTGGTGTTTTTGGACAAGGCAACGGTGTTGAGCCGCATTAATTGCGTTGGGGCTGACGCTCAGGATTATCGGGCGGCGCTGGCGTCCACCTATGGTGGGGAGTCGGCGGCGGATTTGCTGCTGCTGGAGGGACCGGGCTCCTTGGCGGAGGGGATGTTGTTTGGGCTGTGCACGGCGCAAATGGCGGAGACCTTGGACGCTAAAGTGTTGCTGGTGGATCGCTACAGTGCCCTGTTGACGGTAGAGCGGGTGTTGACGGCGAAGGCGCAGTTGGGCGATCGCCTGGGAGGCGTGGTTCTGAATGGCGTGCCCGAGGAAAGCTGGCAAACGGTTCAAGACACGGTGACGCCCTTTTTGGAAGGTCAGGGAATCAAAGTGCTGGGCTGTATTCCCCGCGATAGCCTATTGCGCAGCGTTAGTGTGGCGGAGTTGGTGCGCCAGCTAGATGCCACCGTGCTGTGTGGGGAGCATCATCTAGATTTAATGGTGCAGGATTTAAAAATCGGAGCCATGAATGTGAACTCGGCTTTGCGGTTTTTCAGTGAAGGGAAGCATATGGCAGTGGTAACCGGGGGCGATCGCACCGATATTCAGCTTGCGGCCCTGGAGACCTCCACCAACTGCTTGATTTTGACCGGACAAGTGCCCCCTAACGCCATGGTGGTTAGTCGGGCTCAAGATTTAGAGGTGCCTATTTTATCCGTGGACATGGATACTCTAAAAACCGTTGAAATTATTGATCAAACCTTTGGTCAGGTGCGCCTGCAAGATGCGGCCAAAATTGAGTGCATTCAGCATCTAATGGAAAAGCACTTTGACCTCAAACATTTACTGGCAGATTTGGGGTTAGAGCTAGCCACGGCGTAGGCGCGATATCGCCTCTAAAACCGTTTTTTGTCCTGCTTCACTTACCACCACTGAATTGCCGCTGACCAGAGAAAAGGCGCCGACTGCAACGTTAGCGTCTACCTTTTGCACTTTCGGAGCAATTGCTCACCGCCTTGGCTGAATGTTGGGCAGTGGTGTGTCGGGCGGTATAGTTGTCGGGATTATTCTTACGGAGCCCCATGAGCCAAACCGATCCCAAAGTAGTAATGAAACAGCAGGTGGCCCTCGCCGCCGTGGAGCGGGTAAAGTCCGATACCGTTGTGGGCTTGGGAAGTGGCTCCACCGCCGCCTTTGTGATTCAGTATCTGGGCGAGCGGCTTCAGTCAGGGCAGCTTAGCAACATCAAAGGCGTAGCAACGTCATTTCAGGCGGAGGTTTTGGCTCGCCAGTATGGTATTCCCCTGCTGACTCCCAGCGAGGCGGATCAAATTCACGTGGCGATCGATGGTGCTGATGAAGTTGATCCCAACAAACAGCTCATCAAAGGGGGCGGCGCTGCCCACACCCGCGAAAAAATCGTGGACTGCTTGGCGGATGAATTTATCGTGGTGGTGGATGATTCTAAGTTGGTGGACCGTCTGGGCACCACATTTCTACTCCCCGTTGAGGTAATTCCTTTGGCCGTGGGACCGGCAATGAACGCCATCGAAGGGTTAGGAGGCAAACCCACGTTACGGATGGCCGCGAAGAAGGCAGGTCCCGTGGTGACGGATCAGGGAAATCTAGTGATTGACGTTAAGTTTCCCAACGGCATCGACGATCCCGTCGCCTTAGAAGCCGCCATCAACAACATTCCTGGGGTGTTGGAAAATGGTTTATTTGTAAACGTTACCCACACGGTATTGGTGGGCGAAATTATTGACGGCAAGCCCCAGGTGCGTGAAGCGTAAAAGCCGTTTGTCCCCAATGTTGTGACCGTGACGCCATCGACAGCAGCCTTCTTTGTGCCGTCGATGGCGTCTTAACTGAACGTCTGAGATTTGACGGTCTTGATGCGACATCAGGGTGCGCGCCAAGGCATCGCGCAGGCTGAGAGTTAATGGACTTTTCGCATAAATCCTTGCCCTCACCCTAAATCCCTTTCCTCTGGGAGAGGGACTTCAGACAAGTCCATTTTTTCCTTATTCTTGCTCCCCTTCTCTTCGGGGAGAAGCATGTCCTGGACGTAGTTGCAGGGAGCTGGGGCATGAGAGCTGCCAACAGTTCTTATTTGTGCAAGAGGTCTAATCGTTCGCGAAGCGCCTGCATTCACATAGCCTGTGGGAGCCCATACTCGCCCTTCGATTCCGCTCAGCGTTCACCGTTTAAAACGGTGCGTGCCAGTGCTAACTCACGCAAAGAGTAAAGAACGGCGACTGGGCTCGTTGCTATAGCAGCGACGGAGTGAGTTAAGACATACTGAAGAAAGCTGTTTTCTTCT
>ERZ1740067.81-NODE-81-length-73838-cov-6.313595_pt1 | contig 73838 bp, 75 predicted proteins | sample MGYA00581736_ERZ1740067 | MGnify/ENA primary metagenome ERZ1740067 (study PRJEB43018, sample SAMN04849236) | marine metagenome | isolation source: floating plastic debris | place: Pacific Ocean | collected 2008-08-27 | study: EMG produced TPA metagenomics assembly...
CCACCGTTGGCTGGGCGGCACGCTCACCAACTGGAAAACCGTCAGCCAGTCGATCGCGCGTCTCAAGCAGATCGACGAAGCGCTTGAGGGCGGGGCAGAGGGCCTCACCAAGAAAGAGCGGCTCGGCATGGAACGTGATCAGGCGAAACTGCAAGCCTCGCTTGGTGGTATCCGCGAAATGGGCGGTGTGCCGGATCTTCTGTTCGTCATCGACGTCAAGAAAGAGGATCTGGCGATCCTCGAAGCCAAGAAGCTGGGCATCCCGGTTGTGGCTGTGGTCGACACGAACTGCTCGCCTGACGGCATCGACTACATCATTCCCGGCAACGATGACGCAGCCCGTGCGATTGCGCTTTACTGCGATCTGGTTTCGCGCTCGGCGCTGGACGGTATGAGCGCGCAAATGGGCGCGGCTGGTATCGACATCGGTGAGTTCGAGGAAGCGCCGGTCGAAGAAGCTGTCGCGGAAGAAGCTCCGGCGGAAGCTGCTGCTGAGGCACCTGCTGAAAGCTAAGCGCTGCGTCGCAATTCTGATACGGGCGGCTTATATGTCGCGCGTTTATTGATACGGTCGGCGGCTACGCCGACCCGGCCACCCCGAATTAGAGGATGAAAACCATGGCAATCACTGCTGCATTGGTAAAAGAGCTGCGCGACACCACGGGCGCCGGCATGATGGACGCGAAAAAAGCGCTGACCGAGACGGATGGCGATATGGAAGCAGCCGTTGACTGGCTGCGCACCAAGGGTCTTGCGAAAGCCGCGAAGAAATCCGGTCGCACCGCGGCTGAGGGTCTTGTTGCCGTCAAGGTCGCCGGTGGCAAAGGCGTTGCGGTCGAAGTGAACTCTGAAACCGACTTTGTCGGCAAGAACGCCGAGTTTCAGGAAATGGTCGCAGGCATCGCCGATGTCGCCATGTCGGTCAACGATATCGACGCGCTGAAAGCGGCTGATATGGGCGGTAAATCTGTGGAAGACACAGTGACGGCCAAGGTTGCCACAATCGGTGAGAACATGAGCGTGCGCCGCATGGCTGCTTTGGAAGGCGAAACGGTTGTGTCTTACGTGCACAACGCTGCTGCTGATGGCATGGGCAAGATCGGTGTGCTGGTTGCGCTGAAAGGCGATGACAATGGCATCGGCAAGCAGATTGCAATGCACATCGCCGCTGTGAACCCCGCCTCGTTGGGTGCCGACGATCTGGACCCGGCCATGGTCGAGCGTGAAAAGCAGGTTCTGACCGAGCAGGCCCGTGAAAGCGGCAAGCCCGAGCAGGTCATCGAGAAGATGATCGAAGGGCGGATGAAGAAGTATCTGTCCGAGGTCACACTTCTGGGCCAATCCTTTGTCGTGAACCCCGATCTGACGGTTGAAGCTGCTGCCAAGGAAGCCGGTGTCGAAGTCGTAGGCTTCAAGCGTCTTGAAGTCGGCGAAGGCATCGAAAAGGTTGAAGAAGACTTCGCCGCTGAGGTGGCAAAAGCCGCTCAAGGTTAAGTCTTACAGACGTCCAAAGTAAAAAGGCGCTGTCCCACTCGGGTCAGCGCCTTTTTTACTGGTCTATCGTCAACTCAGTACCCTTCCCTAGGTGCGGCACCGGCCTGGGGAGACCGATGCCGCTTTTCCCGCGCCCCATCATGTTGGGATGGGAGGGGCGCGATCTATTCTGCTGACTGTACAACGCGACCAATAACGTCTTGCGCCAGCTGCCCGGCAAAACCGGGCAAAGGTTGGAGAGCCGCGCTATCACGCAGGTTCACATCCCAAAGTTCCCTGGCCTTAGGCCACCACTCACGGAACATGTACAATTTGCCTAAAGAGTTGCCGTTGGGGAAGCTAAAGCTGCACCAAATGGTCAAAATTCACGTAGAATTCACAGTTAGTGTGATCCTTTTTCACCAATATGACTCATCATAGCGTCTATCGCGAGCAGGTATCCCTTTGGTCCAAAACCACAAATTTGGCCTACCGCAACCTGGGCGATAAATGACTTTTGGCGAAACGCCTCACGGGCGTGAATGTTGCTGAGATGAAGCTCTACTGTAGGGATTTCAATGGATTGTAGCGCATCCATCAACGCGACCGAACTATGGGTATATGCACCGGCATTTAAGATGATTCCCTGATGCACACCCTTGGCGGCGTGAATGGCGTCGATCAGCACGCCTTCGTGGTTGGATTGCAGGCAACTGATGGTGATGCCGCACGCCTTTGCATGGGCCTCACACTGCGCTTCGATCTCTGCCAAAGTGGTGGTGCCATAGACCTCTGGCTGCCGCATGCCGAGCAGGTTCAGGTTGGGTCCGTTCAAGATCAGCAAAGACGTCATAACAGGCTCCTCTTTGCTGCCTTGTAGCGGTCTGCGCCGGACCCTGTCGAGAGCGGCATATAAAGACTTGGGAGATGTGGTTTCAAGTCAACGCAGCGTCAGGGCGGTGGGCGTTTCGGGGCAGGGCCGCGATAGCGCGCTGTTGAGGCCTCATCCGCCTCATCAGGATCATAAATACCAAGCAGAACGCCCGTGTTCTGACCCAGACCTTGCCGCTGCGCGATATCCGCGTCAGACACGGTGACCCGCTGCGCCATGCGCCGTGACCAGCTGTGCAGCCTGTCGTAAAGCGCGACCCTTATATTCGCGTAAGCCGGGTCAGCGCCCAGATCAACATGCTCGTCAGGGTCGTTTTTCAGATCATACAGCATAGTGCGAAACCCGCCTTCGCAATGCACCATCTTCCAGTCGTGATCCGCAATCATGATCAACCGTGCGTCCTTTGGGTCCACGCCCAGCGCAGGCGCGACAGGATGGCAGGAGTAATCATATTCACTGATCACGAAATCACGTGAGCTTTGCGGTGTAACACCCTCAAGATACGGCAATAATGATCGTCCTTCGATGACGTTATCAGGGGCGGTGCCGCCGGCTGCATCAATGATCGTTGCGGTCACATCAATCACCTCGACAAGCGCGTGACAGGTGGTCCCGCGCGTGGCATTGGCCGTGTCGCGCGGATCATAAATGATCAAAGGCACCTTGACCGAGGGTGCATGAAACAGGTCCTTCTCACCCATCCAGTGATCGCCCAGATAGTCCCCGTGATCCGAGGTCAGGATGATCATCGTGTCTTCCATGCGGCCTGTCTTGTCCAAAAACGCAAACAGCCGCCCCATTTGGTCATCGCATTGTTTGATCAGCCCCATATACGGGGGGATCACGGCCTCGCGCACTTCATTACGGGCAAAGCTCTGACCGACGCGGCCTGCGGTGAAGGCGCCGTAGATGGGGTGTGGATCGTCCAACTCGGACGCCGCGCGGTTCACGGGCTGGATGTCTGCGGCACCGTACATGTCGTGATAGGGCGCGGGCACGATGTAGGGCCAATGGGGCGTGATATAGCTGACATGGGCGCACCACGGACCCTGCGCCTGCGCGATGAAGTCCATCGCTTGGCTGGTCAGCCAGGGCGTTTCGCTATCAGCCTCGTCGATATTGGCGGGGCTGCGGGCGTTTCGCATAAACCAACCGCTGGCCAATTTGTCGCCATCCAGACCGGCGTTGGCAAAATTCGCCCAAGGGTTGTCCGACGCATACCCTTTGGCTTGAAGATAGGCGTTATACGGGCTGTGCTTGTCGTCATAAGGCCCGTCGGGTCCTTTCGCCCAAAGCCCGTCATCGCGGCACCATACGTCAAAGCCACATTCGGCCTGCCGCGCACCGATCACGCTGTCAGGGCGTAACCCCAAGTGTGCCATGCCAGCCGCGTCAGCTTTCATATGGGTTTTGCCGATCAACCAGCAGTCTGTGCCAATCGCACGCAGATGATCGCCCAGCGTCAATTCCCCGACACGCAGCGGGAAATTGTTGTACTGCGCGCCATGGCTGCTGACATAACGGCCGGTATAGGCGCTCATCCGGGCAGGGCCACACACCGGCGATTGGGTGTAAGCATTTGTAAAACGCACGCCCTTGGCTGCCAACCGGTCCATATGCGGCGTCTGCAAACTGGGATGGCCCGCACAACTCAGGTAGTCAAACCGCAGCTGATCGAACATGATGTAAAGAATGTTCATCTTGTGCCTTTGCGAAACGCCAATGCGCCGCGTCCTCCGGGGATCAGTGCAGGATTGGCCGAAAAAAGCCGATAGCCCGTTTTGCTTGTTATGTGGCTTTCATGTCTAGGTGTTCGCTATAAAAAGAGAAAGCCACCCCGCGCGAGAGCGACTATTGATTTTAAGGAATTGTCTTATGCGACTGAAGTCTCTTGTGTCTGTTTGCGCTGCTGTTACCTTGTTTCTCGGATCAAGCCCGGCATTCGCACAGGAGGCGCCGCCACGCCCCGCGAAGGTCTTTACCGTCGCCCCGGTTGACGACATCTTACGCCGCAGTTACCCCGCCATTGTGCTGCCGTCCCGCGAGGTGGAACTGTCTTTTCGAGTCTCGGGCCGTGTGATTGAACTGCCTGTGCGCGCGGCGATGGATGTTGTCGAAGGCGATGTTATCGCCCGGCTCGATCCGCGCGACTTTGAAAGCCAAATTGCGCAACTCGAAAGTCAGATCGCCCAATCAGAGGCACAATTGGCCGCCTTGCGCGCTGGTGCCCGCGTTGAAGAGGTCGCAGCCCTTGAGGCCGCTGTTGCCTCGGCCCGCGCGCAGCTTGATCAGGCAGAGGATTCGTTAACCCGCACACAGCAGCTTGTGGAACGCGGTGTCGCGGCGTCCGCTCAACTGGAAAGTGCCGAGGCCGAGTTCCGCGTGGCCGAGGCCAATCTGCAATCGCAGCAAGAACAGTTGCGCATCGGTCAGGCGGGCGGGCGCCCCGAAGACCTTGCCGCCTCTGAGGCTGCACTCAGGGGTCTGCAATCGCAGCTCAAAGTGGCGCAAGATAATTTAAGCGATGCCACCCTCACAGCGCCCTTTAACGGTGTGATCGCGCGCCGCGATATTGAGAATTTCGTCAATATTCAGGCCGGTCAAAGCGTGGTGTTGCTGCAAGCGCTCAACATCGTACATCTCGCCTTCGATATTCCAGGCCCTGATGTCACACAAATGACCCGCAACGGTCCCGGTCGCATCACGACAACCGCGACGTTCGATGCGTTACCTGGACAGGTTTTTCCGTCTGAAACAGTTGAGTTTTCGGTGCAAGCCGACAGTGCCACCCAGACCTATCGGGGTCGTGTGGCGGTTGCGATCCCGGAAGGCGCGCTGATCTTGCCCGGCATGGTGGCCCGCGTCGTTGCAACGACACCGGGTGAAGCGCAAAAGCTGATGGTGCCGCTGACCGCGGTTGCCGCCGATGCAGGCGGCGCACCTTTCGTCTGGCGTGTGGGGCAGGGGGATGCAGTATCGGCAGCCCCTGTCACTTTGGGTGAGGCCGACGGCTCCATGGTCGCAGTCGAGGACGGCGTGGCGGCAGGGGACGTGGTCGTCTCCGCCGGGGTGAGCCAGATCGTTGACGGGATGATCATCCGCCCGATCACGCAGGTCGGGAACTAAATCATGGATTTTGCACGTTTCGCGCTTGAAAAGCGGCTGATTTCTGCGGTTTCCACAGTTCTCATCCTCATCGCAGGCTACTTTGCCTACAACACGCTACCCCGGTTTGAAGATCCCGAATTCATCATTCGCCAGGCCCAGATCGTCACACCCTATCCCGGCGCGTCCGCCGAAGAGGTCGCCGAAGAAGTAACCGAAATCCTCGAAAACGCGCTGCAAGAGTTGCAAGGCGTGGACGAGGTCAGCTCGATCTCGTCTCCCGGGCTGAGCCGTGTGACGATCGAGTTCACGATCGCCTCAACGCCCGACTACCCGCAGCTTTACCAAAAGTTCCAGCAGATGCGGGCCAAGATCAATGACGCGCAACCCAGTTTGCCGCCGAATGCGCTGGCCAGTCAGGTGTTCGATGATTTCGGTGACGTCTACGCGCTTTACTATGCGGTTGTGGGCGACGGCTACTCGCAGACCGAGCTTTATGAATACGCCAAGGATTTGCAGCGCGAGCTGGTAACGGTGGATGGCGTCTCAAAAGTGGTGTTGCACGGTGTGCAAGACGAAGTGATCTACGTCGAATATGACCCCGCCCGGTTGGTTGAACTGGGCATGGCGCCGTCGCAAATTCAAGAGGTTCTGGAAGGGCAAAACCTTGTCACCCCAGCAGGTTCGATCATCGCGGGTCAGACCCGGCTAAGCGTTCGGCCGGAGACAGCGGTCGGTTCGCTTGATGCGATCCGCAATCTGCGGATCACGAACCCGCAGACCGGCGCATCGTTCCAGCTGGGCGACATCGCTGAGGTCTCTCGCGGGTTGGAAGACCCCGCCAGCGAAATGCTATTCCGCGACGGGCGTCCGGCCATTGGTATCGGCGTGTCGAACACACTGGGCGGCAATGTTGTGACTATGGGCGAGGCGGTGAATGCCCGCATTGCGGCGCTGACATCCGAGCGGCCCATCGGGATCGATATTCTCGCCATTTCGGATCAATCCGAGACGGTGCAAACGTCTATCGACGGGTTTGTGGTCAATGTGCTGATGGCGCTGGCCATCGTCGTGGGCACACTTTTGATCTTCATGGGGTTGCGTTCGGGCGTTCTGATGGGCGGGATACTTTTGGTGACAGTTGCCGGAACGCTCTTTGGGATGTTCGTTTACGGTCTTGATATGCAACGCATATCGCTTGGAGCGCTGATTATCGCGCTGGGGATGCTGGTGGACAACGCAATCGTTGTTGTCGAGGGCACATTGGTGCGCGTGCAACGCGGGGAAGCCGCAGCGACCGCAGCCCGCAAGGTGGTCGATCAGACCAAATGGCCGCTGTTGGGCGGTACGTTGGTGGGCGTTCTGGCGTTCTCGCCCATCGGGTTTTCGCCTGATAATACGGGCGAATATGCCGGAAGCCTATTCTGGACCATCGGCATCGCGCTATTGTTCTCATGGCTTGTGGCGATCTGGCTGACTCCGTATTTTTGCACTCTGCTGCTGAAGCCGGGGCAGGGGGATGCGGTTCAGAAACCTGAAAACGTTCTGCTGCGCAGGTACCGTGAATTTCTGAGACTGGCCATCCGGGTGCGTTGGGTCACGGTTGCTGTGATCGTCGCTCTTTTCGTATCGGCGTTGTCGCTTTTCAGCGCAGTGCCGCCAGGCTTTTTTCCATCCTCGACGCGCGATCAGTTTGTCATTGATTATTATCTGCCCGAAGGCACAGACATAAGCCAAACCCAAGCCGATGTGATGGAAATCGCAGAGTTTGCGCGTGGTCTTGAGGGCGTCACTGGCACCAACACGATGGTTGGCGGCGGCCATCTGCGCTTTATGTTGATCTATGAAGGCGAGAATACGAATTCCGCCTACGGGCAGGTCCTTGTCGATGTTGAGGATTTTTCTCAGATCGAGGGGCTCAGGACCGAACTGCAAGACCATATCAACGCGACTTATCCCGCCTCAAACGCGAAGGTCTGGTCGTTTGTGCTTGGTCCCGGCGGCGGCGCCAAGGTCGAGGCGCGTTTCTTTGGCCCCGATGCGGCCACGCTGCGTGATCTGGCCGGGCAAGCCAAGCGCATCATGGTCGATGCCGGCGCGGTGGCCGTCAAAGACGACTGGCGCGAACAGGTCCAGGTGATCCGGCCCGCTATTGATACCGAAGACGCGCGCCGACTTGGCCTCACCCAAGGTGAGATTTCAAACGCGCTTTACAGCCATCTTAACGGGGCCAGCCTTGGTCTTTACCGCGAAGAAGATGAACTGCGCGACGTTGTGATGCGTCCCTTTGAGGACGACCGCGACGACATCGGCGCGCTGCGCGATGTTCAGGTCTACAGTCAGGTGATCGGCGGATATGTCCCGATCTCGCAGGTCGTTGACCGCTTTGACATTGTGTTCGAGGCTGGAAATCTGCGCCGGATCGACCGCAAACTGGCGATCACCGCGCAAGGCGACAATGCGCCGGGCGTGCTGTCCGGTGATCTTTTCGACACAGTCCGCGGCCCGATCGAAGCGATTACACTGCCCGCTGGATATACGTTCGAGTGGAAAGGCGAATACGGCAATTCCCAAGAAGCCAATGAAGGGCTGGCGGGCACCATGCCGTTGGGTTTCGGTGCGATGTTCCTTGTGGTGCTCTTTTTGTTCAACGCATGGCGCCAGACGATTATCATCTGGCTGGCAGTGCCATTGGTGATGATCGGTGTGATTTTTGGCCTTGCGGGATCACAAACCCCGCTTGAGTTCATGGCGATCCTCGGGGTGCTGTCTTTGACGGGGATGCTCATCAAAAATGCGATTGTCCTACTCGACGAAACTAATCTGCAAATCGCAAGTGGCAAGGACAGAATGCAGGCGGTGGTTGACGCTGCCGTCAGCCGGGTCCGCCCGGTCGTCTTGGGCGTTTTGACGACCGTTTTGGGTGTCGTGCCGCTTTTGTGGGATCCCTTCTTCAAATCGCTGGCTGTGGTGATCATCTGCGGGTTAAGTTTTGCGACAATCCTAACCCTGATCATCGTGCCAACGCTCTATACGATCTTCTTCAAGATCAAAGCGAACGAAGGCCCGGCAACAAAGGCGTAACGCATGATCCGTTCGTTTGCAGGCTTCCTGTTTCTTCTTGTTTTGGCGGCCTGTAGCACGCCGGGCCCTGTCACGCAGATCAGCCTGATGGAGCCTCCGGCGCTTTACCGTGACAGCGCCCTGAACCCGTTTCCGGCGACATTGCCGGTGGATCGCGATATTCCTTACGCGACCCAGCGGGTTCCGTCGGACCGGCCCGGTGAAAGCTATGGCGATGCCCCGAACAATATCCTGCGGGTCGGTCATGCGCAGGTCAGCATTGGCACTAAGGCGAACCCGGAAGCAGGATCGGTCAGTACCCGTAGCCGTGCAGCCCGCGAGGCGCCGCTTTTCGTCACTGTCGACACGATAGAAGAGCAGGGGCCACTGACCGCGACCCGCCATGTTGCCGTTGATCCGCGCGTGTTTCCGTCAGACGCCGCCGCTGTGGATACCGCCTATGCCGCACGGCTGAACCGCCAACTTGCCGCCGCACCGGGAAACGACCTTGTCATCTATGTGCATGGGGTGCGGTCGGACTTTGAAAACCCCATACTTGCCGCGTCCGAACTTCAGCATTTCTCGGGCTACCGCAATGTCTTTGCGGCCTATTCATGGCCCGCCAGCCAGCGCCTTTTAACCTATTTTCAGGACACCGAGGATTCCATCGCAAGCTCGTTTCTTTTTCGACGCTATGTCCGGTTTCTGGCCAATCAAACCAATGCTGAAAGGATCCATATCGTCGCCCATTCCGCAGGAACCCGCGTCGTGATGGACGCCATTGGACAGTTTGCTTTGCAATATAGCCGGGCCAGCGACGCCACGATCCAAAGCGAATTGAACCTGGGACACGTGATCCTGATCGGCAGTGACGCAGACCCGCGTCGCATCGGCGGCTATCTGATCGACGGGGCGGACCGTGTTGTGGATGGGCTGACCATCTACACGTCCAGCACAGACCGTGCGTTGAACCTGTCCAACCTCGTCTTCGGCGGACGCGAGCGGTTGGGCCAGACCATCGTTGGACCAGTGCCGGTCTACGCGCAGCAATTCCTCGCGGAGTTTGAAAAGCTCGATATCATCGACGTCTCTGCCGCCGAGCAGTCAAATTCGGCCAACGGCCACGGATATCTGCGCGGCAGCCCCTGGGTCAGCAGCGATATCCTGACGATTGTCAATTTCGATCTGTCGCCGGCCGAGCGTGGTTTGGTTCCTGACGCGGACGGCCTCGGCTGGGTATTCCCGAAGTCTTATCCAGAGCGCCTTCAGAGCGCTATTCGGCAACGCAATCCAGAGTTGGTCCAGTAACGGGGTAGGGTATCAACATGAGATATGAACTTTAATATATTGATAAATAAAGATTATAATCCTACGGCCACACCACGCGAAACCCATGATGCGTCGTCGTGCTGTCGGGTGACGTTCCCGACCGCGCCGCAATTCTATAGCGGTAGCAATACGATGCATGACACAGAAAAGACCCGCCTTTGGACAGCTTGTAGCCCTTCATCTGCGCCAAACGCGCGCGCACATCTTTCTTCAGCGACTTGATCCCATACGCATCCGCCGTCCATTCCCAGACATTTCCGACCACGTTGTAAAGCCCGTATCCATTGGGCGCATACGCCTTTGCGGGGGCGGTTGTCACGTATCCATCGCGCGCTGTATTGGTCTTTGGAAACGCACCTTGCCAGATATTACAGGGCGTATGATCGGTGTCATTCGGCGGCTTCGCGCCCCATGGAAACGGCACATCGCCCAAACCGCCACGCGCGGCATGTTCCCATTCCGCCTCGGTGGGCAGCCGCCCGCCAACCCAGTCACAATAGGCGCGCGCATCGTTCCAAGAGACATGGACAACCGGATGATCAGGCTGCCATGCCGCAGCCATCGTACTGGGACCGTTGACGTCGCGCCAGTTGGCGCCATCCACGCGGCGCCACCATTCTACATCAACTACACCTTGCGTTTCTCTAATCGTTTCAGGGACTTGCGCCCAGAACACAAAGGACCAGCCAAAGCGCTCAGCTTCGGTGACATAGCCCGTGTCCTGAACAAACGCGTCGAATTCCGCATTCGTGACAACTGTCGCACCGATGCGGAACGGCCTGATCCGTGTGCTGCGCAGTGGTGTTTCACCGTCGTTCGGAATGCCGGCCGCTTGCGTTCCCAGCAGACCTTTGCCGCCCGGAATCGCAATCGCAGCATCGCGCAGGTACGTGGCGTGGCTTGCCGCTGTAACACGCAGCGGTGCTGAGCTAGCCGCGGTCGCGTAACGGCTTGGCGTGCAGCACGCGGACTTTTGTTGAGGTGAGATCATTGTCTGATTCCAGCATGGGCCGCATTGCGCTTACACGAAAGCAACTCCTAGAGCGTTCTCATGGAGGGCGTTACGTGGAAAGTGACAGTATCGCAATCACAGGCATCGTCCATATCCGCATTGTGCTTGGGATCGAAGCGTTGGATGACAGAGGGGGCTTATGTTATTGAGTGATTTAGGAAGTTCATAAAACTAATGATATGGTAAATACAATATTTACATAATACGGATTATGCGCGTCTCTCAACCCTAACGAGAGACAGGCAAAAATGTATGAAATACTTATTCGAGATATTGCGCGACCTGTGGTTGATCGCATTGCTTCTAACGTGGGCGCTTTCTTCGCTGGCCTCGGTGTGGCTGCAACTGATGTTGATAACATCGAAAAAGTCGCAGTCATCGTCATAGGTGTAGGGATTGATCTTGTTGTTCGCAAGATCGGTAAGAAGGCATGAGTTGGGCCGTCGCCGCGCCCGCGCTTATCCAAGCTGGCGGTTCGTTGCTGGGCGCGGCGGTGTCAGGGCGCGGCTCAGGCAAGGGCCAAGGGTCTACTATTGACAAGCGGCAGAGGCGTATCCTTCGCAAACAGCGAGCCGATTTTGTTACGGACCGTCGTCACTTGGAGGTTTATTCCGACCCTCGTAACCAGCGCAAGCGTTTGGAGGCAGCGGGTATCAATCCGCTTGGTTTAGTAACGTCGGGGTCGACTTCGGGAGCCACCCAGCAAGCGACGACAGTCGCTTCTGGTGGTGGCGGAGGCGGGTCACAAAATACTTGGGGTTCAGCTATTAGCAACGCGTTCACCTCTATTGGCCAGGCTGTTCACGATGTTCATTCCGCGAAACTTCGGGAAACCGAATTGGAGCAAAAGTACGAACGCTTGAAAGAACTCGTCGACAAGACTACGTTTCGGGAACCAGTCGGAGGTATCTATGCTAACCCTTATCTTTCGCCTGATCGTGGCTTTCGGTCTGATGGTCCTTTGGATCCTGCTGGCAACCCTGTTACCAATACCGGTATAGCTGGCGGTCTTTTTAAGGCTGATCCAGACTATTCTGATGCCGAACTTATGGAACAGCGATACGGCGACGTTGGTTCGTCCGTTTACGGTATTGGCGTGGCGATTGCCGACCAAGCATATAATAAGAGCAATCTCATCGGCCCGCAGCCGATGAATGATGATCAGCGCCGGTTCTATGCCGGTCGAGCCGCTGACATTCGAGACCGTCGTCGTTATATCTCTCGATATAATCAGGTCGATTATGAGCAAGCGGCTTATCCGTTGAAATCTCGTTCCCATCACATCAGCGCCAAGCGGCTCAAGGATGCCGTTTGGGGTTGGGGTGATCGTTAACACCATCAAGAAAGGAAACGTTATGGATGGTAATAATCGCGAGTATTCATCTCGCATGGAAGGAATACACAACAACGGCTTTATGCGCGGGGGTGTTCTTAAACCCGTTTCGTTTACTGCCGTTGGGCCTGGTGAAAAGGGTTCTGCTCGTATTTCAATTACGGCAGAGATGGCCCCTGTCGCCGGTCGTTTGTTCTCAGACGTTGGACTTCATGTTCAATCGGTATTTGTGCCGTGCACGGCGATGCACGCGCTCAAGTACCCCGACGCTCCTTACGCCGGTACGGCTGAGGGAGTTCGGCAGATGATCAAAGAAAACGACGGAGTCGTTTGGCCTCTTGAGGATGATAACGATTTTGCGAAGTCTGCTCGCATTCATCCTCGCAAGATCAACGGCGTCGCCAAGGTCTCCGAGGCGATTCGGTTGTCGCACAACGTTGCGGTCAATCATCTTCGCCGTATGACCTATCATAAGTCGGTTCAGCTTGATGCTGACAATACCGAAATTACTCCGGCTAATCTGAAGCAGACGTCGTTGCAACGCTATAGCGGCGTTCTAGATCCGGACGAAAATGTTGATGGTGCCGTCAATCTTGACGGCGAAATGAAAATCAGAGGTATCGGTAAACTTACCGATGATTTTCCCGTTGAGGGCCAACAGTTTACGGAGCCGGATGGCACCGTTGTCACTTATGATGGTGCTCAATGGATCGACGGTACTACCAATGCACGTTCTTTTGTTATTGAAGAGGATCCTGAGACTCCGGGCAAAATGAACCTTCGTGCTGTTATGCAGAGCGATAGCATTTCTTTGCGTGATTTTTCTATTGCTCGACAGCAAGATGAAATTACACGTCGCATTGATGCCATTATGCGCCAAAACCCCGAATACGGTCAGGACATGGTTTGGCGCTGGTTTCATCGTTTGGAACTTGAGGGTGGCCGCTATGCTGGTCTTCTTTATGACCGCGAAGTTTCTTTCAACAAGATGATCGAACCGGCTACTGACGGTCCGTCGCTTGGCGATGAGATTACTCAGGTTGATCGTGGGCATGATTTTGCTGTGCCCCTTCCGCGTACTGAACTCGGTGGCGTGATTGTGACTTTCATTACAATCCGTCCTGATGAGGTCATGCCGCCTCAACCTCATCCAATGCTTTCTGAGACTTGGGTGCAGCCTAACTATGAGGCGGACAAACTTCGTCTTGAGCCTGAACCGTTTACGTATCGTGATCAGTGGTCAGATGTTGAAACCGTCAACGAAAATACGCGGTCCATGTATATCGGCTACAACCACGACAAGAAATATTATTCGGATTATGGTTTTGCTCGTGATGTCGATTTGACCACGGTTGAGAACGAAAGTTCGATTTGGCAGGTTGAGGTGCCGTTGTCGGTCACCCCCGATAACGTTCTCTATCCTGAAAATATTGACCATGCGCCATTCAGCGACCGCTGGGGCGACGCGGCGCGTTTTTCGTGCAGTGCGTCGGTCATGGTTGAAACTCCTCTCGTCTTCGGGCCTACGCCTGTTGAGCGTGTGCTTGAGATCGAGGAAAATGATCTGTTTGAAAAGGATGATGACGATGCCTGATATTCATCGATTTCAGCTTCGCAATGCTGTTGCAATTTCGCCTAAAGCCGGTGGAGAGGTGGACTGTAAGTACGCCGACGAAAACGGTGAAATCCAAACCCTATTCCAATGGGGTTTGCCACCCGGCGTTACAAAACTACGGCAGGCAATGGACTACATGCCTGCTGATGCATGGCTTGAGCCTGCACGCAATACCGCCATTTTTGTCGGGGACGCTGCTATCGCGCCTTTTATCCACCCGGACCGTCTTGAAACGGCTGCTGTGCCTGATTTCACTCCGGCACAAGTCACGCAGGGCGATTTGATGATCCGTCAAATGGCTAAGTCTTTGAAGGCGCTCAAGATGGCGGATCGCAAACGTAACCGTGAAGAAGCCCGCGAAAAGCGGCGGAAAGAGGTGAGGGATGCGCAAGTCATCGAAGAAGCCAATGATCCGACGCCGGTCGAAGAGCCGGTCGATGATCAAAACCAAGACGCCCAGCAGACGTCGCAAGACTAAGTGCAACTGTGGGAGGGCTTAAGCCCTCCCCTTTTTTCAAGAGGTTCACATGAGCAGAAATGAAAGCATGCGTCATTTTTTTGACGCAATTCCAGAAGACGTTATTCGTCGTGAGTTTGGAATTTTTCTTGATACAATCAATAACTACCATGAGGAGGATCAGGTTGTTAAGCGCATGACGCGTTTCAACTATTACCATGGTCCGATGCAGTATCTCGGCGAGCAGATTGTAAAGCGTATGGAGGACGCCGGATATCCATCAAAGATTGTATTCGGATATCGTTCACCTGAAGTTCAGGCGAGGCTTTATGCGAAAGGCCGGACTGAATCTGGTTCCATTGTCACAAAAGCTATGCCTTATGAGAGCGCGCACCAGTATTATGAGGCCGTAGATATCGTCCATGCCTCTAAAGGCTGGAACGTGTCCGATGCCTATTGGTGCGCTCTTGATGCGTCTGTTCGCATTGTACAGGATGATTTTGCCGTTGATCTTAACCACGGTGAGCATTGGAAATGGCGTGATGCTGCTCATATTGAGTTGCGAGACTGGCGTGATTTTCGCCAACGTGTTGGGAAAGTTGTTCCTTCGCCCGAGCAACTTCGTGAGCGGTTTTTTGAAGTCCTTCCGAAAGTCGCTCGTGCACGTGTTGCGGTTCTCAAGGGCCGTGAGACGCCTTTGGAGCGTCGTGAGGAGGATTGGGTCAATTACGCCTATCAGCGCGTTAAGGCCGCTCTTTAGGGGGCGCAGGGGGTCAAGAAAAATAGGACCTACTGGACCGCATTTTACTTGACGCCTGAGTACCCCGTTTTTCAATCAAAGTACCTGCGAAGAGAGTATCTTCGCAGGGCGAATGCGATGAAAGACAAGCCCCGCAGGGCCGCCGGAGGCCCGCGACCCGGCGATAGAAGAGAGTCGCGGTCGCGGTGCATACTTCCAACTTGAGCCTGTATGCAATTACTGACACGGAACACAAACAACCATGTGTGTAAAACCAATCGAAATTGAGCCTGATGTTTTCGTATCCTGTAGGGAGTGCGACGAATGCCTTGGCGCGCGAAAGCATGACTGGGTTAGCCGTTGCGTAGCCGAGGTGTCTATGAATCACGGATCTCACAGCTTCGACCTCACATATGCCAACGATAAGGAAGGCAACACCCCGCCGCATGCTCGGATATTTCAATCAAAGCATGTCAGCGCGTTCATCAAACGCCTGCGCGAACAATATTACCGTGAACACGGTCGCCGTGCTGAAATCCGCTATGTAGCGGCGGGTGAAAGAGGTACAGAAGTAGGCCGGGTACATTGGCACATTATCGTATTTGCCAAGTTAGACATCCTCAAACTCGGCGAATGGAAGGATTTCAATGGCAACGTCATTGATCCGCCCGAACCCCCGCGGAAATTTCTCCATTGGAACAATTGGCCACATGGTCACTTGATGGTTAAGCCAGCTACTCAGAAAGAGATACGTTATCTGGCAAAGTATGCGTTCAAGCATTTGTTTAACTCCGTTAAATCCGAGGGAACTAAGCGGTATGATAAATGCGATAATCATGGCGCATCTAAGTTCATACCTGCCGCTAAGAGGCCACCAGTAGGTTGGCTTTTTCTCGAAAAAATCATCAGCGATTTGGAGCAAAGCAACGCTGTGCTACCAAATACGCAAATTCGCGTGCCGGGGCTGAATGGCTACTGGTACCCCAAAGGCAAATTCAGGGAGCGTCTCCTGGACGCGTTTTATCAAATCAATACCCGGCACCAGAACGACCACGGGCGTCCCTGCCCCCAGTGGTCTTCCTTACTTCATTCATGTTCCGGGTCAGAAAAGGATATGGAGTGGTTAAATGGCGAAGCGCAAGAAAACCTCGGCTGGGAGGCGGTCCCCCGCGTCCAAGCCTTCCGTCAAGCAAGGAAAGAAATCCGCGACCTCGATTTCGAGACAGAGCGGTTCAGACGCCAGATTGAACAAGCAGATTTCAGACGCTGCATGGGACTACGTCTCTGCTACCGCTGTGCGCAGTCCAGGACGGACGAAGAGCGGGAAGCCGATGAAGCAAACGCCCAATATTGGGCCGGTGAGTGGGACGCTCTTGGACCGCACACGCAACAGGACTATCAAAACCGCTCCCATTTCCTCTACCGACGCCGTGGTATCCACCCCGGCTGTCGGATCGGCAAAGAGGCGCGATCCCGTATCGAGCATCCCCAACATAGGCGACTCTCCTCCGTTGAAAGCCGTCAAATGTGGGAAGCGACCAGAGAGCAATCTGAGTAACGTGCGAAAGAGCGGTCGGGGAAGCGCCTCCAAGCCGAAAAAATTTGTACCCTGGTGCAAATAAAGGTTGAAAATCGCGAGTAGTTCTAATAGCGATTAAAACCACGAGATGCGCTACCGGTTGTGTCAACCTCGAAATCTGCGAGTTACATACTACGGATTACACGAATATTTTATGCTTAAGAGTATCTCTGTGGGAAATCGCGACAGGTCCAGGCAGCCTCGACAGAAGCATTGAAGTCCAAGATCCGATTAGCTTCCGTAAGTGCCTTTGACAGAGGCTCCTCAGTCTCCTTACCTCTCACCGCTCCATGTCGTGCGGTCTCTTCCACGCGGTGAGAAAGCACGTCAATCTCCTGCGCCGGAACCGTGCCAAGTTCAAAACAGCTTGCGACCCGAGAGTGTCCACACCAATAGCAACAAGTTGTGGGCCATCAGTGTTTCTACACCCGATCGCGGCCCGTGCGAGTTCTGGCGTGGATCCATCGATAACATAGGGTCGTCGAATTTGCTGTTCTCGCAACGCTGTCTCGTCGATGGCCTGACCCATCAATCGGGCGATCGCGTCTCCCCTCGTCGCTGGCTATCTCTGGCGCTGTTGCTACGTCAGCCATGGAGATCTCCGTACTTATGAGGGCTTGCGTTGGTTCTGCCCCTACCCTGCCAGCGGAGGCCGGTAGCGGCGCTTTAATCAATGTTAGACTCGGGGGTCGAGCGATACTTCCTGAACGCCCGTTTGGCGCCAGCCTCTCGAAGCCACGGCAGCGCCTGCCGGCGTTCTGCTACCGCCTCCTCCGCCAGCGTGGTTTGGCACTTCAGTGCTATGACCTCAAACGGTGTGGTGCCCTGCGATGGGGCGTTTACCCTTCGGCGCCATGTGCGACGCAGGTTGCCTCGAAGAGCGCCCGGTTTGCGTCCACATTAACGCGGTAACTGCTTTCGAAATCCCACTCCGCCGCGCCTGACACCAGGGCGGCAGGGTGAAAGATGATATCTGGGCGTGCCACAGCCAAGGTCTATGCAGCGCGGCTTGAAATTGGAAACCCGGCTTCGTGCGCGGCCGGCCTGGCAAGGTCTATAGGATCACGTGCCCTGATCGCGTTACCAGCGCGCAGACGCGACTGAGGCATCCGGAAACCCGCCGGACAAAGCCCGATCTGTTTGTCATGTCCCGACTTCCCGCTTCGCTTGCGCAGCCCATGAGCTGCAAAGAGCCTGCATCGGCGCTTCAGTTGCGAAGGCGACGCCATGCCCGTACTCATAAACCCACTCCTCGGCATTTGGCAGCCGTTCAGCCATCGCATTCTGCGCTTCGGGTGGGGCCTGCGCATCGCGTGCGCCGGTGATGACGATGGTCTCCTGCGTGATGTCATGCAGACCCTCCCAGATATCGTGGCCTGCGCGCGCAGCTAGCAAGCGGCGATAGCCGCCGCTTATGACCGAAGGGTCATAGAAGGTTTCTTCCAACATCAACCGATTGGACACGCGGGTCTCGAATTCGCTTGGATCGCTGGCCGCGACTTCAATATTTTCGGTATCGAGCAGTTTCAAGGCCTCAGTGGCCGCCAGGCGCCCTGGCATATCAAGCAATCGCGAAATATCGACTGAGCTTCCTCCGGCGCCGCCCGCCGTCGTCGAGGCCAAGGCCAGCTTTGCCACCCGCTCAGGAAAGTGATGGGCGAGATGGAGCGCGGTCATGCCCCCGAAGCTCTCGCCAAGAACATTCGCCTGCTCCCAGCCGACGGCGTCCATCAACGCTAAAGCGTCTGCCGCATAATCGGCCATAGTCCATTCACCTTGCGGCTGTGCACTGCGCCCAATGCCACGTGGCTCATAGGTCAGTATCTCGAACTTCTGCGCGAGGGCTGTGTCTAGAAATTGCCTTTTCAGTCGTAAGTCGAAATTGGACCCTCCCAATAGCAATACCCGCCCCTCCGGCCGTTTCGGACAAGACCGGAGTGCGTGTAGGCTCAACCTCTGCGTTGCAATCGGGCCTTCGCTGACAGCAGGGGCAATCACTATGTGCTCTCAGGTGATCGGCGGCGCTCGAGAACGCTGCGCGCAACTGGGACTGCAAGTGCAAGCGCCGTGACGCCGAACAGGACACCGGCGATTGGATGGTCGGTCGCGAAGGCGGTGATGTCGCCGCGCGTCAGGATCAGGCCCTGCCGCAACGTGAGCTCGAGAGTTGGACCAAGCACCATACCGATCACGAGCGGCGCCATCGGCACCTTCTGCCGCCGCAGGACAAAGCCTAGAACACCCGCAAATCCCATCACCAACAGATCAAAAGGATTACCGCGGACGAAATAGATGCCGACCCCACAAAGCAAAACGACACCCGTCATCATAAAACCCTCCCGCATCCTAAGGATTGGCGCCGCCACGCGCGCGAGCCCCATGCCCAACGGAAGAAGAAGAAGGTTAATGATGAAAAAACCCGCAAAGATTGCAGCGATCAGCGTCGGGTTGTCTTCCATGAGCCGGAAGCCTGGCGTGATACCGTGAAGCGTCAATGTTGCCAGCATCACTGCGGTGATAGCATCGCCCGGAATACCAAGTGCCATCGTTGGCACCAACGCACCACCGGTGACGGCATTGTTGGCGGCTTCCGACGAAACAATACCGTCGGGCTCTCCTGTCCCGTAAGCCTCTTTGTTGGGAGAGGACCGTTTGCCTTCCGCATAGGAGATAAAGGCCGCCGTCGCCGCACCGGTTCCGGGCAAAACACCTATGACGTTGCCGATGAGGACCGACTTGGCGAGGTTCTTCTTACGTCCTGTCCATTCTCGCCAGCGCGGAACAACGATACCTCGAAACTGGGCAAGTTCGCTGACTTTCTCGGCTTTCTTGCTCGCACGGATGAAGACTTCGGACAGGGCGAAGATCCCGATGACAACAGCCAGAAGGTTGAAGCCTGAGATCAATTGCCAATTGCCGAAGGTGAACCGGGGTTGGCCTGTGATCGGGTCGCCGCCGACTGAGGCAAGAAAGATGCCGATGGCGCCTGCGAGAAGGCCTTTGACAAGAGACCCGGACGATACCGACACGATGCAGGTCAGACCCAAGAGGACCAGTGCGAAGGTCTCGATAGGGCCGAAGTTGAGCGCTAGCGCCGCCAATTGCGGCGCCGCGAACAGCAGCACAACCGCCGAGACCAGGCCGCCAACCACCGAAGCGATCGTCGCCCATCCAAGCGCCTGTCCGGCCTCGCCACGCTGCGCCATCGGATAGCCGTCAAAGCACGTGGCCGCCGACTGTGGTGTGCCAGGTGTATTGATCAAAATGGCGGAGATCGACCCGCCGTAGACCGACCCTGCATAGACTGCCAGCAGCAGTAGGATTGCAGGGGCTTGGCCCATCGACAACGTGAAGGGCAGCACCATGGCGACAGCCACGGTCGAACCGATACCTGGCATTGCGCCAAGGACGATGCCAAGAACCGTTCCCAGCACGAGGGTCAAGAGCGCTTCGGTCGTCAGCAAAAGCGCCAATGCGTCCGGGATGGCCGAAATCATAAAGCGCCTCCGTCAGAAAAGATACGTAAAGGGCGAGGTCGGCAGCGGAAGTTTTAAGACGTGGTTGAACAGGAACACGATACTGCCCGGCACCGCGATCGCATAAATCGCGGTAACCCAAAGGTTGCGTATTCCAAACACCCACAGCGCCAGCACGCAGAACGGGACCGCTGACACCATGAAACCCAGCCGCGTGATGGCGTTCGCAAACAGCAAAGAACCGATCACAAACACGATCAAGGCACCCCATTTCTCGACCTGCGGTGCGGTATCCTGCGCCCAGATATCCTGCATCATCGAAACGAGCGCCAGCACGATGATGAGGCCCAGGATGATACGCGGGAAAAACACCGGCGACTGTACGGCGCCCAGTAGACGATACTCAGCCCCCATCGTAGATGCAAAAAGTGCGCCTGCCGTAATCAAAACTGCCAGAAGAACGAGCACTCGCTCGGAAACGATTACTAGCATGGAATGTCCGCCGGTTTAGGAGCGGGCCGACAGAAACCGGTCGGCCCGAGTGTTTTGTACACTAGTTCAGGCCGGCAGCGTCGATCAGAACCGAATTCGCGTCGTACTGCGCGCGAAAGAAGGCCTCGAACTCTTCGGCACCGCGGTAGTTGATAACCGTGCCCGAGTTCGCGGCAAACTCTTTGAAGCCTTCGGACATTACGGCTGTTTCACAGGCGGTCTCAAGCGTGGCAACGACTTCCGGCTCGACGCCTGCGGGCGCAAAAAGCCCACCCCAGAGGTAAAGCTCGTTCAAGGGTGCTTCGATGCCGGCCTCTGCCGCCGTGGGAACGTCGGGATAGGTTTCCAAACGTTCATCGTTGAAGACCATCAGGGGCCGAAAATCGCCGCGCTGCATCAGGATTTCAGTATCCCCAAAGAACTGGATCGTGCCCGCCGTCAGCGCCTGAACCGCTGGGCCGGACCCCTGGAAAGGCAGATGGACCATCTCGTTTATGATGCCCAGCCCGGCGAAGGCCGCGACTGTGGTCAGGTGCGTCATCGCGCCCGCGCCCGACGAGCCGTAAACCAACGCACCAGGATCCGCTTCCACCGCCTCCACCACATCAGTCGCGCTCATGTATGGCAGATCAGAGGACGTGAAAAGGAGCGTAGGAGACGCTGCAACCGAGCAAATCGGCGTCCAACTGTCGACATCATAAGGCACATCGCGAATCTGCGGTTGGATCGTCGATACGGTGATGGAAAAATAGCCGAGCTGATAGCCATCGGGCCGTTGTCCTTGCAGCGCGGATGCTGCGACCGTGCCCGAGCCACCGGCCATGTTCGACACGAACACATCGCCACCTATCGCTTCGGCGAAATGTGGAGCAAGCCCGCGCAGAAGTAGATCTGTTCCCCCACCCGCGTTGAATGGGGCGATCAGATTGATGGGACGTTCGGGGAATTCTGCGACAGCTACGCTTGCCGACAAAACAAGTGAAGCAACCCCGGTCGCGACGGTAACAATCTTCATCTTTTCCTCCCTTACCCTCGTTCCGAGAGCTTTTTTGTAAGTAACATTCAAAATGGTAACGCTGTCATTTTCAATGTCAACGTTGTCATTTCCGATTGTTTCGTTCAGAAGTGGTTTTGAGGAATGATATGACAAAGTCTCGCATCGAAACTTCCCAATCTCAACACAGTCGACGCGCGACCTTACGCGATGTGGCGAAGTTGTCCGGGGTCAGTGAAATCTCTGTCTCACGCGTCATGCGGAACGCATCTTCGGTTTCTAATCAGCTAAGGTCCCGCGTTCTTGCTGCCGCCAATGAGCTTGGATACACGCCAAATCGACTGGCTGGTGCGCTGAAGACAAGTTCCAGCAACCTTGTTGCTGTCATCGTGCCGTCCATCGGAAATGGCGTCTTTCCGGAGGTGCTCAACGGGGTCGAGTCCGTTCTCGCGGATGCCGGTCTGCGGCCTGTCCTGGGGATCACACAGTACGATCGCGCGCAAGAGGTTCAGGTTTTGCGCGACATGCTCGCCTGGTCGCCCATGGGCGTGATTATGGCCGGTACGGATCATGAGTCGGCCGTTGCGCGAATGATTGCGCGGCACGATATTCCTGTTGTGGAATTTATGGATATTGACCGGGTGCCGATACAGGCCGCCGTTGGCATCTCAAATATCAATGCCGCCATCGCAGTCGCGGATCTGCTGGCAAAGCGCGGTTACAAACGCCCGGGTTACATCGGTGCTTGGTCGGAACTTCCAGATCGATCCAAGGCCCGCCGCTTGGCCTTTGAAGCACGACTGATTGAGCTTGGCATACCGCTGGTCGACAAAGAGATCGCGCCCGTACCCGCGTCTGCCGAGGTAGGGGCGCAAACGACCGAAATTCTTCTTAACCGCTCACCAGATATCGACGCGATCTTTTTTGCTAACGACGATCAAGCGCTCGGTGCGCTGTTCCACTGCCAACGGATCGGGCGCAAGGTGCCCGAAGAAATTGGAATAATAGGGTTCAACGGGATCGAGCTTGGTCGCGCTACGCCGACGGTCTTGGCCAGCGTGGTGACACCACGTTTCCAGATGGGCGTTGAGACAGCGCAGCTTTTGCTTTCGGCCGCAGGCGATTCTTCCGCGCGGAAGGTGATCGATCTGGGATTTGAGATCCGACTGGGTGAAAGTATCTGACCATGTTGCGACACTGTCGCACCAAGGAACTGGACCGTATCGGCAAGCATTGCACGCTGTTCTATGGACGTCGGCTTTGTCCGCAAACCGGACTGTGGTGCGCCAAAACGCGGCAACACACTTTCACTGTTCGCTTCAGGGAAGCCGCGCTTCAGCGATGTTTGCTCAGTTCAACGACCGCCATGGGCCGTCCGCATGACTACTACGCGTCTGGTTGACGCAAATGCTGCGTCGCATCCAAGGTCGGCAGAGAAGCCAACTTACCTAATGCGGCGAGTTACTGCGAACGGCCGGTCTGCGACCGGGCTCGGCCAATCGGCCTTAGAGCTCAACAAGATCTAAGACGATTCAACAGAAACTGGGTCTATTGTGGATGTGGCAAAACCCGACTTGATGAGGCTCTGCATCGCCTGCACTTTCTCAGTGCGATGCAGGTCAACATGTGTCGCAAGCCAAAGGTTGACAAACCAGCGCTTACTCAGAGGAAAAACAGGTCGCAGATCGGAGTGTTGGGCCGCTTTTTGGTCGGCAACGAACCCCATCCCCAGTCCCTGACAGATTGCTTGTTCGTTCACCCAAATGTCTGGCGAAGAGACTATGATCTGTTCCGGCCGAACGTGTTTTTTAATCCATGGCCAAAACGGCAATCGTCGGTCTTCACGGTGAGGTGCTACAAAAAGATGCCCGTCTAAATGGCCGGCGCTGTTTGGCAAGCCAAAGCGTTCGATATAGCCGTTGTGCGCATAGAGGTTCAGATGAACGCGTCCGAGACTGTGAACGACATAGTCAGGGTGTTTTGGTTCTCTCCCCGAACGAATGGCAAGGTGGGCTTCGCCATACTCCAAACGCGTCAGATCCTCACGCGTATCTATTTCGACAAGGCACTTCGGGTTTTGGTTCTTGAATGCGGAAATCGGTCCCATCAGAAGCTCAACAAACGGGGCAAGTACCGAGATTTTTAGTTCGCCTGCTATGCTTTTCTTTCCACCAGCCAAACGACCGGACAGATCATCTGTTAGGTCCTTGGTTGCTTGTGCCACACGCAAGACATCGTTGCCGATCTCGGTGAGGGTATAGCCTTGGGCATGCCGCAAAAATATGCGTCCTCCGATTTCGGCCTCGAGCGCATCAATATGCCGGTTGACCGTGGCACGGTGGTAACCGAGAGCCGCGGCCGCGGCGCTGACCGTTCCAAGCCTAGCGACAAGAAGAACGGTGCGAAGTTCTGACCATCTGTCCAAGTTCACCTCGTTTCGGCAAGCAGATTTTTGCATTTACAACGTTCGTCAATCGTCTTTCAGCGGCGCGTCCTGTCAACATGAAACTTGAGCAGCTTGCGCGCAGGGGCTGTACAAAACTCGCGCGTTTACGATGCGCGTGCGGGATGCGCTTATCAAAAACGACCCCGCCTGTTTCACAACTAATATCCGCATCGGGAGTGCCTGCGATGAATTTACCCAAGTATATGCCATCGGTTCTGAACGCGGGCGTGACTTGCGCATTTTTTATGGGCGCGCTTCAAGCCAATCCCGCGTTGGCAGAAACAGCGCTGGACCGAATGACCTGGACCGAATTTTCGTACGAGCCTTACCCGCTTGCGCGGATCAGCGAAGACGTCGGGCGCTATCCCGAAGGAACACCGCAAAGCGCGGTTGTTAGTCGCCATGGCGAGATCGAACATCTGGGTAAAGGTGTCTTCGGTATTCACTGGTTTGTCGAGGCGGATGGCCCCGTTTGGCATTTTGTGACTTCTGGCGACCCGGAAAACGAGGTGGTCTTGATGGTTCACGGCTGGCCGGATACGTGGTGGGCGAACAGCGAAGTGATGGCGCTTCTGTCGGATGAATACTATGTGATCGCCGTTGATGTTCTGGGCTACGGGCAATCAGACAAGGGTCCCGAGATCGACGTCAGTTATGCCGGCGCCGCCGCCAGTCTTCTTACACTACTCGACACGATCGGCGTCGATGATTTCAACCTTATCAGTCATGACCGCGGCACAATTGTGAGCGAAAACCTACTCGCGAGCGAGGGTGCAAACGAGCGTGTGCAGGCATTTGTGCGTATGCAGCAGTCTTTCGATCAGCCGCATGGTTTACCGCGCCCGCCGCACGAGCAACTCGCCACGGTCGAGTTCCAGAGACAGGAGAACCTCGCAAGCAGCTCTTACAGCAGCAATTACGGATCCGTCATCTTCCCCGAGTGGTTCCTGAACCGGCTGGACTGGGAGTTCGGGTTTGAGGGAACTGCCGAGGCTTCAGCGCGCACTTTTCAGGGCACGAGCTTTGATGTCGAGCTGGAATTTCGGCTGGAGAACGTAATTCCGAATATGACCATGCCCGTTCTGCTGATCCAGGGAGACCGCGACCCTGGCCAGAGGGCTGAGGAATACTTCGGGTCAGCAGCACTCCTTCCGGATGCTCGCGTGGCGATTGTGAACACCAACCATTTTATCCACGCCGAGGACCCTGAGCTTGTGGCAGACCTTGCGCGAGAGTTGTTTGCGCATGGCAATGGCAATCGCCCGGAGATGCTTTTTTCACATCCTGTCAATTTCCAGTTTCCGATACGCGAGTGAAAGCAACGACCAACCATCCGGCTGTTGTTATACAAATTACTGCGATTTCATCCCAGTTGACGTCCTCTTATACCGAGAACACGAAGTGACCCGACGCCTCAAAATCCTCGTTTTTGCTGCAAGCAATAGCAGAAAATCCATAAACCGGCGGTTCGCACTTCACGCAGCGCAGGTGCTTCAAGACGAGTTGGCAGCGCCTGTCGAAATCGGTTGTCTTGATCTGATCGAATACGAGATGCCGACCTACAGCCCGGAGCGGGAGGCGACAGGCGTCCCACAGCAAGCACATGACTTCTACAGAAAAGTTGGGGAGGCGGACGGAATGATTATTTCTTTCGCGGAACACAATGGGTCCTACACGGCAGCCTTCAAGAATCTATTCGACTGGACCAGCCGGATCGACAGGAAAGTCTATCAGGACAAACCAATCGTCATGCTCGCCACATCGCCTGGAAAAGGGGGCGGCCAGAATGTCCTCAAAACGGCTGTGGAGGCGGCAGGTTTTTTCGGAGGTGATGTCACGGGGAGCCTGAGCGTCGGTCCATTCAATCAGGCGTTCGATCAATCGACGGACCGGTTAACTTCGCCCCACGATGCACGCGCGCTCAGAGAGGCGCTGGTTTTGCTACACGCGGCTATCTTGCCCCAGACTTATACATCCTGAAATACATCAAGACTTGGAGATGTCATGACCACGACCCAGACTATCCTTTTGCTCAGGATCATTGCGGTGCTGTGGATCATTTGGGGCGCGGTTCATGCGCTCGCAGGCGTCTTGACCATCACGCAAGTTGCGCCAGGCTCCGTTTCGGGCATTGCCGACGCTGTTGATCCAACGCTCTTTCATGACACCTACCATGCGGCAACTGATGCGCTTATCAACCAGCACGGCTTTAACCTACTCTGGATTGGCCTCTTCACAATCATCGGAGGGGTCTTCATCTGGCGGTCTAGCGCCGTCTGGCTTTTCTTCACGGCCATTGTCGGCGGGCTCACCGATGTTGGGTACTTCCTTTTCATGGACCTCGGCGGATTTGTTCACTTCTTTCCGGGCACCGTGATGACACTGGTATCCGGTTCCGCGATCATCCTGAGCGTTGTCGCATATCTTGGTGGTCACAAAAGTAATTCACCGCCAGTGCAAGCCAACTAAGCATCGCAACGTTGAGAAACTTGGCCAGAACAAAGCGAATTGACGATGCGGCATTTGGTGCGATTTATGGCTCTATCACGGTCTTGGGAATTCTTGCCGCCACCGACCCTGAGACCCTCAACGCCTTCGTGACAGCCGGTACCCTGTTCACGTCGCTTCTGGCGGTTTCTTTAGCCAAAGCCTATGCCGATCTGGCGTCGATGGTTTTGGAGACTGCGCGCCAAGCGTCGATTGAGATGGTGCGCACGGCTTGGGCACATGGAAGAACCACGCTAATCGCGGTAAATCTTCCAACCCTTTCAATGTTGCTCGGCGCGTTGGGTATCTACAGCGATGAAATCGCCCTCTGGTTGGCGCAGTTTTTCGCCATTGCCTTATTGGTCTATTACGGCGCACGCATCGGCTATCGGCTTTTGGGAACTGTTTTTTCGACGTGCGTTGGCGGTGCGTTTACGGGCGCGATTGGGCTTGCTTTGAGCTTGCTAAAGAATGTTTTCCACTAACAACACGCGTGGTGAAAAATTCAAGTGGGATCACAAACGGTCATTGGCACAACCGCAGTCTCATTATTGAAGAGAACCGACAAACGCCGTCGAAGCGGCCGAGGCGATCTGTAAGACAACATCGCTGGCGCCAGCCCAAACGTGGATCGGTACCAAAGTTGGTCGCTGTTGGTATCGTTGGCCCCTGCCCGCTGCAATTGTCAGAAAGACGGTTCTATCACCATGTCTGTGGGTTTGCGGACGAGTAAGGCTGCCTGACCCGCGAAGACTGCGGATGTCCAAGCCCTCTTGGCTGTATGTGTCCGTAAGGCAATCCGGAGATGCGGCTGCTTCAAGGGGCGAATGTAACGGATAATGAAAAGCGGTACGATCCGTCTGCAATTCCTGATGGCGCGGCAGGTATGCTTGCGCGCTGCACTGCCGTGCGCCCTGCCTGATCCAGCATTGCATCGCCCGCACTTTGTGTGATGCTGACGTCAATCAAACGACCGCTCGTCGACACAGTCATTGCCAGGGACACCACCCCCCTCGCCCGTGTTGCGGCAGGATAGCGTTTGCGGCGTTCGATCGCATTGTGAATCGCGCCACCCCAACGTGCCATTTGTTCGGGATCGGGACCGTTGGTTTGCGCTGATGCTATCTCAGTTGTGCCTTGCCCTGATCGTCCTGCATCGCCAGCACCTGCCGCTTGTTCTGCGACTTGGGGTAGCGGCTCGGCGCGTGACACGGGGCGTGACGCGTTCGCCGGTGCAAAGCTAGATGATGGTTCCGGTGTCGTTTGTTCGATTTCGGGCAAGGGATCTGAACCCGCTGGGAACATCTTTTGAAATGGTTCGGAGGATCGGTTCGAAGACCTTACCAACAAAGCAGGGTTTGCAGACGGGCTTTGCCGCGCGGGCAGTGTTGTGGGGTCCATTTCAGGCATAACCAAGGAAACGTCCGGCGGGCTGTCCCAATCTGCAACGACGTCCTGCAAGGTTGCGTTGATGGCGATCAGTGACACTGCCCGGTCACCTTTCGCGCCCGCTGCTTGGCTGGCACCTGGTGAACGCATCTGCCAGACGAGGACATGAACCACCAACGCAAGGCCCAAAAAAAGGGTGAATGTCGCGGCTTGTTTCATGGTGCGGCGACGGCCAGATCAATCTGCGCCACACCCAAAGCTGACAAGCGACTGATGATCGCGGCGACGTCACTGGCCGATACGTCTTGATCGGCACGGATTGATATCTTCGTTGGTGCAGCTTGGGTCAGACCTTGCCAAGCGGCATCGCCTTGCAGGCCCATCGCGGATATCATGCTATCCCTTGCGATGTAGAGCGTGATGTCGGCGCTCAATTCAGCGATACTGTCCGCGCGTGGTAGCGTTACATCAAATGGTGGTGGGGTCACGATGCTGGCTGACATCAGAAAAAAGATCAGCAACAAGAAGACCACGTTGATCATGGGGACGACGGACTCGGGGCGTTGCTTTCGCGTTGGGCGCTTGAATTGCATGCGCTTACTCCACAAAGGCCAGTTGGGTGAAGCCGGCAGCCGTCAGCAGGTCAGTGACATCAATCAATCGCTGAAGGGTGGCATCGTCTGTCGCACGTAGCACGATGATATCGGTGGGCGTTTGTGTCAGTTTACGCAGTTGGCTGATCATATCGTCCTGTGTAATCGCAAACCCGTTAAGCGATAGCCCCGTTGGCGTAACCTCAATCAATCTTGGGGGGCCTTCATATTGCGCACTGCCCGCCGCCGCCGAAAGTGGTACGGATGTGTCCCGGCCAAACTGTGCAGTCAGCATGAAGAACACCAACAGCAAAAATACAACGTCGATCATCGGCGTCAGACTGGGGCGGCGGGGCGTGCGTATCTCACCGAAACGGAACATCAGGCGGCCAATTCGACCTTGGCCGCGTCTGTGAATATCCGCGTCGCCATGTCTTCAAGGTCGGCTTGGACGTGATCTGCGATCCCCTCAAACCAGCTGAGTGCGACTGCGGCGGGAATTGCCACGGTCATACCCGCAGCTGTGGTCAGCAGCGCCTCCCAGATGCCACCGGCCAAAAGTGATGGGTCGGCCTGCCCGCCGCTATCCTGCAAGGTGCGGAATGCCGCGATCATGCCCAGAACAGTGCCAAGCAAACCGATCAGCGGTGCGATGGTCACGATCAGGTCCAGGGGGCGCAAACCTGACCGCAGATGCCCTAATTCGCGATATGCAAGACGCGCGGTTTCCTCACGGGCCACATCCGGCGGCAATGCCATGGCATCATGCACCCCGCTTGCGAAGCGACCATAGAGCCCGTCAGCAGGGCGCTGCGACCAGACGCCTGCCCTGAGTAATTGCCAGATTTTCCACAGGATCACTGCGAGTGTCACAACGGATAAAGCCGCAATCACCCAAAGTGCGGGCCCGCCGGTGTCAAGAAAGGCGCGCAAAGCGGCGATGTCGACAGTCATCCTGCATGCCCCGGATTTTCTTCTTCTATGTCATCGGGCAGCGTGGATGCGTCGAACCGCGCCGCCCATTGATCCAGCAACGCGCTGTTACCATGCAACCGGCGCCATTGCCGCAAGCCATTGCGCAGGCCCGCGCGGCCTGTTCGTGTCGCGGGCTCTGTCATCGTTTGCGGGGGGTGACCTGCTTTCAGGGCGCTCCAAGTCGCCGCTTTCGCGGCGCAGTACTCCTCTGGACCCCAATGTGACAGCAACGCCTGAAAGGCGTCGAACGCGGCTTGGTTCAGCGCCTTCTCTTCGCCGAGACGTCCGACAACCGGGTTCTCCGGGTGAAATCCTGCGCATGGCACCCAGCCATCAGGAATAGGTGCATTTGCAGAATGTGTGCGGCCCGTGCGCAGCAGTTTGGGCAAGACGTGGGTATGCGGCCCTTCGGGTGATGTGCCGCCTGTGTCCGGCCCGCCGATCATTTGATAGACCTCGACCCGCCCGATCCGTGTCAGGGCGACACGGTGCGGATGCGCCCGCAGGATCGCGGCCATCGCGGGATTATCCGCCGCAAACAAGGACCGTCCGGCGTTTCCGCGCAAGACATCCAACAAGGCCGGGTCAGCGGTGCGAATACAGAAATCGACTTGCAACTGGGCCAATCCCATATCGAACAGAATGGCGTTGCGATCCTGGGGGCGCAGCGCGTTTTTGTCCGGGCCAAGCTCAGTCAGGATATCGCGTTTGTGCATCGCGGCCTCGGCCCTGGGCAGGCAAAGCGACACCGCTTGGCTCCAACGGTGCGGGTGCGGGCTGAGGGTTTCGTAGGCCACGGGGCGGACGCCATCCAAACGGGTGATCTGCACACCACCCCGGTCTGTCACCTGTGCCATTCCGGCGGGGGTCGCAGGTGCGTCATCGCAGACGTGATGGAATTCTGCAATCGCCCCGAATGATCCCATGTTCCATCCCGCTTGGGCGTCCGCAAGGCCCCTTTCGAGGACGTTTCGCAAGTCAGCCATAGTCAGCTCCTTCCTTTGCTTTGGAGTGATCCGTCATCCAGTCACGCGCACCGGAAAGCGTGGCGCGATAGACCGCGGCCCCCAATGCTTCGCCGATATCTGTGTGTAGTCCTGCGTAGCCGGCGGGTCCTTCGGGGGCGGCCACAGCGATGCAGTCGGTGCCCGTCCCGGTCGCACGCCCCGTCGGCAGGGCGAGTCCCGCGTCCATGATGGCCGCCGGACGGGCTTGGGTCGCGATACTAAGCGCTTCGATCATCGCGGTCTGCGTCATCCCATCGGTCAAACGCACGGCTATATTGATCGTGCCCCACTCACCTGGCGCCCTTTGAACACGTTGGCCCACACGTTCGGCATTCGACAGACCCACCGTTGCAACGCAATGCGCTGTGCAGCGCCCCGCCGTGGCGGTCGTTTCGCAATATGCCGTCACATCGCGCGACGTCAGAAAAGCGATCGCATCCCTTGCCTGCTGCATGCGGAGTTCTTTTCCCAGCCACTCCCGCACATCCAGTGTTTTTGGCAGATCCGCATTGCGCACCTCGCGCCAGATGATGCGACTTGCCAGCGCAAATCCCGGCCTGTTGATTGACCAACTCAGCACCTGCATGTCTTGGCCGAGATCGAAAATTAGCCAGGGGCGGTTCAAGGTGACGGCGCTCATGTGATCACCTCCAGCGGCTGAAACACCGCGCCTTGGGGCGTTTTTGCGAACCATGCAGTCACGCCGAAGACGTCGCGCATCAAGTCGGCGCTTAGCACCGTGTCCGGGGAGCCGTCGGCGACGATACCCCCGTCATGCAGAACGATCAGGCGCGTGCAATGCCGCGCGGCCAACCCAAGATCATGCAGGGATACGATGACAGATTTGCCCTCGGCGGCGAGTGCTGCAAAGCACGTCATCGTGGCGATTTGATGGGCGGGATCAAGGCCTGCAATCGGCTCATCCGTCATCAGAAGTGGCGTTTCTTGAGCCAACGCTCTTGCGATCAGCGCCCGGGCTTGTTCCCCACCTGACAAACGGGTTGCATCACGGTCGCGAATTGCTGTCAGTTCCATCCGCTCCAGTGCAAGGTTCACAGCAGCCAAATCAGCGCCAGAGGCGCGTTGCCCCGCGCCCAGATGCGGCGTGCGCCCCAATGACACCAGTGTTTCGACGCTGACCGGCCAAGCGACCTCGCGGGCTTGCGGCATCCATGCGACATGGCGGCCCCGGTCCCGTGCCGAAAGTTCCGCGATGGAGGAATGCCCTTCATGCGGCAAAAGCCCCAGAACGGCCCGCATGAGCGTCGTCTTGCCTGCGCCGTTGGGGCCAATCAGCCCGATAAGCTCGCCTTGCGCCACGTCCGCACTCACGTTTGAAAGCACGCGCCTTTTGCGCAGTGTCACGCCGAGGTTTCGGATGCGAAGTAACGTCATAGCCCGGCCCGCCGTGTGCGGTAGATCAGGTGCAAGAACAGTGGGGCGCCGACAAGGGCCGTCAGAACACCCAGCTTCAGATCACGGGCAGGCAAGACGACACGCACGGCGATATCTGCAAGCAACAGCATGATGGCGCCCCCCAGCATCGAGGCCCATAGCAACCGTCCCGGTCGCGCGCCCACGAAACCGCGCAGGATATGTGGCACGACAAGTCCCACGAACCCGATGGCGCCTGCAACGGCCGTAGAGGCGCCGACAACAGCGGCAGTGCCAAAGATCAGCGTCAGACGCAGGCGGCGTAAGCCGATCCCCATGGCCTCTGCTGCGTCCTCCCCCAAGGTCAGCGCATCCAGGCCGCGCGCGAGCATGACCAACAAGACAGCCCCAATCAGGATCAAGGGCAGTGCAATCCAGACATGCGTCATGGACCGGTCGGCAAGTGATCCCATCATCCAGAAGACAATTTCATTGGCAGCGAAAGGATTGGGCGACAGGTTCAACACCAGCGATGTCAGCGCACCAGCAAGTGCTGAAATCGCAATACCTGCAAGGATCAGTGTCAATGAGCTGCCCCTTGGGCCTGCCAAAACCAGGACCAGCAAAACACCGATCAACGCGCCCGCCAATGCCGCAACCGGCAGCGCAAAAGCGACGCTGGCGGCCAGCCCGGTCTGGATGGACAAGACCGCGCCAAGTGCGGCTGATCCAGAAACGCCAATCAGACCCGGGTCAGCAAGCGGATTGCGCAGATATCCTTGCATTGCAGCGCCCGCAAGACCCAGCGCACCACCAATCACAACCGCCAGGATCGCGCGTGGCAAGCGGATCTCGCGCATCACTAGCGTCAGGGGACCGGCGTCACCGACGATCAGCGCGCGCAGGCTGTCGATGGGCCCGACACGTGCAGGTCCGATGACCAAAGCGGCTACAAATAGCACCGCGACAAGGCTGGTCAGGATGATGAAAAGCCGCTTCATTGTGCGGCCATTTCTCTGCGCAGGGCCGCCATGTCTTCAATCGCACGTAGCACAAACGGTGTGCCACAAACCCAATCGCGGTCTGTGAAGCTGCCTGTCGCGCGGCTTGCACTGAGCGACTGCACAACCGGATGGTCCAGAACCTCTTCGGCGCGCGATGCACCGGGATACGGCTTGGCAGTGATCACTGCATCAGGGGCGGTCATCGCCAACACCTCCAGGGGCATCACACCGCCATTGGCGAACCCCGCTTCGGCGGCGACATTGTCAAAGCCTGCTGCTGTCAGGATGTGCCCCGCCAAGGTGCGGTCGCCGGATGTGTACCCGTTGGCATAATAGAGGGCCGCACGCGGGCGCGCCGACACTTCGGTCTGCAAGGCCGAAAGCTGCGCGTCATAATCGGCGATCATGTCAGCCGCACGACCCTGCTGACCCAAAACGTCGCCCATCTGCGCGATCCGGTCGCGCACATCATCAAGCGAATAGGCCGGATCAAAAATTACTACCGGAATCCCAAGACGGCGCAACATCTGCACGGTTGCCCGCGTTGAAAAGCTGCCTGCGATGACCAGATCGGGTTGCATCAGAAAGATGTCCTCTGCCAAGCCCCGGTTGGGCACGTAGGCTGCGGCCTCGTCAGCCATGGCAGAGCCGCGTGGGTCAAACGCAAGATAGGACACCGACAACAACTGATCCGGTGCGGCGACCATCATCGCGAGCTGATCGGTACACAGGTTCATCGACACCACCCGCGCGGGGGTGTCTGCCAGACTGGTACCGGGCAGGCCGCAAAGTAGGCCCAGCACCATGGCGGTTGTTCTAAAACCGCGCATCAATTCCAACATAGGCTGCACGTCCGCGCGTCGCAAAACCCCAAACCTCTGTTGCATCATCATCAAAGAGGTTCGTCACCCGCCCGGTCAAAGCAACGCTGTCCGTCAGATCATAGCGTGCCGCTACATCAACGGTCGTGAAATCTGGCAGCTCGCGTGTTGTGCCTCCAGTCCAGAACTGGGTGTCAAAGTTGCCTGCGACATGGCGCAGATCACCGGACACGGATCCACGACCACCGAATGTTTCCAATGTGGCACCCAGTATCAGCTCATGTTTCGGTCTGCGGATTTCCACGCTGCCGTCAGGGTTGGTCGCATCTATGTATGTATAGGCAAGGCGCAATCCCAGTGCGTCGGTCGCCTGCACCTCACCCGAGACTTCAACCCCTTGGCGATCACTGTCACCGGATTGGTTTTCCAACGTAAACGTGCCGGGGCCGGTGCTGACCGATGCAATCTCATCTGTCAGCGTTTCATTGAAGTAGGTCACATCAACGGTCCCACGCCCCGCAAAAACGGGGAATTCAACGCCGATGTCAAAGCTGAGGTTCCGTTCGGGTGAAAGGTTGGGATTGCCAGTGAAGCCGAAATCATCGGCATAGAGTTCAAAGTAAGACGGGTTCACGACACCTGTGCCCGCTGAGCCATGAAACCGGATACCGCTGCCTGCAAGCGTGTAGTACTGCCCGATGTTCCAAGTTTTGTCATCGTCGAACACCTCATTGTCGTCAAAACGCACACCGGCCTGAAGGTTCAGCCCGTTGGCAAAACTGCCGCGGTACTCAAGGGCGACAGACGTGGCCTCGCGGTCAAACAGCGGGTTGGAACTGCTGGTGTCGCGTTCGTTTTCAAGCAACAGGTTGATCAGTTGGTCGGCTTGGGTGACGGTCCCATCCAGCCCGTAACTCAGCCTGTACTTCACAGCTTCCGTTGTCGTTTCAGTAGGCGCCTCCGAACCAAAGCTCTGTTCGTTCAAGGTTTTTTCGTAGGCAACGCGATGCATCATGCGATCTGTGAACATGGAGTATTCCGCGAAGGCTGCGAATGTCTGTTCGTCGCGATCACTGAATTGGGTCGGATCATCAACAACATAAGACTTTGCGTCAGTTGAGCCGAACGGCGTGTCGTCGAATTCGTACCGTTCTTCTGACCGGCGCAAGGTGAACCCAAGTTTCAGATCATCCGTCACAAGGTAATCCCCTGACAGGATCGCGCTGTCGCGTTCTAGCTCGTCTTTTTCGCCGCCGTCACCAGACTGATCGTACCCTTTGTCGTCCGTGCGCGACAGCGACAGTGAAATGCCACCACGTGCACTTCGTTGAGCGATAAACGCTGTGGCAATTGTTGCGTCACCGACCTGAAGCGTACCGCGCGCCGTTGTGCCGTCTTCACCTTTCTTGGTGATGATGTTGATGACACCGGCAGATGCGTTCGAGCCGTAGAAAACCGATTGCGGCCCGCGCAGGACCTCGATGCGCTCTATATTGGCTGTCTCCAGACCGCTGAGGATATACTCACCGTCGCCGCCTGCGGCTGCGACCCCGTCGATCAGGATCAGTGTGTGGTTCGCCTCCCCCCCACGGATACGCACCTGAGTGAACGAGGTGCTGGACCCGTTGATGGAAACACCGGGCAAGGCGCGCAAAGCGTCCTGGACATTGGTAATGCCGCGATTTTCGATATCCTGGGCGGTGACGACACTTGCCGCACCCCCGTAGCGGGCGGCTTCGATGGGCGACAGGCCCGCGGAAACAATAATTTCGCCCAGATCAAAGATGTCTTGTGCGGCAGCTGCGGTTGTCAGTGATGAAAAAATGGCGACGGAGGCCAGCAAAGCAGAACGGGTCATTCATATCCCTCATTCGCGACCCGAAAGGACCGCGTTCTCAGTGTTATGTCGTCTGAGGAATGACGGAATCCCCCCTCGCGACCGGTGAAACACCACGAGCGGAAGGTCCGCAGTCCGAAACGCCCCTCGCGTCCGAACAGGGTGAGGGCTTGGGCAGGTCTCCTGACTTGCGGGTCATGGCTTGGCCGGACCTTCCCATCGTGCTTTGCACGACAGTGGCATATCCCGGCTTCGCTCACCGCTCACAGTTGCGGGGGCAGTCGCGGATTAGGTGCCTGTTGGCTAAACCTCACCGCGTTCCCTTTTAACCAGACAGCGCACTGCCCGGACCAAAGCAGGCAAACGCTACGATGCAAATTTGCCTTTGTGAAGATGGAAAATACCCGAAGCGTCTAAGCTGTCGGACAACTCCGGTCAGATTGGGTACGCGTCACAACCGACGAAGCGCGCCCTTGTGATGATAAGAATCGACCTGTTCGCGATCTGCTGAAGTCCGGCCAACCTGCCCCCTCTAAATCTGACAGCCTGTTCAGCTCGCCAGTTCAGCGATCTTACTTGCGGAACGCAGATTGCGCGCGGTCACGTCTACCTTCAAGTGCCTTTCGAGCTGGGATGCCAGCTTTGAACGACCGATGCCGTCGGGGGTGTAGAGATAGGCGACCGTCTTGCTGATAGTGATATGTTCCGTCGGTGTTTTGAGTTCTTGGATGACGCGCAAATCTGCATCCACGGCAGGTTGTGACAGAAAGTACAAATGTATGAATTCTGGCGTCATGGCAGCTTCGGGGTATGGGTTTTTCTCTACCGCGCGTTTGAGTTGCTGTGCGGTTAACACCATGACACGGGGGCGAAATTCAAACGTAAGGCCGATACGGTCGGAAATCTGCTGGGAAAGAGCCTCCGGGTCCGTCTCGTCGCTCTCGAAAACGCAGTTGCCGCTTTGGATGTAAGTGCGGGCATTTCTTAAGCCTATGTCCTCAAGAAGCACGCGCAGATTTTGCATCGGCAAGAGGTTGTTCCCGCCAACATTGATCCCGCGCAACAAGGCAACCCAAGTCTGCATTCGCAAATCCTGCCAGATCTAGATGAAAGCACTAAAACACATTCCCTAGAAGCGCTTTGAGAATCCGAAGTTGATGTTGAAACCGGTGTCACTGGCTCCGTCTGCGGCCAAGGCGCCACCAAGGAAAAGCTCTGCCCCGGCGCCGAAGTCAAGCGCCGCATGTGCTGTCGCAAAGGTTGTTATGTCGAAATCATCCTCGCTTGCCGTGAGCGAGAATGTTTGCCCCGCGAGATTGACGGGCACTTCGTCGCCGTCCGAGCGCACGGCCTGTAACCCACCAGAAGCAGACAGGCTCAATGCGCCAATGCCTGTGTCAATCGGTTCAAGCCCAAAGCCCACCTGAGCGCGCAGATCAGCCGTTCGCACCGTCCGGTCGCCCACACTCAGTGGTGCCGTGCTGTTTGTCTCTTGATAGCCTTCGACGTCCTGTATCGTGTAGCCCAGCCGCACGCTTGGGATAACGGTCATGCGGCCCCAGGTTTGCTCTGTTCCCAGGGTCAGAGATGGGCTGATGAAAGTGCTGTCATGTTGGAAGTGCGTCGTTTCATAACCTCCGTCCACAAGATTATTGGCGACCCGGCGTTGTCCGTCATAGCTGCTGCGCCCTAGAACCAAGCCGAGATCAAAGAAGCCGAAACCGGTAGCGCCTCCCCAAGACAGCCCGAGAAGTGCGGTCTGTGTGTCAATGACGTCGGCATTCAAATCTGTTCCAAGGTCGCTTTCTGATCGGCCGACAAAGACATCAAGGTAAGTGCCGTTCGCAAGCCGCGCATATCCGCCCAACAGCAAACCTGGCGCATCAGTGTCCAAGCCGGGCGCATAGAAACCAGAAATCCATACGCCGCGCGCGCCACGATGAGCCGCCCCTTCGGTTTCAAGAAACGACATCTGCCGGGTAGAACTGCGGCCTCTTTCCGTACCGTAGATATAGCCGCGCTGCGCAGCGACCACATCGTTTACGCTTCCTGCAAGGAGCGCGTTGCGATTGCCAGAGGCTTCGAAACTATCTGCTGAAACGACATAGAGTGTGTCGCCCACTTCAAAGAATTCCGCGCCCCGTGCATCAATATTGTCCGGGATACCACCGTCAAACGTCAAAACTGCGTGGGGCAAGCCAATGCTTATAGAGGCTGTGGACGGGTCATTTACGAAGATCTCGCCTTGCAGTACCGAGTCCGCCTCAAGATTGAGCTGTGCATTACTGCCGCCCAACGAGAGTGAATACTGCCCTGCGCCGAGGGGCGTAAATATCGACCCCTCATTCGTGATTTCAACATTGTGACCTGTAGACACAACCGCGTTGCCATTTGGGGCAGAGAGCGTCCCGGCATTAAAAAAACGGCTATCGTCACCTGCCAGTTCGATGCCAAAACTTGTGGCGCTGAAGATACGGCCCGTGTTAACGATAAGGGTGTCAAACGTGGCCCCAATGACAGCGGCTGAAGATGCAATAAGCGTGCCGCTGTTAAAGAAGCTATTGCTGTCGTTGAGGATCACAACGCCGGCGCCATTGGCGACCTCAATCAGGCCGGAGTTGGTCAAGGTATTGTTCAGGCCCGAGGATTGAAAGCCAGTGCCGGTCGCGATGATCTCACCAGAATTGATGACAGTTGTATTGTCGCCGTTTGTGCGAATACCTCTTGTTTGTGAGATGATCTGCCCGTGATTGATGATCGTGCTGTTGTCCGCGTTGCCGGCGACAGATATTCCGTCGGAAAGCGCAGAAATGACCCCGGTGGAGTAAACTTGGCTGTCCTGACCAACAATCAACACACCGGTATCGGCCAGAATACCTCCAGAGTTTGTAATCAAAGCATTGCTTCCCGCGGATAGAATTCCGGACTGAGCGGCACTGATTATTCCTGAATTCGAAATCGTTGTGCTTTGGCTGTTGGTTACGACCCCGTCATCACCCGCAGTTATCTGGCCAGTATTTTCCACAACCGACCCTATCCCGCTCATTTCGACGCCGTTGAGAAAACCAACGATCTCTCCGACATTGGTCAGCTGCGTCCTTGCGCCAAGGGTCTGGATGCCGCTGGTCGCCGCACTCTCGGCGCGGCCGGAATTGATGATTACAGCATCCGCATCGCTTGTGCGTATCGCGCTATCAAACCCTAAGGCAAGCCCACGGTTGACGATCAAGACGTTGGTGTCAAATGAGCGTATCGCGACGCTACCGCTGATCAACTGCCCGTTGTTGGTCACGACATTGTTCGGTCCATTGGAAAGAACTGCGAAAGCACCCCCAGGCGGGATGATCTCGCCGGTGGTGGTGACGGTGATCGTGTCGTCCCCGTCAAGGATGTTTGCCGCCCCGCCATTGGTTTCGTTGCTGACCCCGTTCACAATAAAGTCCGCCGCGTGCCCAGGCGATACAGCCATTGACAGCGATTGCAGACAGACCAAAAGGCCTACGCACACGCCTTTGTAGCAGGACTTTTCTCGCATGATTTCAGATCCCTAAAAGGGCGCATCGACCATCAGACGCGCCACCCGCCTCGTAGGGGAGTCGTCATGTCGAAGGGTCCGGTTCAAATTTTTGAACGTCGACATGTTTTGCGACGTCTAACGACCGCAAACCCATGTATGAAAGAAAGTTCCGGACAGTCCGCTTGTCGGGCATGTCTTGGAGCATTTCGATCCTAAATCATTTGCATGATAAACACTGAGCCAAGATGACAGCGCCGAAAGCGAACATGCTCCATATCATTGAAGGACCCGTGGGGAGCGGCAAGACGACCTTCGCGCGTCGCTTGGGCCAGACGCTGAAGACGCCAGCGCTTGTTCTGGATGACTGGATGGTTCGGCTCTTTCGCGCGGACAAGCCCGAGCAGGGTCTTTGGGCGTGGTACGCAGAGCGAAAGCAGCGTTGCCAAGGCCAGATACTAGAGACTGCCCGCGGCCTCCTTGAAACAGGTCACGACGCGATCATTGAAGTGGGGCTTTTGAAAAAGGACGCCCGTTTGGCATTGTACGAGCGTTTAGATGAAACGCCCTTTAGCTATAGGGTATATGTGCTCGATGCTCCGATTGAGGAACGCTGGGCGCGTGTTCAGAAGCGAAATGCCGAGCAGGGAGAGACCTTTGCCATGGACGTGAGCGAAGACGTTTTCAAACGCGCCTCTGACCTGTGGGAACCCCCCTGCCCCAAGGAATGTGATGATCACGACGTGCGTTTTCTGACACAAACCGAGACGGGGTTTGATTGAAACGAAACCTGAGAATTTGCCTGCCTCGCGGCCACAGAAAACTGGCCATAGCGCATTTTCTTTCTCACGGAGATAAAAATTATAATAAAAACAGCCCCTTAAGTTCAAGAAGGCATGATCGAATAGTTGAAGCATGAAAAGGTTAATAAATATTGTAAAGTAACTTGACAAAAATCGATACTGTGAGTGTTATGCGCCCAAGGTGGTAACGATGCGGGATCATTTTGGTCTCAGCTTTGAGGCGCAGCGAGGGACGCAGCTCATTTTGTTAAGACATTTGAGATTTGGTAAAGACGGCAGGCAAAAGCAGTGCGCGTGTTTTTTCGAAAGGCTTTGCGCAACTTTTGCACCTGACCGCTCGTTGAAAGAACCGGCATCACCCACCCTGACAAAGACATGATGGTCAATTCGTAGCCAGCCTTGCGGGGGCTGTGGTGCGGCTTTGCCTGACTTGTCACGAGACGGGAAAGTGGAATGACGAACGCAGAACTACATTTGCTTCTTCGCGAGATGGCGAAGGGCAGCAGGTCGGCTTTGGCCAGGTTCTATGAGGAATTGGAAAAGCCGGTCTTTCGTTTCATCCTATCGAAATTGAACGATAGACAAGAGGCCAGCGACATATTGCACGAGGTCTTTCTGGATGTCTGGCGTGCGGCGGATCGGTTCGAAGGCCGTTCAACTGTCAAGACTTGGGTATTCGGCATAGCTTATCGGAAAACAATGGACCATTTCCGCAAACATTCTCGGATGACAGTAACGGCTGAGTTGCCGGACCTGGAAGACGAGGCCCCCGGGGCGTTTTCATGCCTGGTGACGGCTGAAGAGGCTGCGCATCTCAAGACATGTCTGGACGATCTGAAGCACGAGCATCGCACGGCCATTGAACTCGCTTTCTACGAAGATATGACCTATCACGAAATTGCTGCCGTGATGGATGTGCCCGAGGGAACGATCAAATCACGGATCTATCATGCAAAGAAACTTCTTTTGAAGTGTTTGTCCTGCCGATCCAAAATGGGACCAATATGACATCAAATGTCCGGAAAATCTCAACCGAAGACGCTGAAGCCCTTTTGGTTTTTCTTGCAAATGAGACATTACAGGGGGAAGAGCGTGCTGCTGTCGAAGCCGCTGTTGCGGCAGATCCGGATCTACAGACACAGTTGCAAGCCTTGCAGAAATTGCGTTGCGAAATGAGATCGACGGCCCCTCTTTCGGGGCCTGGTGAGGCGGGCATGGAGCGTTTGCTGGACGCCGTTCAAGAAGGGCCCCGGTCCCGGTTTCAAGGAATGGCAGCCTCCAACTCAATCTGGAAGTGGACGGCGGCCCTTGCTGTTGCTGTGTGTCTGGGACAGGCGATCCTCTCCGGGTCGTTGCGTGATGTGAACATTCTGCGGGCCACTGATTGCAACGCAGGTCACACCGGCCCAACCCTTGTCGTTGCATTTTCTGAGACCGCGACGGAGACCGGGATCCGGTCACTGCTGCTGGATCTCGATCTTTCAATCGTTCAGGGCCCGACACCGCTTGGTGTATACACGCTTCGCGCTGTAGATGATGCGTCCCACCTCGTCGCCTTAAATGCGATGCAGGACCTACCGGCTGTCATTGAAAGTGCAAATGCCGGGAGTTGATCTGTGGCTTGGAATTTTGGTGTTTCTGCCATCGGTGCCCTGTTCATCTTGAACAAACCTCGCGCGTCTCAAACCGATGCGCGCGACGGCGTACACCCAGCTTTTCAATCGCCACGACTTCGCTAGGCATGGCCTTTGGCAAGGTCGTGATGTTCTCGGGTGTGATGAGCGGTACAGGCGCGGTTGGGCTGCTGATCTATGTCTATACCTACTTACCGCCAAATGCCGGAGCAGGTGGCGCCGGGGTCGCGGGTCTACACTCTGCTTTTTTGCTTCTGACCGGATTCATCCTAGCCGCGGTTTCGGCTATGATGCTGATTTTTGGGTTCTTGCTGATTTTGCGAAGGAACCGACGGGAAAGGGATGACTAGCAGGCTGAACCGCGGCTTTATCGATCCTCCTCCTTCAACTCCATAATGGCCTCAAGCGACTCTTTAAGATCAAGAAATCTATCTTCTCCCAACAAGGACTTATACTCTGCCTCAATCTCTTCCTTGACCAGATTGGCCTCGCCAACGACCTGTCGGCCAAAGGCTGTAAGTTGGATCACCTTTTTGCGCGCATCGTCGGGATCGGGATTGCGGGTGATCGCGCCGTCACGTTGCAGTTCGTCCAAAAGTTGCTGGACGGCTTGCCTCGAAATATCCGTTTGCTCAGCCAATGTAGCCTGCGAAATCCCGTCATAACCGATATATCGAAGCAATCTCCCGCGGGCCTCGCTATGCCAAGGATAGCCGCGCTGTGCCATTTTCCGGTCAAAGCGGTTTTTCCAAAGGAAAGTGACGTGCAAAAGGTCCCAGCCGATATGATCCAAGAGCTCTCGGGAGGATTTTTTGTGGACCATCAGATCTACTAACTTCGTGTGAACCACCGCTGGGGTGTGGAGACTGACGCCCGACCTACATGCACAATGAACTGAGACCGTAGTTCACCAAAGCGATGTGAACAAGCGCGTTGATCTATCATTTCGGTGACACCAAACGGGGTTGGTAAACTCTGCGTTTGGTCGAAAAGCACCGTGACGTTGGATTTTGACAAAGCGCGCAGTCTTTGAGTGAACGGATAGCATGGCAGGCGCTACTCATGGATGAAGGGCGCTGATGGGGTGCGTCCCATGTCGGAGGTTTTGCCGTGCGTGCGGGTTGGAAAGTTGAGCGTCAAGATCAGCAAGACCATGTCCAACGTGCTCTCCCGGCATCCATCGAACTTGAAGTTATGGGGAGCGGTAAATGAACGAAAAGCGCAGCGGCGGCGGAAATGGATGCCGTCATACTTACTCGATTTCCTTAGCCTTTCTTCGCTTTTCACGCACGCCAAAGTTCGCTTGGAGCTTGGGTAGCTTCCACTCTGGCTGCGTCTTCGCCGGTGTGGCGGTTCTGCTTTTGCACGCGTCTGCCGCGCTCGCTGACAAAGCGGGGGAAACGGTTGATCCGCACTCGGCACTCACGACGTGCCTTGCGTCACCTGACCTTGAGTGCGGCGAAGTCTTTTCCGGGCGGATTCAAGAGCTAGAAGACGACTTTGGACCTAACGAATGGCCGACTGAGTTATTTGATCTCAAGGCGGAAATCCTTTCGGCGCAACAAGACCTTGGGGCGATAGAGGACATACTGCCCAAGGTCAAAGACAGCTACATGCGGGACGTTGCGGCGACGGCCGCGATCAATCAAGCACGTAGCCCGGAAGACACCGAACTCGCCATTCGGTTATCTCGCCAAATCGAAAACAGCGAGCTTTATGCCAAGGCAGTTGACGAACTCGTTTCACGAACCGCTGAGAGATATGGCGGACGACGTGCGATTGACGTTCTTCAGTTAACAAAGCGGCAGGATGTTAATGTCTCGCAGCCTGCCCTCAGGACGGTTATCGCAGCCCTTTTTCAAGAAGGTGAACAAGCAACTGCGGTCGAATTCGCGCTGTCGATCCGTGCAACCGAGACCAGCGGGGCGCTCCTCGCGGATACCGTTGAATTCAGTCTCAGCGCGGACGATCCAAGGCAGGCACGCACGACATATGCTTTGATAGAAGACGATTTCTGGAAAGTGACAAGCGCGGGGCGCCTCGCGACGTATCTTCGTCAATCAGTGACAGGCGCTGAAGCGGCACGGGCCGAGCTCAAGACAGCGGCTGACATAATGATCCGCGTTCCGGAACCCTACATCAGGTTTTTTCTATTTGAACATCTGGCTCAGGGGATGATCGAGATGGGTGAAATCGACCTTGCAGTCACAACGGCACGCGAAGTGGGACGTTTTCCGATCGACCATGCAAGGTCCTTGAGAACTGTGGCGCGGTTAACCGCTGAGCATACGACGTCGGACAGGTGGCGTGCGATCCTGAGCGACTCTCTTGATTTGCTGGAAACAGAAAATGAACTGGACGAACCACGCGCAATGGGATTGGCGGACGCCGCTATGACTATCGCGCTGATCGGTGACACCAACTGGGCGTTAGACGTTTTGAACAAGGTGTCAGATGACGACCTGCGTGTCCTCACTCTGGATGACATGGTCACCCAACTTGTCGAACAAAGCACCTTTGACCCAGCCATGATGCTTCTGTCCGAGCAGCAGGACCATGACCTGCGGGTGAACGGATGGATCGCCTTGGCGCGCGCAGCTGATTTGGCGGGGCAATGTGAGGTCAGCCAACTGGCATTTCACCATGCGCTTGCCGATGTCGAGGGGCCTGATTGGGTCCCTTTGACCGATGCGACCGTTGGTAATCTGGCCATTTACGAAGCATCGCGAGGTGCGTTCGAGATCGCAGAAATTCGGCTACGATTTCTCAATGAACCGGATCAGCGGGTCCATGCGCGGACTGAAGTGCTTGAGTTTGCGCTTGAGCATGACGCGGTGGCTGTTCAGCGCCGATTGATCAACAGCATAAATCTGACAATCGCCGAAACCCCGAACCCGATATGGCGTTTCGCGTTCGGTCGTGCATTGGTCGAAAAACTGCTAGCTGCGGATGAGATAAAACATGCGTATTCAAGCATCCGAAACGTGTCAGACAGCACGTCCCGTGATAGCCATTGGAGCAAAGCCGCCGACAGGCTTTCGGCGCGCGGCAAGTTCGGGGATGCTCATCTGGCTTCGCTGGAGATATTGGACAAAAAGGTTCGCCATCGCACTGAACTGATCGTCCTCATGCGCGCCCTGATGGCGCACATGAGAAACGCCAGATGAGGGTCACGGTTGCTTTGTTCATGGTGTCATGCGCCGCGGCGATCGCTGTCTACATCGCCTTCGGTTTGACCAGTGACAGTGGTTACGTCGAACATGATCACCAAAGCCCCGCGCCCCGAGATGTTGGCGATTATGAATTTCCAGCTGGATATGAGGCGGTCCGGGCATTCTCTGGATGCCAGGACAGACTTTTGGAAGAAGTTGATCTTTTGATCCGTGCGACACTGGGTACGAGCTATGTTCGCTCTCTCCGTCCGCGCAGCCGGACTTACGTTACGCGAACCTTCTTTTCACCGGTGCCAAACTACACGACGGTCAGTGTGCAAACAAACAACGGCGCCACGGGGATGATCACTTTTCGCGGCACGGCCCGCTTTGGCTGGAGTGACTTCGGCGCCAACCGCGCGCGAATTAAAGGTTGGCTTGAAGACCTTGATCTCGAACTTCCGACAGCAGGTTGAACCGGCGTCCAGCGCTCTGATTGCGCTAAGATACTGTCAGCACAATTATATAACAGGCAAAAAAGCCCGGCTTCTCGTTATGCGACGCATCGAGAAGCCGGAGGTGGAGACCTTGCTCTTGCAGTTGGGTCCGAGACGTTGAGTGGTGGTCAGTCTTGTCGTCGCATAATTAGGTAAGGCCTTTGGCTTAAATCCCTGAGCCGCCTCCCCGTGCGGACCCCGTCAAGCCGGATGGTCCGGATTGTGACGAGCTTCCGCCAGGAACGCTGGTTCCCGGACTGCTTGTACCGACCGGATCAAGGCCACCATCATCCCCGCGGTCTGGATCATCCCCCCGGTCTGGGTCATCCCCTCGGTCGGGGTCATCATCTCCCCGATCAGGGTAATCCGGCTCTTCTTCTTCGAAGCATTCATAGCCATTTTGCGATGCCACGGTACCTTCAGGACAATCACCCGACACCGGTGGAATATCGCACGGGTTGTTCTCATCTGATGTTGTTTCAAATGTCTCGCCATTTGCACCGACGCAGTAGGCAACATTGCCGAACTTGTCGAAGACAGGTTCCCTGGAGATCGGCTGTGGCGGATTGACTGTACAGGCAGCCGCCAACAAAGCCATTGGCAGAGCCGTTGTCTTAACTAATGATTTTTTCAACTGGTTGTCCCTCTCATCTGGTTAGGTGAGCGCAGCCAAAGGGACAGGCTTTGCATCTTACTTTCGGTTGATACTTTCAGCCTACCGAACCCCTCAATGACCTCCTTTCAATTCAGCCTTGGAAGTATTCCCCATGTGCGCGTTGTGCTTTTCAGTGAGACGATGCAGTCGGCCTGTGGGTTCAAAAAAACTGTTTGAAAGCTGGTGATGCCGGAAGGCTTGCGTTTGACATAACTCTTGCAGGGACGCTCATTCACTGCCGAAGACGTGTTCGCGGCCGACCCCCGACAGAAATCATGTCGGGTGGCTGGCGTAGAACCATTGGCAGGATAAGTCCCCAATCCGTACTACGGACCGGGCCTGCAACCTCGAAGCCAAGTTTTCTGTAGACAGCAATGGCACGCGTATTTTCTGGATTTGGGTCCGTTCCAACTGCCGGGACGCCGGCACTAAACAGGCGCCTCAGATGTGCAAAGATAAACCCCTGACCATGCCCGATGCCTATGAAATGCGGCTCACCGATGTATTGATCAATGCCTCGCGATCCAATCGGCAGGTCTGAAAATGGATGCATGTCCCAGCCGTGAACTTTGTAATCCTGAATGAACCCAAAGGGCTGCTGGTTGTGCGACACGATCCACTGGTTTGTCCGTGGGTCGTCAAGTTCTTCTTGGGTAGATGGTTCGTCAGGATCCCACCATTGAAGCACATGTGGTTGAGACTGCCAGCGCCGCAGCAACGCTGCATCTGACGTCTTGACCGGCCGGAATTCATAGGTGAGGCATGAGTGCATTTTGGGGCAGATAGTCCTTGTCTCGTGGATGCAATTTGGGTGGAAAACCTAAAGCGCTGTGCGTATCGTGTGTGTCTGCAAAACGGGTCCAATCGTTCATGGAATAGGTCCCATAGTCATTAACGGACCTTGATAGCTGCTCTTGCGCAGTCATGCCGATTGAACCCTTTGAAGGGTCACACCGACGTCTTGAAGAAAGACGGAGGCCTGTTCTGAGCGTAAGTAATCATAGCGAAAAGACGTTTTGCGCAAAAGCACCGCTGCTTTTGTCATGATCGTCAAAGCGACATCTCTGCTTTCGAACAGATAACATCGCTACGCAGACCATTTGAACAACATCTGATCGGCAACGTCATGGCCATGAAAGTGAGAGGTTACGTCGCTGAAGACAGCCGTGTCGCTGTTCTCTTGGTTCGGCTGTCTCGAAAATGCACGGTTGTCTGCCGCTTGAGCACCGAGAATGGAGATACCAAAGTTCAAATAGGCTCAAGATTTTTCGGACGGTTTTTTCCGGACCGATGCGACCTGTCACCCGATGGGACCTGGTTCTTGTATTTTGTTATGGGGAGTGGCCCGACAACAGATCATCACAGCTGCTGGACTGCTGTGTCTCGTCCGCCGTTTCTCAAGGCAGAGGTTCTGCTGCCGCAGAATGACACCTGGGGCGGTGGTGGGCGGTTCGTTGGGAACACTCGGGCCGTCGTGCAACCCGGTCTCACGCCGGATTTCGATGTCACAAAAATCCATAAATCAAAGAATCTAAGCATCAAGATTGATCAGTGCTTGGACATGGAAGGTGGGTGGGCGTCAGGCCATGGCTGGGATCGTGTAACTGCTCAAAACCCACGCAGGATTCGCAGACGTATTGAAGCACCCGCTTGGGAGAAATCGAGGCAAAGGTTTTGCATCAACAGATATCTGGATACTGACAACCCAAAAGCGGGCGCGTTCGACAGGCATGCCTATACGATCAATGACCTGCGGTACAAAAAGCCGATTGCGCTGGAGCTTGCCCAACCGATTTGTTGGGCCGACTTTCTATCTGATGAAAGCCTGATCATAGCGACCAAATCGCAAGTTCTGATCTATGCAAATACGCTGGACGTCGACCAACCGCCGATACAGACCTTCGCCTTTGATCTGACCCTTTTGCATCCGGTTTCGTAGGTCGATGACGATATCAAAGTGAACCGCGGTCAGCGCCGTGCCGACATACAATTCGTCACTTGGACTCTTCGGTCGTTCAGACTTGCAAGAAGGATTGATCATGCATTTTCCCAAACGTGGCTTGTGGCTTGCGTGCAAGATGCCTGTTTTGATTAGTTTCGCCTTTTCAGGCGCGAGTGCGTCTGCCCAGTTCACCGATGATCATGTTTTCTTCCAAACGCAGACTACGCATTGCCTGATCAAGGCGATCGACTTGTCTGAGTGGAAATCAATCCGGCTGGTGTTGGAGCCCGTACTTGAAACCGAACCATGCGACCTTAGCCGGTCAGAGACGATCGAAACCTTCCGGCAGATGTTGATCGAATATGACCAACTTGCCGTGCGCACTCACTTTTCGATCATGTTTTGTCATCTCAGCTATTATGGCTGGCTTCGGGACTTTCTCGCTTCAACGGCCAAGGAGGACCCCGATTGGTCTCAGCAAACAGGGCGCCCGGTCGCCGAGAAAACCATGACCTATGTAAACGGGGTTCTCAGCTATGACACAGTGATCGACACGTTCAATCAGGCTGTGACACGACCGGATTGGCGCTTCAATGACATAAGTTGTGAAAAAATCCTCATATCGGAAGAGGGCCTCCCTGTGGACGCTTTCTGCTGGATCTATATGCTTGAGCAAGGCTAGCTGCGCGCCATTCCTCACGGCCCGAGAGAAAGACTGCCAATACTGTTGCGCGGAGTTTTGCCTCAACGCTCACCGTTTATTCGTCAGGATGGGCCGACAACACTCAGTCATAAAATTGCGCCCAATCGACCCGTACACGCTCGCATCGGACACATCCTCGGCTGTCGGGCTCGGGTGTCGGGACTTTCAGCATCTGAACGAACAAGTCTCTATGAGGCGCAATATTCGAGATCACTAAGTCATTAATTTCAAACAGAGCTAGGCCGCTTGTCTGAAACATCCGCGACAATCTCTCTCGCGTGTGCCTTTCTAGGCCTTGCTCGAACTGTACTTGGTCTCAAGCGCGTCCCACATATCTTTTTGCACGGCCTCTTGGCGCACTTTGAAACTCGCGACCGGGCCGTCTTCATCCAGTTTGCTGTCACGCTTGAGCTGCGACAGCGCGTTCTGCATCCCGTAAAGCGCCCCTTGCAATGCGACGTTCGCATAAAGCACCAGCGAAAAGCCCATCTCGTCCAGCGTTGCCAGATCCATAATCGGTGTTTTGCCGCCCACCACAAGGTTCACCAGCTGCGGTGTCCCGTTCAGGCGCGCCGGAATATCGCGGATTTCGTCGACGTTTTCAGGGGCCTCGACAAAGGTGATGTCTGCGCCATCCTCGACAAAGGCCGCGGCGCGGTCGATAGCCTCGTTAAAGCCGCGCGTCGCACGCGCATCTGTCCGCGCGACGATCAGAAAGTTCGGGTCTTGCCGCGCATCTGCGGCCGCTTTGATGCGGCTGCGCGCCTCTTCGATATCGACCACATCCTTGCCTGCGAAATGCCCGCAGCGTTTGGGGTTCACCTGATCTTCCAGCTGGATCGCACTGGCGCCTGCGCGTTCAAGCGTACGCACGGTGTGGCGCACGTTCAACGCGTTGCCAAAGCCCGTATCCGCGTCCACGACAATCGGCAGATCAGTGGTATTGCGAATGGTAGATGTGTGCTGCGCGATCTCGGGCAAGGACACAAAGCCCAGATCGGGCATGCCGTGATATGTATTTGTCAGCCCTGCGCCGGACAGGTAGATCGCCTCGAACCCCAGATCCTCGATCACTCGTGCGGACAGCGCGTTTGCGGCTCCCGGCATCAAAATCGCGCCACCTTTGGCCAGACGGTCGCGAAACGCGCGGTTGATCTCGTGGCTTAGCATGGGGTTTCCTTTATGGCAGATACGGTCGCCCGTTTAGTTTCGTCGTCCTGTTTCGGCAATGTTTCAGGACCCCCGTTTCGCACAAGAGAACGCATGTTATGTCGCGAGCGACTTGGCGAGGGCTTCCAGCATCGGGATGACCTTCTTGCGGGCTGCATCGTCAAAACGGCTGACCAGGCCCGAGACCGTCAACGCGCCGCTCAACTCGCCCTTGGCATTGAACACCGGCGTTGAGACGGACGAGATATTCGGGTTCGTTTCGCCCACCGAACTGGCGGTACCGTTTTCGTTGAACACGCCCGGATCGTCGACAGGTTCCCCGGAGAAGTACCGCAATACTAGCCCGGACGCGCCTGTCGCCATCTGCAAACGCATCCCCTCCTCCACATGAAAGCGCAGCAGGTTCGGAGAGTTCTCGCGGTATAGGCAAACGCGTTCTTTCCCGGCTTTGACATAGAACGACGCAGTCTCCCCTGTTGCTTTCACCAGCTCTTTCAAAGCCGGTGCCACCTTTTCGCGCGAGGTAAAGTCTTGCCGGAAAATCAGCCCCAACCGCCAGACGCTGGCCCCGACGCTGAACCGTCCGTCCTGACCTTTGTTGACGAACCCGTAGATCAGCAATGAATTTGTAAGCCGTAAGATCGTGCTTTTATGCAGTCCGGTCTCTTCGGCAAGTTCTGCAAGGCTGAGCGTTGGCTTTTGCGACGAAAACGCCAGCAAAATGGACATGGCGCGTTCGACGGCTTCGGTACGGGTCGCGGCCATTGTACGTTCTCCTGTGCGAAACGGGCGTTCTCTTACGTTGAAACCTTTGAGGTGAATTGTCTAGCGTCCGGGCAGCCAAGGATTCGAGATATGACAAAAATCCAAATCGCCAAAACAGATTTCAAAGCATTCGACTACCGCGGCCTGATCGCGGGCGATATTGCCACCCTGCCCTATTCCTTGCGCGTTCTAGCCGAGAATGCGGGCCGCCATGATCCCGCTGGCAAGGCTGCGCAAACAGTCTTTGATCGCAGCGGCAAAGCGGTGCCGTTTCGCCCTGCGCGTCTGCTGCTGCACGATATGCTCGGCATCCCCGCCCTTGTCGACATGATGGCGATGCGCGACGTGCTTGAGGATAACGGCGGCGATCCAAACCTTGTTGATATGAGCCTGCCCGTGGATCTGGTGATCGACCATTCCATGACGATCAACCACTGGGCCGAACGCTTTGCCCTTGATCAGAACATGGAGCGTGAGTTCGAGGTGAACCGCGAGCGTTTCGCCTTCCTGAAAGCCTGCGAAGCGCGGTTCGACAACCTGCGCGTTGTGCCGCCGGGGGGTGGCATCTGCCATCAGGTCAATCTGGAATTCCTTGGCAAGACGGTTCTGCCAGATGTTGATGATCCGACGCTTCTGATCCCTGACAGCTCGCTTGGAACGGACAGCCACACAACCATGATCAATGGGCTTGGTATCCTTGGTTGGGGCATCGGTGGGCTTGAGGCCGAAGCGCTTTTGTTCGGGGAAACGTCCGCTATCAATGTCCCCGAAGTTGTCGGGCTCGAGGTTACCGGAACACCGTCGCATGACATCACGGCAACCGACATCGCGTTGGTCATCGCCGAGAAACTGCGCGCCCTTGGTGTCGTCGACAAATTCGTCGAGATGTTTGGCCCAAGCTACCGCCATCTGAGCGTCGCCGACCGCGCCACAATTGCGAACATGGCGCCTGAATACGGATCGACCGTGGTTTTCTGCCCGGTCGATGACAACACGCTGCGCTACTTGCGGGAAACCGGACGCGGCGGCGACCATGCGCAGCGGGTTGAGGCATATTGCAAGACCCAGAACATGTGGATTGACGGGTCGGAAACCAGCGTTGCCTATGACGCGGTGGTCGAACTGGACCTCAGCAAGATCGGGCGCTCGGTTGCCGGCCCGGCTCGGCCTGAGCAGCGCATTGATCTGAAATCGGCCACAAGCACGTTGGCCGGAACCGATGAGATTGCCGCCGCGCGACGTGTTCCTGTTGCGGGTACGGATCACGATATCGGCGACGGTGATGTGATCATCGCGGCTGTCACGAGTTGCACCAATACCGCCAACCCGCGCAACATGATCCTTGCTGGATTGGTTGCGCGAAATGCGGTGGCCAAGGGCTTGTCGGTGAAGCCCCATGTAAAGACGTCCCTCGCGCCCGGTTCGCGCGTGGTGGCTCATTATCTTAAGGAAAGCGGGTTGCAAGCCGACCTTGATGCGCTTGGTTTCGAGATTGTGGCCTTCTCATGCTCGACCTGTAACGGCATGTCCGGCCCCTTGCGCCCCGAGCACGAAAAGACGATCCGCGCCCATGATGTGAAAGGCGTCGCGGTGCTGTCAGGCAACCGCAATTTCGCGGGCCGCATCCACCCCCTTGCCTCGCGCAACATGATCGCATCACCGCCGCTTGTCGTGGGCTACGCGCTGATGGGGACGATCCTCAAGGACATCACGACCGAGCCTGTGGGCGAAGATACGCGGGGCAATCAGGTGATGCTGGATGATCTGTGGCCGTCTGAAGACGAGGTGAACGCCATTATGCAAACACACGTCACCGCCGACAGCTTTGCGCGCAATTACCGAGAAATCAGTGATGTGAACGCCCATTGGAACGCGCTTGAGACCGGAGCGGGCACTTATGAATGGGCGCCGTCGACCTATGTCAGCTTCCCGCCTTTCGTCAAAGCGATCACGCCTGCGAACGACTACGAACCCGTGCTCAAAGACTTACGTCCGCTTGCGATCTTGGGGGACTCGGTCACGACCGATCACATCTCCCCTTCCGGCACGATCACCGCCGACTCCGAGGCGGGTCAGTTTCTCATCTCAAACGGTGTGAGCGAGCGTGACTTCAACTCTTTCGGAACCCGTCGCGGCAATTCTGAAGTCGTCATACGCTCCACCTTCGCCAACTACCGGCTGCGCAATGAAATGACGCCGGACAAGGAAGGCTCCTGGACGCGGATCGAACCCGAGGGCGAGGTGACAACCATTTTTCAGGCGATCCAGACTTATCTTGAACGGGATCAGAAGCTGGTCGTCATTGGTGGCAAAGAATACGGCTGCGGCTCGTCCCGCGACACGGCTGCGAAAGCGCCATGGCTTGCTGGCGTCCGCGCGGTGATTGCAGAAAGCTTTGAGCGGATTCACCGCTCCAATCTTGTGAATATGGGCATTGCGCCGCTTTGTTTTCCGCAGGATGTGAACCGCAAAACGCTTGGTCTGGATGGCTCTGAGGTTTTCGATATCGAGATGTCGCCTGATCTGACTTCGGCGACGCTCACGATCCACCGCGCGTCTGGCACGCAAGACACCACACCGCTGGAGCTGCGCCTTTACAACGATGCAGAACGCAGAACCTTCCGCGAAGGCGGGCTTTTGCCCCGCTCTTTCCGCGCATTTCTGGAACACTCCGCATGACCCAGACGCGGCGTATCAAAGCTGCGTTTTACCGCGGTGGCACGTCGAAGGCGGTCGTTTTCAACGGGGCTGATCTGCCGAAAGAACGCGCCGTACGAGACCGCATTTTCCTGCATGTTCTGGGCAGCCCGGACGGCTATGGCCGCCAGCTTGACGGGATGGGCGGCGGCCTCTCGTCGCTTTCCAAGGTCGTGATTGTCGAGCCGTCGACGCATACCGACGCAGACGTCGATTACACTTTTGTGCAGATCGCCGTCGATGCGCCGGTTGCCGATTATGGTTCGGCCTGCGGAAACATGTCCTCTGCCGTTGGGCCCTTTGCCGTCACCGAAGGACTGGTCCAGCCCCAAGACGGCCAGCAGCGTGTCCGCATCCACAATACCAACACCGGTCAGATCTATTGGTCCGAGTTTGCCGTCCAGAATGGCGAACCCGTCGAGCAAGGCGATTTCGAAATTCCTGGCGTTACCCAGACCGGTGCCCAGATCAAGCTGGATTTCCTGGACCCCGGCGGATCGAGAACCCGCGCGCTTTTGCCGACCGGGAGCGCGGTGGATCGTCTGAACATTCCCGATATCGGGGCCATCGACGCGTCCATGGTCGATGCCGCCAATCCGATTGCATTCGTCCGTGCCAAGGACTTTGGGATCGCTGGCAATGAAGCTCCAACCGCTCTTGATGCAGACACCGCGTTGATGGCGAAACTAGAGACCGTCCGCTGCCACGCAGGCGTCGCGATGGGCATGGCCGAGACCCCGGATCAGATCCCCCGCTCCAACCCCAAAATCGCGCTCGTCGCAGCCCCGACGGCCTTCACAGCGCTTGACGGGCGGGCGTATGACGCGACCACGCATGACGTCTCGGTTCGCCTGATCTCAATGAACAACTTTCACCGCGCAATCACCCTAACCGGCGCGATGTGTGTCGCCGTCGCGGCAAAGATCGACGGCACACTCGTCGCCGACTTGATCCAAACCGACACAGGCTTGCGGATCGGCAACCCGTCCGGCAATCTGCCTGTTGACGCGAATGTCGACAAGACGTCCGCCGGGTTCAAGGCGCGCTCTGCCACGACCTTTCGGACCCAAAGACGGATCATGGAGGGGCATGTGCTTTGCCCCGCTCACCTTTTCACCACAGGACCCAGCACATGATCTCAACCTGTGACCTTAGCGATGCGCATCCCGGCAAACTACGCCGCGTGACCCTGCCGTTCCAGAACTACGGCGGCACCCGCCAGTTCGCCGGCTGCATACGCACCGCTGTCACGATGGAGGACACAAAGCTGGTTCAGGACGCGCTGTTCTGCACACCCGGAAACGGCGATGTCATTGTCCTGGACACTGGCGGGTCGCTTCGCACGGCGATGCTGGGAGATATGCAAGCCGCCATCCTGCGCGATAACGGCTGGGCGGGCATTGTGGTCAACGGCGTGATCCGCGACTCACTGGCTTTGTCGGAAATTGACATAGGGGTCAAAGCCTTGGGCGTGACACCCGTGCGCAGCGCCAAAACCGGAATTGGTGCGCTGGATATCCCTGTCGCCTTCGGAAATGTGCTCTTTGAGACCGGCCAATTCATATATTGTGATGAAGATGGGGTCCTTGTGAGCGATGAGCCCTTGATTGCCGAGGAAAGCCGTACGTAGTCTGCCCAAGTCTGGGGCACGATGAAAAACGAAAAAACGATCAAATACCAAACGTCATTAAGGGAGGAACCAAATGACACTTACCACGATCACACGCCGGACCGCGATTGCGGCGGCGACAGCGCTGGCCATGACCGGCCTGCCACTGCCCGCCGCGGCGGATGGCCATCAGGTTGTCGATAGCATCCACTTTCTGATCCCCGGCGGCGCTGGCGGCGGCTGGGACGGCACGGCCCGCGGCACAGGCGAAGCCCTGACCGAGGCGGGCCTTGTCGGCTCTGCATCGTATGAGAACATGTCGGGCGGCGGTGGTGGCAAAGCCATCGGCTATCTGATTGAAAACGCCGAAAGCAACCACGGCACGCTGATGGTGAACTCCACCCCCATCGTGATCCGCTCGCTTACGGGCGTTTTCCCGCAGAACTTCCGCGATCTGACGCTTGTTGCCGGCACAATCGGTGACTACGCGGCTCTTGTCGTGCCGGCTGACAGCGAAATCGCTGATCTGAACGGCTTGATTGAAACCTTCAAAGCTGATCCCAACAGCATCGCTGTTGGCGGTGGCTCGGTGCCGGGCGGCATGGATCACCTTGTTGCCGCAATGGTTTTTCAGGCCGCAGATGCCGACCCTGTGTCGCTGAAATACGTGCCTTATGACGGTGGTGGCGCCACCATGGCGGGCCTTCTGTCTGGCGAAGTGCAGGCTGTCTCTACCGGTTTTTCCGAAGCGGTTGAACTGGCCAAGGCAGGTGAGGTTCGCATCATCGGCGTAACCGCGGCCGAGCGTGTGGACGCTTACGCAGACGCCCCCACCATGGTCGAGCAAGGCAACGACACCGAGTTTGTCAACTGGCGCGGTTTCTTTGCAGCGCCCGGCCTGCCCGATGACAAGCTGGCCATGTATCAGGACGCCATCACCAAGATGTATGACACAGAGCAGTGGGAAGCCGTGCGCGCCCGTAATGGTTGGGTCAACATCCACAATAACGGTGACGAGTTTCGCGCCTTCCTTGAAGAGCAGGAAACGGTCATCGGCGATCTGATGAAACAGCTGGGTTTCCTCTGATCCAACGATAACAAAGCGGCCGCGCGGTTCTGATGTCGCGCGGCTTGCACATAGACGGGGGAGGGAAAACCAATGGCGTTGGATCGCTGGATTGCATTTGTCATTCTGCTCATATGCATGGCCTATGGATACACGGCTTACTTCACGATGGACGCGACACTGCCGCCCATCATGCAGCGTAGCCCGATCTGGCCGTCGAGCTTCCCCAAGGTCTTGTCGGTCGGTGCGATCATCTTCGCGCTCATCATTGTGCTGGGTCTTGAGAAAGCGCCCGGAACCGACAAGGTCGCCGATATCAATCTGTCTCGCCTGACAGATTACAATGTCGGGCAGGCGCTGACCCTCATTGGGCTCATGGTCGCTTATGCCCTGCTGCTTCGCCCGCTGGGATTTCTGGCCTCGACGTTCCTGTTCTTGACTGTCGGCAGCTTCACCCTGGGCGAACGCCGCTATGTAATTATGGCGATTGTCGCAGCCATTGGCGCGCTAAGTATTTGGTATCTGGTCGACAACGTGCTGGGCATCTTCCTGCGCCCGCTCCCGATTTTCTTGGCGGGAGGTTGAGATGCTAGAAGGTCTGCTTGTTGGTCTTTCGACCGCCTTTACGTTCACGAATATCATGATGGTGATAGGCGGCTGCCTGATCGGCACGTTCATCGGCATGCTGCCCGGTCTGGGCCCGATGTCGATCATCGCAATTATGATCCCGGTTGCGATTACCATCGGCGATCCCTCAACCGCGCTGATCCTTCTGGCAGGGGTTTACTATGGCGCTGTCTTTGGCGGCTCGACCTCGTCGATCCTGATCAATGCGCCGGGTGTGGCATCAACCGTGGCGACCAGCTTTGACGGCTATCCGCTGACCCGCCAAGGCAAAGCCGGTAAGGCGCTGACGGTGGCAGCTATTTCGTCTTTTGCAGGCGGCACGATCGGGGCGATCCTTTTGCTGATCTTTGCCCCTGCCCTCGCCTCTGTCGCGCTGCTGTTCCATTCGGCAGAGTACTTTGCGCTGATGGTTGTGGGTCTGTCCGCCATCGCGGCATTCGCTGGTACAGGGCAAGTGGCCAAGGCACTTTTGATGACCTTCCTTGGTCTGATCATGTCGACCGTCGGCGAAGGCGTGCTGTTCAACGCCGCACGCTTTACGATGGGGATCACTGATCTGCAGTCGGGCTTTGGCTTCATCACGCTGGCCATGGCGATGTTTGCGCTGCCCGAAGCCATCTACCTGATCCTTGATCCCAACCGCTCGAAAACCGCCAACGGGGGCAGCAACAGCGAGATCAAAGAGCTGCGTATCACCAAAGAGGAAGCGCGCGCCATCGCGCCTGTGATCGGCCGCCAGTCGATCCAGGGCTTCTTTATCGGTGTCCTGCCCGGCGCAGGCGCGACCATCGCGTCCTTTCTGGGCTATGCCGTTGAACGCAACATCGCCCCGAAAGAGGAACAGGACCAATTCGGCAAAGGCTCTGTCAAAGGGGTCGCCGCACCAGAAAGCGCCAACAACGCCGCGGCAACAGGCTCTTTCGTGCCGCTTCTTACGCTGGGTATTCCTGGCTCGGGTACGACAGCGATCCTGCTGGGCGCACTGATTGCGCTTAACGTCAGCCCCGGCCCGCGCCTCATGGTGGACGAGCCGCAGATTTTCTGGGCCGTTATCATCTCGATGTATCTGGGCAATCTGGTTTTGCTGATGCTGAACCTGCCACTGATCCCCTACATCGCCAAAGTGCTTGCCGCACCGCGCAACTACCTGATCCCGTTTATTTTATTCTTCACCCTGATGGGGGCCTATATCGGGCAAAACAACGCGACCGAGTTGCTGATCCTTGTGGGCTTCGGGGTGTGTGCGACAATTTTGCGGTTCGCGGATTACCCGCTCGCCCCGCTTCTGATCGGCTTCATCCTAGGCCCGCTGCTCGAGAACAACTTCTCCCGCGCGATGCAGCTTTATGACGGCATGGGCTTCATCTGGGAGCGTCCGATGACCCTTGGCCTGCTCGCGATTGCGGTGCTGCTTGTAGTATTGCCCAGCTTTCGTGCACGCCGCGCGAGAGCCCGCGCCGAAGGTGTCGCGGACGGGGATTGATCGCGCTTACATACTGTCCAATCGAAAGCCGCCGCTCAGATCAGAGCGGCGGCTTTTTCATCACTTAGTACAGCAGACGTGCCTCGTCCCGTCGTAACGCCAGCCGCGCACTGCTGTAGTTTTGCAGCCCCTGCGCGCTGATCAGGTCGGGGAAAAGCTCAAGCAGCTCGCGGCGCTGCGCTGTCCAACCCTTCAATGGACAAGTCTCCGGGCTGAAAACTTTCCAACCAGGCGCCGTCGCCGTTTACAATCTCGTGCTGTGCGAACATGACGTGAATGTAGGTTTGCCCGCCCGTTAAGGTGGCGGGCAAAACACCGTCCATCTCCAATATATGTTTGGCTGCGACCAGCACTTCGGCCTCGCCAAAGAAAAGCTCGACCGCGGGTCCGCTGACCAGCATCCGGTGTTGTGGCGAGACGGTCGTGTCGCGTTTCGGTAAGCCGTCACCAAAGCAGCCCGCCTTGAGGGTGATCGCCCGCAGATGCTGATTGCGTGCCAGATCAGTTGCGCTGAGCATGCGGGCCCCGATCCACCGGACTGGCTGATAGCGGTTTTCGCGCGTCAGCGCCCGGTCGCGGATCTGCAAGTGTTCGACCGGGACCAGACCGCGCACAGTGCGGATCCTCGTTCCCGGCGTGAAGCATGGGACATGATTGACGGTCTCAATCTCGGAGAAAGCCATGGTTCCGGTGACATTGCCGTTACCATCCAGAAATTCGACCGTCCCGGCCTCAGGGTCAGTGTCCAAGTAGTTGATCCGCGTCGGACCCGCACCGGTCAGATCCAGTGTGTCGTTGTCATTTCCGCCTTCGCCTCCCTCAACCGTGTCGCCGACGCCGCCGATGAACGTGTCGGCATCATCGCCTCCGAACAGCTGGTCCGCGCCTGCACCACCGATCAGCGTGTCGTTGCCGCCATTGCCAAAGACTGTGTCATCTCCGGCGCCGCCGTCCAACGTATCATCGCCTGCCTCGTCATCGACAATCGTTTCGAAATGGACATCAGTGATCCATAGGGCCTGCGCGCCGCTGCCAGCGTTGTCATAGTCGATGAAAACCTGCTGCACCGGCCCCATCGTTGTCGACATCAACCGCGTTGTTTCCGGCATTGTTGGCCATGATCTCACTGATGAACAAAACACCATTCAAAAAATTGGCCATCAGAACCCCTTACTTTTGTCGTACACCCTTGTTTGCGTCGCGATGACAGGAAACCGTGGCGTGAATGGGACAAAAACTTGTATGCGCCTGTGCAAGTTTGCCTCGATTTTAGGTAATTTCGGTGCGCTACCGGCGGACTGTCTGCTGTCACGACGCAAACGGGAGAATAAGTAATGAAATAGGGCCAACACTGATGGGAAAGACCCGAAAACTGCACAGCCTCCTTGCTGCCGTATTTCGCTATTTTTCTTGAAAGACTTGGCTTTGTTTGTTGAGCGGCAAGGCCCACGAAAGACGGGCTTCAAAGTAAAGCTGTACAGCTCGGGCGCTCTAATCGCGCATAGCGTGCGCGAACCACTCGACGCATGTGCCGCCAAACGGGCAATCGTGACTTTAACCCTCGCGCAAACCATCATACCGTGCAGTCAATCAGGCCACCGGCATCGTACCGGACAGCGCCGCCTTGTCCGTCGGCACGGGCATCACAAACCGGGAGACTATAATGACCTTCAAGACCGCAACGGCCACCCTTGCCTTGATCGCCTCGGCTGGTATCGCCAGCGCCAACTGCAACACAGTGACGTTCTCGGATGTGGGCTGGACCGACATCACAGCAACGACCGCTGCGACGTCAGTTGTTCTCGAAGCGCTCGGCTATGAGGCGGATATCAAGGTGTTGTCTGTCCCTGTCACTTATTCGTCCATGGCAGCCGGTGACATCGACGTCTTCCTTGGCAACTGGATGCCCACGATGGAGGGTGACATCGCGGCCTACCGCGAGGCCGGAACCGTCGATACCGTGCGCGAGAACCTTGAGGGCGCCAAATATACGCTTGCCACCAACTCCGCGGGTGCGGCGCTGGGTATCGCGGATTTCGCCGATATCGCAACACACCAAGACGCGCTTGAGGGCAATATCTACGGCATTGAGCCCGGCAATGACGGCAACCGGCTGATCCTCGACATGATCGACGCCAATGCGTTCGGCCTCGGGGAGTTCGAGGTCCGTGAAAGTTCTGAGCAAGGCATGTTGGCGCAGGTCGACCGCGCGACCAAGCGTGATGAGCCGGTGATCTTTTTGGGTTGGGAACCCCACCCGATGAATGCCAACTTCGACATGACCTATCTGACGGGCGGCGATGACTTTTTTGGCCCAGATCTGGGCGGTGCTACGGTCTACACCAACACCCGCGCGGGCTATGTCGGCGAATGCCCGAATGTGGGTGCGCTTCTTAACAATCTCAAATTCTCGCTCGAGATGGAGAACGAGATCATGGGCGCCATCCTCAATGACGGCGCTGATCCCGAAGACGCTGCGATGGAATGGCTGAAAGCCAATCCAGATATGGCTATGGGCTGGCTTGATGGCGTGACCACTGTTGATGGTGGCGACGCTACGGTTGCCCTTAAAGCCGCTATGGGCATGTAAAGAAGGAAAGCCCTACAACATGTTGTAGGGCTTTCTTAATCTAGATTATGGATTGGCTCACTGAGACGAAAATCCCGATAGGGAAAGGTGCTGCTGCGGTCTTCGACTGGTTGCAAGCCAATGGCGCGTGGTTCTTCGATGGCCTTGCCATCGTGATGGAGGCGTTGATCGACGGTGTTCTTTGGGTGCTGCAAACACCCCACCCATTCATCATCATTCTGGCTTTCGCAGCGATCACCTATGCGATCCAGCGCAGTTGGAAACTGGCGTTGTTCATCGTTTTGGGCTTCTTGTTTATTCTCAACCAAGGCTACTGGGAAGAAACGACAGAAAGCCTGACGCTGGTCCTGTCGGCCTGCGTCGTCTGCATGGGGCTTGGTGTGCCCATCGGCATTGCCATGGCGCATCGCCCGCGCCTTTACCGCGCCGCGCGGCCTGTGCTGGATTTGATGCAAACCCTGCCGACCTTCGTTTACTTGATCCCTGCCATCGTCTTCTTTGGTATCGGGATGGTCCCCGGCCTGATTGCGACGGTGATCTTTGTGCTTCCCGCGCCGATCCGCCTGACCCATCTTGGCGTGACATCGACACCCACCCCACTTCTTGAGGCCGCGGACGCCTTCGGCGCAACCCCGTCTCAAAAGCTGTGGAAGGTTGAACTGCCCTATGCGCTGCCGCAGATTATGACCGGTTTGAACCAGACCATCATGTTGTCGCTGTCCATGGTTGTTATCGCCGCTTTGGTCGGCGCGGACGGTTTGGGCGTGCCGGTGGTCCGCGCTTTGAACCAGGTCAACACCGCGCTCGGGTTCGAATCCGGTTTTATCATCGTAGTCGTTGCCATCATGCTTGACCGGATGCTTCGGGTGACACGTAAATGAGCGTTTCTGTTGAAATATCTAATGTTTCCATCGTCTTCGGCGACACTCCTAAAGTGGCCTTGCCGCACATGGATCAGGGCCTCTCCCGTTCTGATGTAGCGGCGGCCTGCGGTCAGGTCCTGGGTGTCCACGACTGCACGCTGATCATCAACGAGGGGGAAACGCTAGTTCTGATGGGGCTTTCCGGATCCGGAAAATCGACCCTGCTGCGCGCTATCAACGGTCTTAACCCAGTTGTGCGCGGCCATGTTGAGGTGAACGATGGCGGCAGTATGGTCGACGTGACCAACGCGTCTTCGAAGCAGCTGCGCCATATCCGCCAGCACCGCGTTGCGATGGTCTTTCAACAGTTCGGTTTGCTGCCATGGCGGACCGTGTCTGAGAATGTGGGCTTAGGACTTGAATTGATGGGCGCCCCTAAGGAGACCCGCAAAGACTGTGTCGCCAAACAACTTGAGCTTGTTGGTCTTACAGATTGGTCAGAAAGGAAAGTTGGCGAGTTGTCAGGCGGTATGCAGCAACGCGTCGGTCTTGCGCGCGCGTTCGCCAATGAAGCGCCTATTTTGCTGATGGATGAGCCCTTCTCGGCGCTTGATCCGCTCATCCGAATCCGATTGCAAGACGAACTGCTTGAAGTGCAGGAGCGCTTGAAACGCACTATCGTCTTCGTCAGTCATGATCTGGATGAGGCGTTCAAGATCGGCGACCGCATCGCGATAATGGAAGGTGGCCGCATCGTTCAATGTGGCACGCCGCAAGATATCTTTACCAATCCTGTGAACGATTATGTTGCCGATTTCGTGGCCAATATGAACCCGCTTGGCGTGCTGACCGCCGCCGACGTGATGGGGCCGGTTGAAGGCATGCCTGATGCCTCTGTCGCGGTTGATTTACCAGTCAAAGACGTCATGCAAGCGCTCAGCGGTGCGACGGTTCTTGGCGTCACGGATGACGGCACGCTGGTCGGCGTAATCACCAAAGAAGATGTTCTGACCCGTCTGTCGGCCTAATCCGGCACGTCTTGTGCGGCGACCTTGCGCAGCAGGTCGACAAAGCCTGCGACCTGATATTCAATCGTCGCGCGACCCTTGTCCGCCGTCGCCAGATGCGCATCACCTACGGTGCCGAAGTCATTGAGATCGCTCGAAACCCAGCCGTAGGAGACTGGCCCTATCGGCGGAATTACCCCACCTTCCGCGGTAGAGCGAAAGTCCTGCGCTGCATCCATGTCAACCAAGTCCGGCCGCAGCGCCAGCATCACCGACGTCTCCAGATCGCCTCCATGGATACCAAACGCATTCTCGCGTTCTGAATACATCCCATCGGGCTTGCCAAAGCTGCTCCATTGGCATTTCACCGCCAGCATCCGCGCTTGCACGCGCAACTCGCGGGTAAGGATCGAAATCAGGTCCAGATTGCCGCCATGGGAGTTGACAACCACGATCTTGCGCACGCCTGCACGTGCGACGGAAAGGCCGATCTCTGTCCAGATACGCAGCGCATTCTCGGCGCTCAAAGTTAACGTTCCGGGCGCATGCAAGTGTTCGTTTGACTTACCCACCGCTTGTACCGGCAAAATGCGGATATCCAGATCGCCCGGACATGTCTTGCGCAGCGCTGCCAGCATGCCATCCATGATCATCGTATCAACGCCCACGGGCAGATGCGGTCCGTGCTGTTCAATCGCCGCTGTGGGCAGGATTGCCACGGTTTTCGTCGGGTCGATATCGGCATACTCCGTTGTTCGATACTCCGCCCAATCCAATCGCCGCATCAGCCGATCTCCTTGGGTGTATAGGTCGCGTCCAGCCGAGAGCGCAGATAGTCCGCACCAGTCACAGCAGGATATTTCGGCTCCCCGGTTCCCGGCAAGGCAGACACCACCGCATCAGGATTAGGATCGAGAAAGAAGGCTATGGATTTCCTCGCTTTTTTTGGAGCAAGCACCCGGTGCGGCGTTGAGGCGTAGATGTCGTTTGACCACCGCATCAGGCAGTCCCCGATATTGACGACATACGCACCCGGTACATGCGGCACGTCGACCCAATCGGCCCCGCGCGGTTGCACCTGCAAGCCCGGCTCGCCATCGGTCATCAGAAGCGTCACAGCGCCATAGTCCGTATGTGCCCCCGCACCGATCCCTGCACCAACCGAGGCCGGATACGACAACATCCGCAACGTCGACATAGGCTCGGTAAAGCTGGGAGCGAAGTGGTCTTCGTCCAGCCCCAGATCCAGCGCGATCGCTTTGTGCAGGCTCACCCCAAGGTTCTGGGCGGCATCAAAATACTGACGCAAAATCTCTTTGAAACCGGGGAGTTCCGGCCACAAGTTCACCCCACGAAAAGGCTCTCCGGCGACCACGCGCGGATCATCTGATGATAAATCCCAGCCGATGTTGAAAGCCTCTTTCTGATCCACCTGGCCGGATTGTTCATCCAGGCTTTCACTGCCCATTTGTGCCCATCCACGGTTATGCGGATTGTTCAAGATCGACAACGGTGCCTTCTGTGCCTCGGGCATCGCAAAGAACGCGTCCGCTTGCGCAAAGACATCCGCGATGAGGGTGTCAGACACACCGTGACCTTTCAGCAGAAAGAAGCCGGGCCCGCGTGCGGCAGCCCCCAGATCGGCAACAAAGCCGTCCATGTCTGTCCCACCCGCAAACCGGCTCCAATCGAGCAGTGGGATCATGCAGGCAACCCCTTGCCTTTGCTTGTCCGTTTGCCTTCCGGTGCGCGGCCCACGAACTTTTCCATCTTGCGCGCAACGACGCCCAGATGTCTGGCTCGGCTCTCAGGGGTTGAGCTGTCCATAAGATGATGCGCGGCATAAGTCGTTTTGCAGTTTTTGGCACAGATCATCCGGACACCGCGCTGCAATGTGCGGCGGCCCGGCGCCCCGATCAGCCGCGTCAGCCACCAGGACGCGCCGCACGTCGTGAAGATGCCTAAGCGGGTCACATGGGTCAGGCCCGGCCGGATATCGGCGTTCTCGGCGTCTGGCATCAAGAACGCGACACCGGGTACCAAAACGCGGTCCAGCCAGCCCTTTAGCATGGCTGGCAACCCGTACCACCAGGTCGGGTAGACAAAGATCAGCGTGTCACACCAGCGCAAGTCTTCAACATGAGAGGCCACCGGATCACAGTTGCAACTGGTATCTTCGTAGATATCCAGTTCACCGGCGCTCAGCACCGGTGAGAAACCTTCCTTGTAAAGGTCGATCAAGCGTACGTCCGCGCCCGCGTCGTGCAGTTTTTCCAGCACCATATCCCGGATAGCTGCGTTAAAACTGCCCTCTTTGGGATGCGAATAAACCACCAACGCGCGCATTCAAAATGCCTCCATTTCAGCGTTAACCTTGCGAAGAAAGGCGTCGCGTTTCGCGGTAGTGGCCTTATTCATGTCGTATAATGCGAGATACCGCATTTTTTCGGGGCGGCAAACATGCCAAACGGCCCGTGTGACGCATTTACGCGGGGGGTCGCCGCACAGCATCGCGCGCACCCGTGTGCCGCCATAGGTCGTGACGGCTGCCAGCTTTTTGATGTGGCGCAAGTTGGGGCGTACCTTGTCGTCCTCGCCCAGCTTGAACGAGACACCGGGCAGGAACACCCGGTCCAGAAAACCCTTCAGGATCGCGGGATAGCCAAAGTTCCAGACCGGAAACACCATGACCAAAGCATCCGCCGCACGGACCCGTTCGACATAGCTGGCAACGGGGTCGATATTGGCAGGCTCGTCGTGATAGCTGCGCCGCTCAGCTTCCGATAGAACCGGATTGAATTGTTCAGCGTTCAAATTGCAGTCATCCACGTCCCAACCTCGGGTGTTCAAAGTCGACACGACGCCTTGATGCAGCGCAGCTGAAAAGCTCTCTTCACATGGATGCGCAAACAAAACCAAGGCTCGTGTCACGTCTCATCTTCCATTTGGCAAAAATATCCCAGGGGGTGTGGGAGAAGATCCCTCAGCCTCGTCTCTTTACTCCGCAGCCTGCATCTTTGGATACGCATACATCTGCGCAAAATCATAAGACGGATCATCCCACGAGATCATCTTGCCCGGGTTCAACAACCCCTTCGGATCGGCCTCTTTCTTGAAAGCCAGTTGCCGGTCGTCGACTGTCTGCCGCCCGCCTTCTTCCAGCGTGTAGCGGTGCGGATTAAAGATCATCGCACCCGCCTCTTCATGGATACGAATAATCTCATCCAGCCGTTCTTCGGTCGAAAACTTTACCAATGACAGCCCGGCAAACATAACCTTCCCGTTTTCGCGCAGCACTTCGAGGTGCTGGAGAACCTCGGGGCTGAACTCATCGCGCATCTGTTCGACCAGCTTCACATGCTCCGGGAAGCCATAGCGCACCTGCAAATACGTGATCGAAGGGTCCACCTTGAGCGCGCGCAACGTCGTGTGGTTCCAGCCGTATTCGAACACATGGCCAGGGCCGCGGTCCCAATCATTGTCGTCACTGCGATAGACCATCTGCGCCATTGGCCTGCGTGCCATGAACGTCTCGAATCCGTCCATCGACTGCGGCGCAACCATCAGGCCCACGGTCGTGGTCTCGGGTGTCACATAGGGTTTCACGCGTTGGAAATAATCATGCGCCGTGGGGGCTTCATGCACCGTGGCCAACTTGATCAGAATGCCGTCTTCATTGGCCAATTCCTCGGTAAAGCGCGTGGCGTCCATGAAGTCATCAAAGCCCACGAACATCTCGACCCAATCGTAGGCCGGGGCCAGCGGGATTTCCAATTCGGTGATGATCCCGTTAGTGCCATAGGCGTGACTGACCCGCGCAAGTTCTTCGCCGCGAAACTCAAGCACACGCGGGGTTTCCTCCATCGTGACAACGCGCAGGCGGATGATATTGCCCAGATCGCGCAAGCTGCCCCATGTGCAGGACCCGACACCACCCGATCCGCCGGCGATGAACCCGCCAATCGTGGCCGTCGCCCAGGTGGAACTGAACATCCGCAATTCCTGCCCCGAATTCGCGATGCAATGCGCATCCACATCCTTGAGCAAACAGCCCGGTTCAACCACGCAGCCCCCCGGATAGACCTTTTTCACCGACGCCATGTTCTTGAGATGCATCACGCAGCCACCGGCCAGCGGCATCGCCTGCCCGTAATTGCCCGTGCCCGCCCCGCGCGTCGTGACCGGCACGTCATGGGCATAGCAGACCTTCAGCACCTCGATCACCTCGGCCTCGTCCTTGGGAGCGACCACAAAGTCGGCAACCACATGGTCCAACCGGTCCTTCAGCACCGGTGAATACCAAAAGAAATCGCGGCTTTTTGACTTGATCGCCGCTTCGGAGGCTTCAATTTCGAGGTGGCTCAACGCCTCTTTTGCGGCCGCAACATTCGGTTTCATTCAACTCTCCATCAAGTCGTCTAATTCAGCATAATCGGGCAGCGCGGTGTCGATCGCCTGTCCGCTGCGCAAGACCACACGGTCGGCTTGCGGCCGTGCATAGAACTCCGTCCACGAGCGCGCCGAGCAGATAACCAGATCAGCAGGCGCGCCTATTTCAAGCGAAGGGGCATCGAAGCCGCAGGCCGCCGCCGGATTGGTCACGAAACTTTTCGCCCAATCTGTTCCTGTATGATCCAGATGACCGATCCGCGTGGCCTGTCGCATCACCTCGATCATATCCAGATCGCCATAGGCATAAAAAGGATCGCGCGTGTTGTCCGACGCGAACGAGACCGAAATCCCGCGCGCCTTCATTTCATGCACCAGCGTGATCCCGCGCCTGCGCGGTGTGCGGTGTGCGTGGCGGTCTTGCAGATAAAGGTTGCACATTGGCAGGCTCACAACGCTGATCCCGGCGTTTGCGACCAGATCGAGCGTGTCCAGCGCGCGGGCTTCGTCCTGAGTAGAGAGCGAACAACAATGGCCCACGACGACGGGCGCGTCGAACCCGATCTCAAGCACCGTCTCTGCGATCATGCGCAAGGTCTCGGACGACGCGTCCATCGTCTCGTCCACATGAAAATCTGCCGCCAGACCCCGCTTGGATGCCAGCTTGAAAAAGCCCAACAAGCGTTCTTTCAGGTCCGGCACCGGATAGGCCACCATCCCTAAAACCCCGCCCGACTGCGCCACGACATCAGCGGTGTGCTTGAACGTCCCGTCTGCGTCCATCGCATCGCATCCAATCAGGCAGGCCGCTTGCAGATCAATCCGCCCGGCCCAATCCTCGCGCAGTTCGCGGAAGACGGGCCATGAGATATCATCTTGTGGCGGGATACTGTCCAGATGCGTCCGCATTGCTTGCGTGCCATAGGCGAAGGCACAGCGCAGCGAAAATTCCATCCGTGTGCGCACGTCGTCGGCCGTCCAATGTGCTGCACGATCTGCAGCCACGGTCTCAAGGGCCCCCACGAACGTACCATCGGGGTTTGGCGCACGCCCCCAGATGTGCCCTTTATCCAGATGCGTGTGCATGTCGACAAAACACGGAAAGACCATCGCCCCGGCCATATCGCCCGCCAAGGCTTGTGGCGCGGTGATGCGGCCGTCGGCGATGCTTAAATCGGTGCGGACTAGATCGCCCTCCTGCCCCAGAAGGCAGGCGGGGATCGTCACGTTTTGCAAGGTCAGGTTGCCGCTGGGCAGAGCGCGCATTGCCATCAAGTCTCTCGGCTCAGCGCGCTTTCATGCCACTTGCGCAGCAGCATATGCGAGATCAGTGACAAGGCAGCAAAGATAAACACACCCATTGCGGCCACAAGGGCAAGGGCTGCAAACATCCGCGCGATGTTCAAGCGGTAGCCGGCTTCCTGAATACGTGCGGCCAACCCTGCGCCGACGCCGCCCGTGCCTGCAACCAATTCAGCCACTACAGCACCGATCAGGCTCAAGCCACCGGCAATTTTAAGGCCTCCTAAGAAATACGGCAGCGCAGAGGGTAATTGCAGCATCCACAGCTTCTGCCATCGGCTTGCCCCGTAAATGCGGTAGAGATCCCGCAGATTATGATCGACGGAATTCAGCCCCAAAGTGGTCGAACTCAGCACCGGGAAAAAAGCAACGATCCAAGCGCAAAGGAGCATCCCTGCGGTCTTGCTATCCACGTAGATGAAGATCAGCGGCGCAATCGACACCACCGGCGTGACCTGCAAGATCACGGCATATGGATAAAACGACATCTCGACCATGCGCGATTGGTTGAACAGGATCGCCAGCCCAGCCCCGCCTACAACCGCAAGGCCCAACGCCATCAAGGTGATCTTGCCGGTCAGCAATCCCGCTTCCCACAGGATGCCCCAGTCGGCTACCAGACTGTCCCAAACCCGTCCCGGTCCCGGCAGGATGTAATGTGGTATCTCGTTCCAGACGACGATCCGGTCCCAAAGCAACAGCGCAGCAAGCATTACGACCAGCGGCAGCGACCAGCGCCCCAGCTTTTCCATGCGTTTGGCGCGCACGCGGCGCACTTCGTCACTATCGACCGTTGTATCGGGCGTGTTCTCTGCAATGCTCATGCCGCTTCCCCCATCGCGAGGTGCAGTGCATCTGTCGCTTGCCTGCAATAGGCGGCGTATCCCGCCGACGTCCTGAACGCTTCGGAGCGCGGATACCCCTCGTCTACATGCAGTTCCTGGATCACTCGCCCCGGACGCGCCGCCATGACGATGATCCGATCGCTCAAAAAGACGCTTTCGAAAACCGAATGTGTCACGAAGATCACCGTGCAATTGATTTTTGCCTTTAATTCAAGGAGATCGTTGTTCAACTTAAAGCGCGTAATCTCGTCCAACGCCGCAAAGGGTTCGTCCATCAGGATCAGTCGTGGCCGCGTGACCATCGCCCGCGCAATTGAGACGCGCATCTTCATTCCGCCTGACAACTCGCGCGGATAACTGTTCTGGAAACTCTCCAGGCCGACCAGCTTGAGCGCCTCCAGCACCTCATCCTTGACACTTGAGTAGGATTTCCCGCGCAGCCGATACGGCAACCACACATTCTGCGCGACAGTTGCCCAAGGCATCAACGTAGGTTCTTGAAAAACGACTCCAAGGTCGCCCACTTGATGCCCACCTTCCCAGTCAATCTTTCCCGACGTAGGCACCATCAAATCTGAGATCAGCCGCAGCGCCGTCGATTTCCCGCACCCTGACGGGCCCAAAAGTGAGATGAAGTCACCCTGACCGACCGTCATCGACATGCCATTCAGTGCAACAACATTGCCGTTGAATGTCTTGTTTACGTTGGACATTTTCAAAACTGTCGGGCGCTGGTCAATCGGCAGCAAAGCGGGAAGCTCCCCAAGGCTTGTGGTAACGGGCGCGCGCGAGAACGCCGCGCGCGCCGCAGAAGTTAGTTAGAGGGTTTCAACTCCATGCCAACACCCTCGCCAACAAACTCAAGTGTGTAGGCGGCAGATACGTCCAGCCCTTCTTCGATTACACCGGCATTGACCATCTTGGCGTAGAAATCATTGACGACCTCGTCTGTCATCACACCGATCCCGGCCTCAAGCGCATCGCCGCTGTCGACAATCCCCCATTCCTTCATCTTACCGATGGCATAGGCGATCTTGTCTTCGGTCATGTCTGGATTGGCTTCCTGGATCAGCGCATTCGCACCGGCGTTGTCGCCATAAAGATAGTTGTACCAACCCTTGATCGAGCCTTCAACAAAGCACTTCACCTGCTCGGGCTTTTCATCAATCGTGGCCTGCATGGTTTCGATTGTTGTGGCATAGCTTGAAAAACCGTTATCGGCGATCAGAAACACATTTGGAACAAAACCACCCTCTTTTTCAACGAGATATGGCTCAGAGCTCAAGTAGCCCTGCATCGCCACGCTGGTATCCGCAAGGAACGGCGCAGGGTTGAACGTGTAAGGCTGGCGTTGCTCGACTGTGAAGCCATGTTCGGCGATCATCCACTGATAATAGCTGGTGAAACCGTTATCGCCGATCAGCAGCGTGCGGTCCTTCAGGCCTTCCCAGCTTTCCACATCCGGATGCGCGACAAGCACCTGCGGGTGCTTCTGGAACGTCGCAGCGACTGCCACGACAGGAATACCCTCTTTCACGGCGTTAAAGGCCTGAAGCAGATCGCCGCCCATATGATAGTCGATCTTGCCCGCCAGCATAAGCGCACGGTTGTTCACCTGTGGCCCGCCCGAGATAATCTCAACATCCAACCCGCAGGCGGCATAGGTGCCGTCGGCCACAGACTGATAGAATCCGCCATGCTCGGCTTGTGCAAGCCAGTTCGTTCCGAAAACGACCTTTGCATTTTCGGCGAACGCAGGGTTCCCTGCAACGGTCGTCAGAAGCACAGCGGTTAAGGTAGATTTCATAGACATTTTATCCTCCAACTAAGGTCACCGCTTAAAGTGGAGGGGCCGTTTGACAAAGGAAAGGCAGCGCCCCGCGCCCGACCCCCACCGGTAGCGTTACGCCTAACCTAACGGCAGAATTTGCAAATGCGCACATTTTTTTTGCATTTCATGTTTTGAAGTTGGATCAAAGGCTTGCAACCCACGGCTGAGCAGGTCAGCCTGCGCGCATGAAGTCGCTGACGCCGTCCAATATTGCGCCGCCTTTTGCCCGCTACGCCCACGGCGCGTTGGGAGACGCTGGCGCGCAAATCATGGTCACGTCGGGCCAGTTGGGACTTGCCGCAGACGGCACGATCCCCCCTTCTACACAAGCGCAAGCCGAGATTTGCTTTGCAAATATTGACGCCATCCTGACCGAGGCTGGTGCGACGCGTGAGGATGTCCTGCGCATAAACGCTTATGTCACTGACCGCAGTCATATGCCCGCCTACATGGCCGCCCGCGATGCGTGGCTGGCAAAAGTCACGTCCCTGCCCGCCTCGACCCTGATGATCGTGTCGGGCTTTACCAAACCCGAGTTCACAGTCGAGGTTGAAGTGACGGCACAGGTGCCGCGTTAGGCGTTATGACGCGAATAACGTATCGCCGGTCTTATCCCAAAGAGCGATCAGATCAGCGCATGTCTGCGTTGAGGCGCGCAGGGCTATGACGTCGGCGGTCAACGCGACGACCGCCTTGTACTGGCCCAGCAGACGCCCCGGGTCGGAGTTGCTCAGCCCGGCGGAATTGGCATCAATCTGCGTTGCAACCGAAATGGCCGCCAAAAGCAGGTCGCGTGCGTGTGATGTTGTGTTTGCCCGACAGACCTGCCCAATTGCAGCCGTCAAAGGGAGTTCATTGGCAATCGCCAAAACCGCAAGTTCTTCTTTCATCCGATCCCACTCGTTCAAAAACATGGCGGTTCACTAGCTCAACAACTTTTTCGCGACGAGTAAAGAGCTAACAAATGGTTAACATCGATAAGCGCACAGAGACCGGATGCGGTCAATGAATGTGAAAAGTGACTGATATCAATGAGGGTTTCGGCTTACTTTAAGTCAGCCTAACGCGTATCCCGCGCCGCGCACGGTACGGACAGGGTCCTCCCCACCGTGCTGGCAAAGCGCCTTGCGCAGGCGACCGACATGGACGTCGACGGTGCGCGTATCGACATAGATATCGCGCCCCCAGACCCGGTCCAAAAGCTGATCTCGCGACCACACACGCCCCGGCTTTTCCATCAGGGTCGACAGCAGCCGAAATTCGGTCGGACCCAGTTTCAAGGATTTCTCGGACCGGGTCACGCGATGCGTTTCGGCGTCCAGAATGATGTCTTCAAATTCAAGCCGCTCTCCGATGGAGGCAGGGCGTGTCCGGCGCAGCTGCGTGCGCACCCGCGCCATCAACTCGACCACTGAATAGGGTTTGACGACATAGTCATCGGCACCGGTTTCAAGCCCGCGCACACGGTCGACTTCCTCGGATCGCGCAGACAGCATGATCACTGGGATCCCGCGCGTTTCCGACCGCATTTTCAGCCGGCGGCACACTTCGATGCCCGACACGGACGGCAGCATCCAGTCCAACACGATGACGTCGGGGGCTTCTTCATCAACCAGCAAGAGCCCCTCTTCTCCGTTCTCGGCTTTAGCGACGCGAAAGCCCTCGGCCTCCAGGTTATAGGCCAGAACTTCCCGCTGCGCTGGTTCGTCTTCTACAAGCAAAACAGTGGGTTGATCGCCAGCCATGACCTAGCTCTCCTGTATCACATCGACCGAGGTGCGGTCTTTTTTGGTGCGCGTCTCGTCAGGACGTTCGCCGGTTACAAGATAGATCACCTGCTCGGCGATGTTGGTGACGTGATCGCCCATCCGTTCGATATTCTTGGCGATAAAGTGCAGATGCATGCACGATGTGATATTGCGCGGGTCTTCCATCATAAACGTCAGGAATTCGCGGAACAGGGCGTTATACATCTGGTCTACGTCGATATCGCGATTGATCACATCTGCGGCCAGCTCCGCATCGCGCTGGATATAGGCGTCCAGCGCGTCTTTGAGCATCACCTCAACCTCTTTGGCCATCCGCCGGATTGCAGCCGGAGAGCCGCTCACAGGGGCCATCTGGACCAGTACGCCTGTGCGCTTGGCCATGTTCTTGGCATAGTCCCCGACCCGCTCAAGATTGGCGCTGATTTTCATCACGGTCAGAACAGTGCGCAAATCGCCTGCGGTCGGCGCGCGCAATGCGATGACACGGGCGGCCTCGTCGTTAATACGCTCTTCGAGATCATCAATAGCGGCGTCTGCCTTGCGCACCTTCTCGGCCAGATCAACATCCCGGTCTTCCAGCGACTTGGCGCCGTCGATAATCGCGGCCTCGACCAGACCGCCCATTTTCATGATCAGCGCCTGAATGGCTTCCAGATCGCGATCATAGGCCGATGCGATGTGCTGTTTTTCGGTGTTCATTTATCCGATCCGCCCTGTGATATAGCTTTCGGTGCGTGGGTCTTCTGGGTTGGTGAAGATCGTGCCGGTCTCACCGAACTCCACCAGGTTGCCAAGGTGAAAGAACGCGGTCTTCTGGCTGACGCGGGCGGCTTGCTGCATCGAGTGGGTGACGATCACCACAGAAAAACTCTGGCGCAATTCGTCGATCAGTTCTTCGACCTGCGCTGTCGCAATCGGATCAAGGGCCGAGCACGGCTCGTCCATCAGAAGCACTTCAGGCTCTGTCGCGACAGCGCGCGCGATGCACAAACGCTGTTGCTGACCACCCGAAAGACCAGTGCCGGGCGCCTGAAGGCGGTCCTTCACCTCGTCCCAGATCGCGCCGCGGCGCAGGGAGCGTTCGACGATGTCGTCCAGATCGGCTTTGTTCTTGGCCAGACCGTGAATGCGCGGGCCGTAAGCGATGTTGTCGTAGATCGACTTGGGAAACGGATTGGGCTTTTGAAAGACCATGCCTACCTTGGCACGCAACTGCACCGGATCAACCTTGCGGTCATAGATGTCTTCGCCGTCGATCGCGATGTCGCCTTCAACGCGGCACACATCAATCGTATCGTTCATCCGGTTGATACAACGCAGGAAGGTGGATTTGCCACAGCCCGAGGGCCCAATAAACGCGGTGACCGTCTTGTCGGCGATGTCCACATCCACGTCCTTGATGGCGTGCGTGTCGCCATAATAAACCTGTACGT
>ERZ1740067.82-NODE-82-length-73709-cov-7.612431_pt1 | contig 73709 bp, 53 predicted proteins | sample MGYA00581736_ERZ1740067 | MGnify/ENA primary metagenome ERZ1740067 (study PRJEB43018, sample SAMN04849236) | marine metagenome | isolation source: floating plastic debris | place: Pacific Ocean | collected 2008-08-27 | study: EMG produced TPA metagenomics assembly...
TATCCCATCTCAGGTACTTCATAGAAGTATTGCGCCTTTTTTATTTTTCCATTTTCTACTTGATACATGCACAACTCATCAAAGGCCCATCGACCTTGACCCTTAAATGTGGCGTCCATGGACATGGGCACGACAAAATGGTTTGCCGCAACCACTGGGTCTCCCACCGAACCCCCATGCATTTCCTCTATAGTCTCTGCCCATTGCAAATATTCATTCCATATGTTCTCTTTCCCATTGGTAATTTGCTCACCGGGCATACCTTCCATCTCAATACTCACCGCATCATCGGCATACAAATCATAGGCTTCTTGATACTTTTCTTCCCTACACAGCTTGACCAACTGTTCTGCAACTTCTTGTGTGTTCATACTATTGTTTTTATTGGTTAACCTCTCGAAAGTAAAAAAGAATAGATATGGATTCCTTTAAGAAAAGGTTAAATGGAATTCTTACCGGACCTCAAGCACTTTTTGATTTACCCCATTAAAACTGATAACGTCGCCTAGCGATTTTCCCAATAACAATTTACCAATAGGGGTGGCTACCGAAATACAAAAAACTTCGTCGCCATCTTCAACAAACCTCCCTGCAGAAATGGCCATGAAATAGATTGTGCTGTCCGTTCGGACCAAACTGCCCAAACCAATTGTACTGGTGGAGTTGTACTTCGAGGGAATCCGTTCAAAAATCACTTTGGTTTTTTCTGCTTCCAACAATTGTCTGCCGAGTTTTTCCCTTTCTAACTGTATCATGGCCCTGCCCGTCTCATGCTTATCCCCAGCGGTACTCTTGGTTTCGGAACCAAGGGATTCGTTTAACTTTTCTATTTCACCCTTGACTGATACTATTTTCGAGGTAGCATAGTCTTGGCAAAATACCCTGACTTTTTCTTTCAACGAATCCTCCATTAAAACAGAAGGGTAAATATGGTTTCTTGGTCAGTTACAGAATGTAACTTTAGGCTGCCTCCATGGCGCTGCATAATTTGTTTCGATAGGCTGAGACCTATGCCCGTGCCCTTGTCTTTCGTGGTAAAAAACGGCACAAATATTTCGTCTAGCAATTCCTCCGGAATTCCAGGACCATTGTCTTTTACTTCAATATACTTTCTATCATTCCCATCTACCGCAGCCGTGACATGTATGGTACCCGCTTCGGTTTCTTCCAAACTATGCGCAGCATTTTTGACAAGATTGATTAAAATCTGAGTGATTTGTTTTTCGTCAACGAACAACTCCAATCCATTGGGTTGTATGGACCAATTGATATTGATGTTTTGACCGGCCTCTTTAGCGGTTAAAATACGGGCTTTCTCAAATAATTTATGCACCTTAATCAATGTTTTGTCAGGCTTGGGAACATTCAAAAAGCTGCGGTACGATTGAACGAATTCCATCAAATCAGTTCCCTGATCGCGAATAACCTTTAACCCCCTTATAGAGCTCGTCATCTTTTCTATTTCAACCGTCTTTGACGATTCCGATTCCACTGATTTAAAATGCTTCAAAATTGAATCAGATATAGAGGTAATTGGGGTTATGGTATTCATGATTTCATGGGTCAATACCCGAATCAATTTTACCCACGAATCGGTTTCTTTTTCATCGAGTTCATGATGAATGTCTTGTGCGACCACTAATAACAATGGATTTTTATCCATGGTCATGGGAGTGCACTTCAAAGCCAATTGTTTTTGTTCTCGTTCGTTGGTCAATTGAAAAAGCTTTCGCTCAAAAGGTTCAAAGGGTTCAAAAATATCATAAAGCCCCTGATCAACTTGCTTCAACTGTTTGATATGGTTTAGGGGACTATAGTTCAACAACTTCTCAAGCGTAGGGTTTGAAAACAAAATATGGCCCTTATCATTAAAGGTCATGATACCGATATTGGCCTGTTTCAAAATTTCCTGATAATAGTTTTCACGGATTTGAAGCTGTAAATGCACTTCTTGAATGAGACCATTTACCCGATTAAGGCTTTGGTTCAACTCTTTGAAAGATTTAATGGTAACCCGTTCAGGAAATCGTAAGGTAAAGTCTTCATTTCGTATGGCATCAAAAAAATAGGCAATCTTTCTATTGGTACTGTTGATAAAGGTTATCAAAGAGACAACTTGACCAATCATAATCAATACCAAAAGGCCAAGAAACATATAGGAAGAATCAAACAAAGTATACCCAATGCCCAAAGCGGTACCTGTCAAAAGTAGGACCCTAGCAATCAATTGAAAGTAAAAATTTCTGCTAGCCATCTGCCTTCAAGCGTTTCATTTTGTTATACAAGGTTTGTCGCGAAACCCCCAGTTGCTCCGCTGCCGCACTATAATTCCCATCAAAATCCTCCAAAGCTTTGGTTATCATTTGAAATTCCATTTCATCCAATGTTTTAGGGCCAGCATTCAGCGTCAAAGAGGTCTTTGAGTGTAATAAAAAATCATTGGGCTTTAGCACATTGTCCTCACATAAAATTACGGCACGCTCCATTGTATGTTGCAATTCACGAATATTGCCAGGCCATGGATAGGATTCTAGTTTTTCCTGAGCCATGCTATTCATGCGTAGACCAGCTTTATCATATTTCTGAGCAAACTTTTTCAAGAAAAATTCGGCCAATGTTGTGATATCACCGTGTCTTTCCCTCAGCGGTGGCACTTCTATATGTATGGTATTGATACGATATAATAAGTCTTCTCGAAACAGGCCATCAGTGACCATCTTATCGAGATTACAGTTGGTAGCACATACCAATCGAATGTCAACAGGTACGGAGGTATTTGACCCCACCCGAACAATTGATTTGTTTTGAATGGCCGAGAGTAATTTGGCTTGGGTCTGAAGTGAAAGGTTTCCAATTTCATCCAAAAACAATGATCCTTGATGTGCCGCTTCAAACTTACCTGCACGATCTTCTTTGGCATCGGTAAAAGAGCCTTTGGTATGACCAAAAAGTTCACTTTCGAATAAGTTTTCAGCGATGGAGCCCATATCGACACCAATAAAAACCTCATCTTTACGGGCCGATAAGCGATGTACTTCGCGGGCAATAAGCTCTTTACCGGTACCGTTCTCGCCCGTAATCAAAACATTGACATCTGTTTTCGCGACTTTTCTAACCAAATCCAGAACATTGGTCAAGGCCTTCGAGTTGCCAACAATCAAATTTTTATCATCATTGATGACCTGTTTGAGATGGTTCTCTTTTTTTTTGAGTTGGTGAATTTCTTTTTTGGATTGACGAAGCTCATAGGCTGACTTCACGGTGGTCAAAAGACGCTCATTGTTCCAAGGTTTCAGTATAAAATCAGAAGCACCCTCTTTCAATGCCTGTACGGCCAAATCTACCGCTCCATAAGCTGTCATCATGATTACCGATGTGTTAGGGGACTTCTTTTTTATTTCCCTCAACCAGAATAATCCTTCATTGCCCGTATTCACTCCGGCAGAGAAATTCATGTCAAGAAGAATGATATCAATCTCCTCTAAATTGGGAAAAGAAGAAATTTGATTTGGATTAAACAGCGTTTGAACACTTTTGTAGTCAAACTGCAATAGAATCTCAAGAGCGCTCAAGACACTTTTGTTATCATCAACTACCAAAATATTTGCATCAGTCATGTCATACGATTTTCGTGTATTTTACGAAACAAATGATATACCATTTCTGATAGCTACACCTAACCAGTGTATTAGAAGAGTGTTTCATCCCAATAAAAACAGTTGCTTTTGCATACTGCTACTTTTTTCTAAAGCTAAAAAAAGAAACGATAGCTCAAATCTGTTTGTAAAATTATTTTACACTTTTTGTCCAAATATTTTACACTTATATGAATGAGCTTTTTTATAAAAATACTATCTACTTGATTTTTAAACCATTAAAAAAATGGCACAGCAATAGTAATATGTTTGGCACAGGAAATTAAAAAATGAAAATCAAAACACTTTTTTTGTTACTTCTTCTTGTTTGCGGTGCTACGACATCAGCTCAGAAAGTCTGGACGTTGGATGAATGCGTCGCTCATGCTATTGAAAATAACCTTCAGTTGAATGATTTTGAGTTGAATACCCAATCAAACAAGGAAACCTATAGACAGTCTATTCGTGATTTACTTCCCACCGTAAACGGATTTGCCAACTATTTTATACGGTTCGGTCGTCAGGTAAATCCAGATGACAATAGCATTGTCAATACCGATATCTTTTCAAACAACTACTCTATTGACGGTGCTTTTGATGTTTTTCAAGGCTTTCAAAAGATAAATACTTTGAAAGCATCAAAGTTTTTATACAAGGCAACCAAAGAAGAGAACCTTCAGCAAAAATATCTACTTGCTTTCCGTGTAATGTCGGCTTACTATGATATTCAATTCATCGAGGGACTGATTACCATTTCGCAAGAACAGGTTGAGATTTCACAAACAAATTATGACCTGGTCAACAAGCAGGTTGAGCTTGGGGTTATGGCAGGTTCGGACCTATATGAGGCGGAATCCTTATTGTTTCAAGATAAATTACTATTGACCCAAAACGAAAACCGGCTTAAAGCAGCAAAACTGATACTGTTACAAGCAATGAATATTGAAGATGAAAGCGATATTACCATTCTACCCGAAATCATTTCAGAAGTAGGTGATAAAACGCTCCAAGCCGAAGTCTCAGACTCCATCTTCGTAGCGGCCAAGGGTTTCATGCCCTCTATAAAAGCCCAAGGTTTTAGAATCAAGGCCGCAAGAAAACAATTGGCTGCTGCCCGAGGGGGTCTGTATCCGTCACTCGCAGTACAAGCTGGTATTGGTACGGGCTATTTCGAAACCCAGAGAGACTCCATCAATGGTGAACTGGTTACGGTACCCTTTAGAGATCAATTTGAAGAAAATAGATTCGAATATATCGGGGCGACGTTAAATGTTCCCATTTTTAATGGGTGGGCCAATCGATCTAGGGTGAAGCAACAAAAAATCGCTTTGGCCAGAGCAAAGAACACCGCAAAAGTGACCGAACAAGAGCTCTACCAAATCATTCAACAACTCGTACAGGAAAATGATGCCTTAACAGTTGAAACGGCACAGACGGAAAAAGGGATGGAGTCGCAACGGTTGGCTTTTTCAATAGCGCAGAAGCGGTATGAAAAAGGTATGATCAATGCCATAGAACTTGGGCAGGCCAAAACATTGTTTGCCACAGCACAAAATCAATATTTACAGGCCCATTTGAGGTTAAAGGTCAATACCAGTACCCTTGACTTTTATAAAGGGCTTCCAATATTTAATATCAATTAGAAAATGGACATACAACTTGAGAAGAAAAAGGGGTTACGACCAAAACACTATGGGTATATTGCCATAGGAGCCCTATTGCTTTTTGTGGGATGGAAACTCGCCTTTGGAAGTTCAAAATCAACTTTTAGAACCGAAAAAGAGAGACTATCCATAGCAGCGGTAAGTGAAGGGAAGTTTGATGACTATATCACGATCAATGGAAATGTTGCTCCCATAGCGACCATCTACATGGACGCTTATGAGGGGGGTCGTGTATCAGAAAAACTGATTGAAGAAGGGGCCATGGTCAAAAAGGGGGATATTATTCTCAAGTTGGAGAATATGAACCTATATGAGCAGATATTGGCCAGTGAAAGTAACTTGGCACTGAAACAAAATGATCTGCGTTCAACACGTTTAACGTTCGATGCAAGACAAGTTGAAGGTCGCAGATCACTGGCAACCGCAAGCACAGATTTGCAGCGTTTAAAGCGTAATTATGAACAGAACGAGGTCTTGTACGCCGACGAATTGGTCTCCAAGGAAATATACCTGACCTCAAAAGAGAACTACGAACTCGCCCAAAAACAACATGATATTGTAAAGTTACAGACCGAGCAAGACGATGCACTGCGAAAGACTTCGTTGGCTGGGCTCGACACCGATTTGCAACGGATGAAAAAAACATTGGGAATGGTGTATCAACGGTTAGACCACTTGAATGTTAGGGCTCCTGCTGATGGTCAATTAGGGTTTTTAGATGCTGAAATAGGTCAAAATATCACCCAAGGCCAACGTATTGGACAGGTTAACGTACTTACTGATTTCAAAATTGAAGCAGATATTGATGAACACTATATCGATCGGGTAAAGCGTGACCTATCAGCATCATTGGAGCGCAATGGAAAAGAATTCCCACTGCGATTGCGCAAGGTATATCCTGAGGTGCGCAATGGCCGATTTAAAGTAGATCTCGTCTTTACCGATGAGAAACCTGAGACCATTCGGGCCGGACAAAGCTATAACATCAAATTACAGTTGGGGGCTTCAAGCGATGCGCTTCTGTTACCAAAAGGTGGATTTTTTACCAGTACCGGAGGTCAATGGGTTTTTGTCGTAAACCCTAATGGAGACGAGGCCCTTAAGCGAGATATTCGAAACGGAAAACAGAACTCCAGGTATTATGAAGTCCTTGACGGATTACAGCCCGGTGAACAAGTCATCACGAGTAACTATGATAGCTTCGGAGAAGCAGAACGAATTGTATTAAAATAAATCAGTCAAAAATGATACAGATTAAAGACCTAAAAAAGAGTTTTAGAACTGAAGAAGTGGAAACACTGGCCCTCAACGGAGTCAACCTAAGCGTAGAAGAGGGGGAATTTGTCGCAATCATGGGGCCTTCTGGTTGTGGCAAGTCCACCCTTCTCAACATTATTGGAATGCTGGACAACCCTTCTGAGGGCAGCTACAATTTCGCAGGTCATGAAGTTGCGGGACTCAAAGAAAGTCAGCGTACCCAATTGCGAAAAGGAAACCTCGGCTTCGTCTTTCAAAGTTTTAACCTTATCGACGAGCTCACCGTTTATGAAAATGTAGAATTACCATTGATTTACTTAAAAATGGGCAAGGCGGAACGCCGAGAGAAGGTAAAGACCGTCTTGGAACGTATGAAAATTGCCCACAGGGAAAAGCATTTTCCGCAACAACTATCCGGAGGGCAACAACAAAGGGTGGCCATTTCAAGGGCAGTGGTTACGAATCCAAAATTGATACTTGCCGATGAGCCAACAGGAAATTTGGATTCCAAAAATGGTATTGAAGTAATGAACCTTTTGACCGAATTGAATCAAGAAGGCACTACCATCATCATGGTGACCCACTCCGATAGAGATTCGCATTATGCCCACAGGGTCATTAATCTATTTGATGGGCAAATCGTAACTGAAAGCCAGAACAGGGCTGTCGGTGCAGCCATATAGAGCGTTTATTCATCAATCTGGGCAAATGCTTTGCATCAGAGGCCGAAACATAGAGGCAATCAAAAAAAGAACATCATGAAATCATCAATCAATCATAATAGTGCGAAACTGATTCTAATCGGTCTCGCACTATTTTCAATTCATTCTTTTGCACAGATCAAAAGTGTAACCGTGGACAAATTTGATAAGGTCGTTGTAAGTCCGCATATTGCCGTAACCTTTGTTAACGGCCCTTCAGAATCTGTCGTGGTGCATTCGAGCACCGAGCCCATCGAAAAGCTTAACATTGAAGTGATAGGTTCTACCCTGCGGCTATATCTAGATGGTGCCAAAACCTATACTGATAGTGAAAAAGTCAAGAGAGACAACTATAATTATAAAATCCCCATTTACAAGGGTAAGGTAATTACAGCTACGGTGAACTACAATCAATTAAAGGAGCTCTCTTTGCGGGGCGAGGAGAAGTTCTTTGTTGAAAGTGCTATCGAACAGCCTGAGTTTCGTCTAAAACTTTATGGGGAATCAGAAGTGTATTTCAACCAAGTACAACTGAACAATTTTACTACGACAATCTACGGCGAGAGTTATTTGGAACTGAAATCAGGAGCTGTTGACAATCAGAAAATTACAGCTTATGGGGAAAGTAAGGTCAATACGTTGGAAGTAGATACCAATAGGGCTAAAATTACGGCCTATGGTGAAGGAAGTTACCGTATAAATGTCAGTGATAGACTTAAGATTACTGCCTTCGGGGAAGCTACTGTAGCGTATCAGGGATCACCTGAAGTAAAGAAGGGAATCATCATTGGTGAAGCGACCATTCAAAAAATCAATTAAGCCGTGATCAATAACTATTTAAAAATCGCTTGGAGAACCCTGTGGAAGAACAAAGGCTACAGTGCTTTGAATATTTTTGGGCTTGCCATAGGAATCACTTGTGCTTGTCTCATATTACTTTGGGTAGAAGATGAAGTGAATTATGATAGTGTTTTTCCAAAACAAGATTTGGTTTATTACGTACCGACAAATCAGACGTTTGAAGGTGAGATATATACCTTTTACTCCACACCCGGTCCTTTGGCCAAAGCCCTAAAAGACGAAATTCCAGGAATTGCGAAGTCTGCTAGAACATCTCGAGAAGAGATTTTACTGTCTACTGGGGAAAATGGAATCAATAGACATGGAAGATATGCCGATACCGATTTTCTCGACATCTTTAGTCTGACCTTTTTGGAAGGAGAAATGAAAACCGCCCTTTCCACACCTGATGGTATTGTCCTGACCCAAGAAACGGCATTGGCGCTCTTTGGCACTGACAGAAATGTATTGAATGAAGTCATAAAAATCAATAGTGAATATCCTTTTACCATTACTGGGGTGGTGCAAAATTTACCCAGTAATGTCACCTTTGGTTTTGATTGGCTTCTGCCCTTTGAACGCTTTGCATTGGGTGAAGACGATATGTCTTGGACCGAGGAATACGGCAATAACTTCGCTGATACCTTCGTAGAGCTCGCGCCGAATGCCAATGTCGAGGTCGTTGACAGTAAAGTTCGGTCAATCATTGGTTTGAAAAGGGACACCATGGATGATGACCCCAATGAGGCTTTTCTTCATTCCATAAAAGATTGGCGTTTACGCTCTGATTTTGAAGGAGGAAAAATAGTTGGTGGGCAAATAACCTTGGTAAGGTCTTTAGCCTTTATTGCATTGATAATTTTACTGATTGCCTGTATCAATTTCATGAACCTCTCGACCGCACGAAGTGGCAAACGAGCCAATGAAGTAGGCGTGCGTAAAGTATTGGGGTCAAGTCAAAAAAGACTGGTAGGCCAATTTATGGCAGAAGCTATTATTTTGGCAAGTATGGCTTCTATCCTGAGTGTGATTCTATTGCTGATTTTACTTCCTTCGTTCAACACATTAGTGGAAAAACAAATTGAACTTGGACTTTTGAATCCGACCCATATACTTGCCCTTTTTGGTATTACACTGATATGCGGTCTTCTAGCGGGCTGGTATCCAGCACTCTATTTATCCTCCTTTAGACCGGCCCACGTACTTAAAGGAATTGGTAAAAACCAAGGAAGCGCCACCCATATTAGAAAAGGTCTGGTAGTGGCCCAATTTGCCGTTTCCATCATTTTCATTATTTGCAGCACTGTTATTTATCAGCAGATACAACATGTTAGAAAAAGGGATGTCGGCTACGAAAAAGGGAACTTGCTGAATGTATCAGTGAGTGGTAATATGATCGATAAATTTCTACCCATAAAAGAAGAATTGATTGCATCGGGTCAAATCAAAGATGTTGCCCTGACCAATACAAACATGCTGGCAAGTGGTAATAATGGCTCAGGGCTGCGTTGGCAAGGTGGACAGGATACCGAAGACATTCTCATTAGATTTAGATATGTCAGCCCTAACTTTTTTGGTACCGTTGGCCTAGAATTACTTGAAGGACGTGGTTTCAATAATGATAGCGCCGTGGATAGTACCAATATTATTATCACACAATCATTTGCAAATTTGATGGGAGAAAACAGTGCACTAGGTAAAAGCGTAACGCGAGGCAACACCGAGTACAACGTTATCGGCGTAGTAAAAGATTACCTCTATGGGGATATGTATGGTAATGGAAAAACCGGTCCGGTCATGTTTTTCAATAAAGCTGATTATGCCAATACCATGTATATCAACATAAAACCAGAATCGTCTAAAACAGATGCACTGGCATCAATTGAACAAACACTTAAGAAATATAACCCTGCATTCCCTTTTGAATATCGTTTTGAAAACGACTTGTTTAATGCGAGATTCAAGAACGAAGAACTAGTAGGTGACTTGGCAAAAATATTTGCAGTGTTGGCCATTATAATTTCGTGTTTAGGCCTGTTTGGTTTGGCCGCCTATACCGCGGAACAACGAAAAAAAGAAATTGGGGTAAGAAAAGTTTTGGGGTCGAGCGTTTCAGGAATTGTTCAGTTACTTTCAAAAGATTTTTTAATCCTTGTAGTCATTGCCCTGTTCATTGCAATTCCTTTAGCGTGGTGGTTTATGGACTCATGGTTGCAGCGTTTTGCCTATAAAGTTACTATTGACCCGTTGGTCTTTATGGCCGCAGGTTTCATTGCCATAGGTATCGCATTATGCACGGTAAGTTTTCAAGCCGTGAAAGCAGCAGTAGCCAACCCCGTAAGAAGTTTACGTACGGAGTGAAACATTTTCAGATTTATCAAGTCTTTACTTAGACGAAGCGTGAACATCAATACTGAATCAATCAAAAAACAATCAAATGTTCAAAAACTATTTAAAAATTGCTTGGAGAAACCTTGTGAAAAACAAGGGGTATACCGCAATAAATATTGGAGGCCTTGCATTGGGTATGGCCGTGACCCTAACCATTGGGTTATGGATGAATGATGAACTGAATCGTGATAACTACTTTAAGAATAAGGATAAGATTGCCCAAGTATTTCAATCACAAACGTTCAATGGCAATACTGGTACCGGGCCAGCAATACCCCTTCCTTTGGAGCCAGCCCTAAGAAATGACTATGGCGACAATTTCGAACATATCATGATGTGTTCATGGACGCAGTCGAGCTATGTGAAATACGGTGAAAAAAGCCTCTCGCGCACGGGCAACTACATGCAACCCAATGCCCATGAACTATTAAACCTAGAGGTAATCAAAGGTGATCGGAAGGGCCATCTAGAACTAAACTCCATAATGATTTCAAGATCAACTGCCGAAGCCTTTTTCGGTGAAGAAGATGCGGTTGGCAAAGTGCTAAAGATTGGCAATCAACACGACTTGATGGTTACAGCGGTATACGACGATATTCCTTACGGCAACACTTTTAATGACACTGATTTTATCATTCCATGGGATTTCTATGTCTCCAATCAAGAATGGATTAAAAACTCCTTGGACAATTGGCAAAACAACTCCTTTCAGATGTTTGTTCAAATTAAGGATAACACTTCTTTCGAAACCGTGACCAATGCCATAATAGACGTTAAAAAAAATGCTGATGAAGAGGTAGTACAATACAACCCAAGAATCTTTCTTTTACCAATGGAAGACTGGTATTTACGAAGCAATTTTGAAGACGGCGTTCAAAAGGGTGGTCGTATCAAGTATGTCTGGTTGTTTGGCATAATCGGGGCCTTTGTGCTGCTTTTGGCCTGTATCAATTTCATGAACCTGAGCACTGCCCGAAGTGAAAAGAGAGCCAAAGAAGTGGGTATCCGAAAATCAATCGGATCGCAAAAGGGACAATTGATCTATCAGTTTTTAAATGAATCGTTTTTGGTAGTGCTTTTCGCCTATTTCATGGCCATTGCAATAGTGCTGTTGTCTTTAAGCGGATTCAATGAGCTGGCAAGAAAAGAAATTACATTTCCATGGGGAAATACAATTTTTTGGTTGATATCGTTCGCATTTATCATATTTACAGCATTGCTAGCAGGAAGCTACCCCGCACTTTATCTGTCATCCTTTAGACCCGTTGATGTACTCAAGGGTACTTTTAAGACTGGAAAATATGCAGGTCTTCCAAGAAAGGTATTGGTCGTAGTACAATTTACGGTTTCCGTGGCATTTATTATAGGAACCTTTATTGTAATGCAACAAATCAACCACGCCAAAAACCGTCCGGTTGGATACGATAAAGAGGGCTTGATACAGGTGCCTACGTTCGCCCAAGATTTTGAGGGGAAGACTGATTTCATGATCAACGAGTTCAAAAATTCAGGTGCCGTCATTGATATGGCCACTTCAAGTAGTCCTACAACCAGAATTTGGTCAAATCGTAGTGGTTTTACTTGGGAAGGTAAACCCGATGGTTTTCAAGAAGATTTAGCATGGACCGAGGTTTCTGTTGACTACGCCAAAACGATTGGTTTAAAAATTTTAGAAGGAAGGGATTTTTCAAGGGAATTTGCCTCAGATTCAGTGGGAATCCTCATCAATCAAACCGCCAAAAAATATTTGGGGGTTTCTGATCCCGTTGGAATGCTCATTCGAGATACCGATGAAGAAGACCCATCACCTACAATGAAAATCATTGGGGTAATCGAAGACGTTATCGCTTCTTCACCTTACGAACCAGTAAAACAGGCTTTCTATGTTTATGACCGTAATGACAACTTCAGTTATTATACCTTACGTTTAAATCCGAATCAAAGTGCCAGTCAAAACATAGCCGTTATTGAAAGGGTTTTTAAACAACATTTTCCTGATATCCCTTTTGAATATGATTTTGTGGATGAAGAATACGGGGAAAAATTCGCAGCTGAAGAACGCATAGGAAACCTCTCAGGAATCTTTACCGCGTTGGCAATCCTTATCAGCTGTTTAGGGCTTTTCGGATTGACCTCCTTCGTCGCCGAACAGCGCACCAAAGAAATCGGAGTTCGTAAAGTGCTAGGGGCTACGGTATTCAATGTTTGGAATATGCTTTCTAAAGACTTTTTAAAATTGGTCATCATCTCTTGCTTTATCGCCGTGCCCATTGCCTATTACGTGATGAACGGGTGGCTTCAGGAGTATCCGTACCGCGTGATTTTGAAGTGGTGGATTTTCGTTTTGGCTATGCTGGGGGCTATGGGTATAACAGTGCTTACGGTGAGTTTCCAGGCAATAAGAGCGGCGAAACAAAATCCGGTAAAGAGTTTGCGGACCGAATAAAATCTTCTTTTTAGGCTGTAAATAAATTATACGAATACTGTCAAAATATTTTACAGTAAGAACACCGTGTTTTGTTTTATTAAATTGATATTCAACGATTTAAAATCTGGCACGAAAATAGTCCACTTATTTTCATCGGTCAACAAATGAGCAGTCATGTTTAAAAGTTACATAAAAATTGCCTGGAGAAACCTACTCAAAAGGAAGGTGTTCACCTCCATAAATATCCTGGGCTTGGCTATAGGTTTTGGAAGTGCTATATTGATATATCTTTTTTTGACCTATCATCTTTCCTTTGATGATTTCCATTCCAATAAAGATCGCATATATAGAATGGCGACAGAAGAGCGCATGGATAAAATCGGTTATTCGGCAAGTGTTCCTCCGGCCTTTGCCAAAGTGTTTCGAGAAAACTATGCCTATGCCGAAAAAGTAGCCAAAATTGTAGACCGGGAAGGTTTGGTCATCCATGTGGAAGAAAACGGAGGGAACAATAAGTACAAAAGAAATGTCATGTTTGTCGAGGAGGATTTTTTCAACATCTTTGACTTTCCCCTCAAAGACGGTAATGGTTCTATTTCACTATCGGCCCCAAACACGGCGGTGATAACAGAGAACCAAGCAATTGCGCTCTTTGGCACAACGGATGTAGTAGGAAAAACATTCTCCCTTGAAAATAATGAGACGATATCGATTACAGGAGTTTTAAAAAATATTCCCAACACTTCTTTTCTAACACATGAAATCTTTGTTGCTTTTGAAAATCTCAAGGAATATTCAGATTTTGCCCATGGGGAAAATTGGGGAGGCATCACCACAAACCTACAGTGTTTTGCCCTGTTAAAACCCAATCAAGATATTGCAGGTATAGAAGATGCCCTACTGCAACTTCCAAAAGAACATAGACCCAATAGTAAGAATACGCATGTATATAAGCTTCAGCCATTGTCAGATATCCATCTCAATAATAAGTATGGCGGGTTAAATCCGGTGTTCCTTATTGTCTTTGGTATTATTGGTCTTTTCTTGATTGCTATTGCTTGCATTAACTTTATAAATATTTCTACCGCACAAGCCTTTTATCGTTCAAAAGAAATTGGTGTCCGAAAGGTCTTGGGCGGTTTTAAACGACAACTTTTTTGGCAATTCTTAAGCGAAACTTTTCTCATAAGTCTATTTGCCGTCGTATTGGGTTTTATTATGGCCATCCTATTTTTACCAGCTTTTAATGCCCTTTTCGAGATTCAATTGACAATCACAAGCCTAATAAGTATACCTTTCGTAAGCTTTCTGTTGTTATTATTGGTATTGGTATCTTTTTTATCTGGCAGTTATCCTGGAATATTACTTTCCAAAATAGTGCCCATTTTGGCGCTAAAAGGGAAGCTCAATCACAATGACACTGGTGGTGCCCTAACTAGGAAAGTTTTAGTGGTCGTGCAATTTGTGATTTCCATTTCCTTAATTGTGGCAACTTTGGTGATTTCTAGGCAAATTGAATATGCTACCAAAACCGATCTTGGTTTTGACAAGGAATCGATAGTAATGTTGGAAGTACCGGAAACTATGGATGCCAAACAGTTTTATAGCCTTAAAGAACGATTAAAGCAGGTCGTGGGCGTAGAGCAGGTCTCCGGTTGTCTGACCAGTCCAGGTGCCGGTAATACGTTTTGGGATACTACCGTAAAATATAACAATCGACCGGAACGTGAAGATTTTAGTATCTCCATAAAGGTAGGCGACGAAGATTATTTAAATACCTTCAATATCCCTTTGGTGGCTGGGCGTAACTTTTTTAAAAACGATTCCATTACCGAACTATTGGTGAATCAAAAGTTCATGGAAAAAATTGGAGCCTCGTCACCCGAAGAGTTGTTGGGCAAAACTTTGGGAGTGAATGGGGAACGGGTTAATGCCAAAATTGTAGGTGTTGTTAAGGACTTTCATGATAGTAGCTTCACATATGATATTAAACCCGTTTTCATTGCACCTACAGTAAAATGGTACAATGAATTGGGTATCAAAATCAACCACCTGAACACCAAAGCCACTTTAGCACAATTGGAAAAAGAATGGTCACAAACCTTCTCCGATTACATTTTTGAATATCGTTTCTTGGATGAGCGTGTGGCAGAACTTTATGAGAAAGAGCAACGCTATCTTTCTTTGTCAAAAACATTCTCAGGGCTGGCGATTTTCATTGGCTGTATGGGTCTATATGGCCTCATATTATTTTTCGTGGGGCAACGAAAAAAAGAAATAGGGGTGAGAAAAGTACTGGGCAGCTCAATCACTGATATATTGACCTTGTTCTCCATAGATTTTTTAAAACTAATCCTTATTGCAGGGGTAGTGGCAATACCCGTAGCCTGGTATTTCATGGATGTTTGGTTACAAGGATATACGTATAGGACACAAATCCACTGGTGGTATTTTGCCATTTCAATAGTCGCTGTATTGTTACTGACGATGATTACCATAAGTTACCAGACCATTAAAGTGGCCTTAAAGAGTCCCGTAACCAGTTTACGAACCGAATAAAGGCTTTTTTAAGCTGTAAATAAATTGTACAACTACTGTCAAAATAATTTACAGTCTTGCTGCCATCGTCTATTTTATTAGACTGATAATCATTAGCTTAACATTTGGCATGAAAATAGATCGTTAATTCTTACCAATCAAAAAGCGAGCAGTTATGTTTAAAGATCACATAAAAATTGCCTGGAGGAGCTTAAAGAAACAACCCTTTTTCACCTTTTTGAACACCTTCGGACTTGCCATAGGTATAGCCGGTGCATTACTCATTGCCCTTTTTATCTATGATGAATTGAGTTTTGATACAATGTTTACTGATGCTGAACAAATTTACCGCATCGATGCTGATGTGAAGTTTGGAGGGCTTCCGGAACAGCTTGGGGAAACTCCCGAACCCATGGCAGAAACCTTATTGCGTGACTATCCCCAAGTTGAATTGTCGACACGAATAGTAAATCGCGGTAGTATACTATTACGAAAGACCAATGTTACTTCAAATGTTAAAGAATTAAATAGTGCCTTTGTCGATTCTACTTTCTTTAAAATGTTTGGGGTTCAACTTTTGGATGGAGACGCAAAGACCGCATTAAACCAACCCAATACTTTGGTGCTCACACGAACTGCTGCTGAAAAACACTTTGGCATCAACAACGCAGTTGGTCAAAATATGGTAGTCAACAATGGAGAAACTTTCAGGGTAACCGGAGTAATGGAAGATTTACCTGAAAATTCCCTATTGAGAAACCATACCGTTTTTGCTTCTATGACAAGTTCGCAATTTCGACAAATTGGACATTGGGGAAGTCATGTATACTACACTTTTGTAAAAATGGTGCCAGGGGCTGATATGCAGGCCTTTCAAACGGGATTGGACTCAATTCTTGGCAGCTACTTGATTCCATGGGTACAGGAGTATTTTCCTGGCATGACCGAAGAATCCTTTAAAGCCGCAGGAAATTTTATCAATTATAGTGCTATGCCCTTAAGGGATATTCACTTGTACTCAAACAACAAAACTGAGCTAAGTGCCAATAGTAGTATTCAAACCCTTTATATCTTGTTTTTCGTTGCTCTATTCCTCGTGGTATTGGCTGTGGTCAACTTTATGAACCTTTCAACGGCCCATTCCATGAAACGTGCCAAAGAGGTAGGTGTTCGCAAAACATTGGGCTCCAAAACATCTGATTTGGTAAGACAGTTCCTGACCGAATCAGGGTTAATCTGTTTCCTATCCTTGCTTCTTGCCTTAGGGGTAACCTTTGTAGTGCTCCCCGCCTTCAATGATTTAGCGGGGAAATCCATTTCCATACCTTTTCAAAGCCCAATTTTCTGGATGCTTTTGGTAGGCGCAGCATTAGTTTTGGGTATACTATCGGGAACCTATCCAGCCTTCTTTATGTCTAAATTCCTTCCTGTTAAGGTCTTGAAAGGAAGCGGACTCACGAATGTTGGAGGAAGTAACATTCGAAACGCTTTGGTCGTTTTTCAATTTGCGGTTTCCATCTTGCTCATTGTAGCCACCGTTGTCGTCTATCAACAGTTGAACTTTATACAAAATAAGGAATTGGGCTATCAAAAAGAGCGGGTTTTGGTGGTCGAAGATTTGAACAATACCAATGGACAAGAACTAGTATTAAAAAGTGAAATTCAACAATTGGCTCAAGTGAAGGCCGTGAGCCTAAGCAATTTTCTCCCAACACCGTCGGCACGCAGTAGTCAAACCTTCTTTAAAGAAGGTAGGGCGTCAAACCAAGAAGACGCCATAAATATGGAACGATGGGTAATAGACCATGATTATCTATCTACCATTGGGCTTGAATTGGTTGCAGGAAGGGATTTTGACAAAGACATTTCCAACGACTCCACTGCTATCATTATCAATCAAGCCGCGCTTAAAACCTTGAATGTAACTGCCAAAGAAGCCATTGGGCTCCGTATTTCAGGCGATTTAGGGGAAGGCGAAGAGAATATCAACTATCAAACCATTATTGGGGTGATAAAGGACTTTCACTTTGATTCATTACGCAATAATATCGAGGCACTAAGCCTTACCATAGGTAGGTCGACGAATGCTATGGCAATTAAATTAAGTGGTCAGAATTTAACCTCGACTATAGCTACTATTGAAGGTATTTGGGGGAAATTTGCCCCAGGTCAACCTATCAACTATTACTTTCTGGATGATTCCTTCAATGACAGTTATAGGGCAGAACAACGATTGGGAAGTATATTCTCCATATTTACCACGCTATCCATACTCATTGCCTGCCTGGGATTATTTGGACTGGCCACGTTTAACGCACAAAAACGTACTAAGGAAATCGGGGTTCGAAAAGTACTGGGTGCCAGTGTAGGTCAGATTTCCTATCGATTGACGACAGACTTTTTGAAGATGGTAGGATGGTCAATTTTAATTGCATTGCCAATTGGTTGGTTCGCCATGAACAAATGGCTTGAAGACTTCTCGTACCGTATTGAAGTGCAGTGGTGGATGTTGCTGTTGGCGGCCTTATTGGCCATTGCGATTGCCATCATTACCGTAGGGTATCAAAGTATCAAAGCGGCCATTGTTAATCCGGTGAAAAGTTTGCGGACCGAATAAACTCTACCCCTAAATTTTCCTTGAAGGGTTACGTTCCTCAATGTAAAATATTTATACAGTATTTGTCAAAATATTTGACACTTTTTGAAATATTTTTAATCTATTTTATTGTATTTCAGCGTTTTGCGTTTTGGCATAATAATGTATACCTGATAAACATCAACTCAACCCAATCAGCGTGGATGGGTCAAAAAACGAGCGGTCATGCTTAAAAATCATATTAAAATCGCCCTGCGAACCCTTTTCAAAAGAAAAACATTTACAGTAATCAATATATTGGGTTTGGCCCTGGGTTTTGCAAGTAGCATCATCATCTACTTATTTATAGCGCATCATCTTTCATTTGACAAGTTTCACTCCAATACAGCCCGTATTTATCGCTTTGTCACCGAAGAACATATGGATGATGTGGGTTTTGTTGCAGCGGTTCCACCAGGGTTTAAGAGTGCCTTTGAAACCAATTATGAGTTTGCCGAAAAAACGAGTAGACGCATTTTTTGGGAAGAACAGTTGATTAATATTGGTTCACCGGGAACATCGCTTAGACAGTCTCGAGAAGACATCTCATTTGTAGAGGCTCCTTTTTTTAGCATTTTCAACTACCCGTTGCTTTCAGAAATCTCAGGTAGAACGCTTGAAGAACCCAATACAGCTTATATCACACAAGATGCCGCCTTGCGTATGTTTCAAACCAATGATGTATTGGGCAAAACTTTTGTATTGGAAAATCAGGAAACCATAGAGATCATCGGCATTTTAAAAACATTACCAAAAACAACCTTTGCCAATGAAAGCCTTTTTGTTTCCTTCCCCTCCATTAAGAATTACAGTCGGTTTATTTTTAACGAATCATGGGACGGTATCGATAGCAATTTGGAATGTTTTACCCTACTAAAGCCCAACCAATCGGTCGTGAATATCGAAAAGGTACTTACTGAACTACCAAAACAACACCGCCCCGATTCCAAAAACAAGCATATCTATAAGCTACAAGAAATGACCGAGGTGCATTTAGACCATCGTTACGGAGGCGTCAATGTTCAGCTTCTTTGGGTTTTCGGTACAATTGGTTTCTTTTTACTAGGCATTGCCTGTATCAACTTTATTAACATTGCAACCGCGCAGGGCTTTAAACGCTCAAAAGAAGTGGGTATCAGAAAAGTTTTGGGTAGTCTTAAAAACCATCTCTTTTGGCAATTTATTTCTGAAACCTTTATTTTAAGCCTATTAGGGCTGGTATTGGGTGGTATTTTCGCCTTTGTGCTATTGCCACACTTCAACAACCTTTTTCAACTGAAACTTTCTTTCTTAGATACCATTGATGCTCGATTCGTAGGTTTTTTGCTGGGCTTATTGTTTTTAGTATCATTTATTTCAGGAAGTTATCCAGGGCTTTTATTGGCCCGTGTCGTACCTGTATTGGCCATTAAAGGAAAACTGGGGCAAAACGATACCGGCGGGGAAAGAACCAGAAAGGTCTTGGTCATAGCGCAATTTGTGGTCTCCATAATATTGATCGTTGCCACACTTGTTATTGGTAAGCAACTTCGTTTTGCAATCAATTCTGATTTGGGCTTTGATAAAGATGCCATTGTCATGGTTCCACTTCCCGATGGTGTAAAAGCTCCTGTTCTAGAAACGTTACGCCAACGTATTCGCACCACTCCCGGTATTGAAGAGGTCACAGCCTGTTTGGCAGGTCCTGGACCTTCCGACTTTAGCTGGGGCACCAGTATCCGATTTGATAACCGTCCAGAAACGGAAGATTTTTCCATAGCAGCAAAACCTGCAGACGAGCACTACATAAGCACTTTCGGGTTAGACCTTTTGGCAGGTCGCAATTTTATAAGACGTGATTCTTTAGATGAGACCCTGGTCAATATGGCCTTGGTCAAAAGACTTGGGCTAACTGCCCCTGAAGAGATTGTGGGAAAAACACTTTATACCAATGGCGGTACCATTGCCACAAAAATTGTTGGGGTAGTCTCTGACTTTCATGACCTTGGTTTTGAAGAAGAGATAAGCCCGGTATTTATTGCTCCCGTACCTTGGTCTTACCGAAAACTGGGTCTTAAAATGAGCTTGGGCAGTGTGTCTGCCACCCTTGCATCGGTCAAAGATATTTACTTAAGCTCATTTCCTGGGTATTCTTTTGACTATACCTTCTTAGATGATCAGATAGCAAACGAATACCAGGCAGAGAATCGGCTGCTTACCCTTTCTAGAATATTTTCTTTTCTTACATTGTTCATAGGCAGTCTTGGGCTATATGGATTGATTTCCTTTTTTGTGGGGCAACGTCTGCGCGAAATTGGTATTCGAAAAGTGTTGGGTAGTTCGGCCTTAGGAATCGTGCATCTTTTTGCCAGTGACTTTATAAAACTGGTAGGTATTTCGGCCCTGGTTGCGATTCCAATGGCTTGGTCTCTTATGGAAATCTGGTTACAGAATTATGCCTACCGTATCAGTATCAATTTCTGGGTCTTTTTCTTTGCCTTACTCAGCGTTTTAGTGCTCACACTTTTCATCATCACGTTACAGACGTTAAAGGCAGCAACAACAAGCCCTATAAAAAGCATACGAACCGAATAAAACTGTATTCATTGTCATCATGTTCAAAAATCACATCAAAATCTCGTTTCGAAACCTTTGGAAGAACAAAACCCTATCCTTGCTCAACCTTCTTGGTTTGAGCATTGGGGTATCAAGTGTGCTGACCTTAATGTTCTCGGTATATGCATACTATACCGCAAACGACACTATTCCAAACCAAGAGAACCTTGTATACCTAAAAACGCAATTAAACGATGGTACCGAATATAGAGAAGTGGCATACCCCCTTTTGGATGAAGTGGTAAACTCCTCGCCCGAAGTCATTGCTGGTACACACTTGCATAGCTGGGGCAACATTTGGCTGGAACATGAAAATGACGAGTTTCAACACCGCACCGATTATGCTGACCCTGAATTTTTTGAGGTTTTTGACCTACCCTTAAAATATGGTAATAAAAAAACCGCATTGCAGGAAAAGTACTCCATCATTTTGACCCATAAAGTAAGTGAGCAGATCTTCGGTGACAAAAACCCAGTAGGTAAAACCCTAATCGGAGCTGATACTTTGAACCTTAAAATCACAGGGGTTTTTGAGCCTATAAGTCCATATGCCTCATTTCGCTTGGGTGTAGTTCTACCTAATACCCTACTCGAAAATAATCCAACGTTTAAACGTCAGACCAACTGGGCCAACAGTTTTTCCCCGGCCTTTTTTAAGCTACGCGCAGATACCGACCTTGGGACTTTGGCTCAAAAGGTAACCCAATTAGTAAAACAGAATTACAGGGACCCTTCGATGATTGCCGAGATGAAGGTAATGCCTTATTTAGAATTCCGCACCGATATACTGCCCGTAGTGGATACCATTATCGGCGGCTCCATAGCCGCTTCCATATTTGTTTTGCTTATCATTTTGGTGAATCTGCTCAATTTGAACACCTCAACCATGTTGCGACGTACAAAAGACATCGCCGTTAGGAAGGTTCTAGGTAGTGGCAAAAAGAGTGTTGTTGTTCAATTTTGTATAGAAAATGGCATATTGGTCTTTATATCCCTTATCATTTCTGCCGTACTATTCTTATTGGTCAATTTACCTCGTTTGAACGATACCTTCGGGCCTGAATTTGGTCGTATTTCATTTGATGTTGTCAAAGACTATCCCGTGGTCATCGGTATGATCGTTGTCGGCGTATTGGCCACACTAATGGTTGGTATTTTTCCGACCCTACGATTTATAAGGGTTCCTGTATCCTTGGGGATAAAAGGGAAAATAGAGCAAATCAAAAGTAACTTCCTGCTCCGTAATTCCTTTATCATTTTGCAGTTCACCATTGCGATTCTTTTTATATGTATTGCGGTGATATTGAACCAACAAATCGGATTCATGAAAAATGCCGATTTAGGCTTTGAACGAAATCAGGTCTTGGTCGGGAGCATTGATTTGGACTATAAGGATTTGGATGCAGCAAAATCTAAATTCAATGCCCTATTGAACGAGCTGGAGGCCAATCCCTTTGTTCAAAGTGTTTCAACCAGTGAAGCAGTGCCTTCTGACTATTATTTCAATTACACCACTTACTACGACCCAGAAACGAAAACCGATGTTCGTTTTCGAAGATCCTATGCTGATGATGGCTATTTTGAAACCTTGGAGGCACCCATTGTAATGGGCCGCAATTTTGACCGAAATCGGGATAACCCTGATGAATATCCTGTCATCATCAATGAAGCGGCCATGAAAGCCTTTGGGTGGACCACTATTGAAGGAAAGCGTTTAAAATTTAAAACCTCTGAAGACGAGGGTAACCCCATTGTTGGGGTAGTAAAAGATTTTCATTACCAAGACCTTCAAAACGCCGTAGAGCCGCTAGTACATATTTATCGCGATAAAAGTACATTGGGCCGCCATAGATATTTGTCCGTTAAGGTAAGCGAAGGGCAAGAAAAACAGGTAGGCAGCATCATTTCAGCAGCATTTAGGGGTATCTCTTCAAGACGGGGTTATGAACAGTCAGAACTGAATGATAAGGTGAGTGCGCAGTACCAATTGATAGACGGTATCCTACAATCGGTAAATATTACCGCGATATTGACCATATTCATTTCATGCTTGGGCATGTTCGGATTGATTTCCTTTTTGGCCAAGCGCAAGGTCAAGGAAATCGGAATTCGAAAGGTACTGGGTGCAGGGGTCACCAAAATCATCATATTGTTGTCAAAGGATTATATCATTCTTGTGGGAGTAGCAGCTCTGGTGGCCTTCCCGATTGCATGGTATGTCATGAATGCTTGGCTAGGTACGTTTGCTTACAGTATTTCCATACAATGGTGGATGTTTGTGATAGCTGGACTCATCGCCTTTCTCATCACATCATTTACCCTTGGTCTACAGGCGGTAAAGTCAGCCTTGGCAAACCCTGTGAAAAGTTTACGCACAGAATAACCTATCAATGAACCAATCATTATGCTCAAAAACTATTTAAAAATTGCTTGGAGAAATTTATTGAGAAATAAGAGCTTTTCGCTGCTTAACATTCTTGGGCTCTCTATAGGCCTAGCAGTTACCGCATTGATTTTTCTATGGGTCGATTTTGAACTGGGTTTCGATCAGTTTCATGAGAATAGAGACCGTATTTATCAGGTGAACAATAAATACGAGGTGGATGGAGAAATCTGGACATGGAACAGTACCCCGAAGGTAATGGCCTCAGCCATCAAAAAAGATTATCCTGAAGTAGAGGAGGTTACCCGTTACTTTTATGAAAATACTTTTTTGTTCAGTCACGGGGAAAAGAACATCAAATCAAATGGGACCATAGTTGACCCTAGTTTTCTTAAGATTTTTAGCTTCCCTTTAATTGAAGGCGACATTGAAACGGTTCTTGAAGATGTCAACGCTTTGGTAGTCACAGAGACCTTCGCAAAAAAAATGTTTGGAGACCTACCTCCTGTGGGTCAGATAGTAAAGATGGACAATACAGATACTTTTAAGGTGACAGGTGTACTCAAAGATTTACCAAACAACACCGAGTTTAATTTTGAATATTTACTTCCTTGGTCGTATCTCAAACAAAAAGGATGGGATGACGAAAACTGGGGAAACAATGCAATAGCTACCTATGTCATGCTCAAAGAGGGCACAGACTATGATGCCTTTTCAGAAAAAATTAAATCCCTCAGAAAAGCCTACGATAAAGATTCACCAGATATGGTTACCTACCTATATCCATACACCCGATTACATCTATATTCTGAATTTGAAAACGGTATTGAAGTCGGAGGGCTTATTGATATTATCCGCTTGTTCGCGATTATCGCCTTTATTGTTTTAATCATTGCATGCATCAACTTCATGAACCTCAGCACGGCACGTAGCGAAAAACGAGCAAAAGAAGTGGGGGTAAGAAAGGTTGTGGGCGCTAGAAAAAAAGCCTTGGTATGGCAGTTTCTTGGTGAATCTGTTCTTATATCATTTTTGGCAGCAGTTGTGGCAGTGGTAATAGTGATACTGGCACTTCCATCATTTTCAGCCCTTATCAGTACCCCACTCGCCATTAATTGGTTGAATCCATGGTTTTGGGTCATCGTAATGTCCATCATTTTATTTACGGGAATTTTGGCAGGAAGTTATCCGGCACTCTATCTGTCTGCATTTAAACCCTCTAGTGTTTTAAAGGGTACCTTCAAAAAAACCAATACGCTGGTAACACCAAGAAAGGTGTTGGTGATTGCGCAATTTTCAGTGGCCATCATTTTAATCACCGCCACTATTGTAGTGAAACAGCAAATCAATAGCGTACAAGACCGAAGGTTGGGGTATGACAAAGCAATGTTAATCTATGTGCAGATGGAAGGTGATATTGAAAAGCACTACGCAAGCATAAAGTCAGAACTTTTAGATAGCGGTATTGCCTCATCAATCTCAAAGACGAATTCACCAATTACCGAAAGTTGGAGCAATACTTGGGACTTTGAATGGAGAGGAAAAAATGAAGAAGACAAAACCTTGGTGCACAGGCTTATCGCCGATGATGCCATCATCAAAACCATGGGACTAAAACTTATTCAGGGGCGTGACTTTGATTTAGACAAGCATCCTACTGATTCTACGGCCGTGATTTTGAACGAGTCTGCAGTAGCACTAATGCAGTTTGAAAATCCGATGGGGCAAATTATAAAAGACAATGGAATAGACTGGCATGTCATTGGAGTGGCCCAAGATTTTGTGTTCAACTCTCCCTTTCAGAAAATAGAGCCCATGGTCATTGAAGGAGCCAAGGGTTGGTTCAATATGGTTCATATTAAACTAAACAGACAACAAACCATTGGGGAGGATTTGGCTTCGATCGGAGCGATTTTTAAAAAATACAATCCCAACTATCCTTTTGAGTACCAATTTGTAGATGAAGCATACTCGCAAAAGTTTACCGATGAACAGCGTATTGAAAAACTGGCAAGTCTTTTTACCCTGCTGACCATTCTCATTTCCTGTTTGGGGCTGTTCGGGCTAGCAAGTTATATGGCGCAGAATCGTATTAAAGAAATCGGGGTTCGAAAAGTTTTGGGTGCCTCGGTAAGCGGTATAACTACATTGCTTTCAAAAGACTTTTTGAAATTGGTAGGTATTTCTTTGATTATAGCGATTCCCATTTCTTGGTATACCATGAACCAGTGGTTAAAAGATTTTGCCTTTCGTATTGAACTCTCTTGGTGGATATTCGGATTGGCAGGGCTCATTGCATTAATGATTGCTTTTGTCACCGTAAGCTATCAAGCGATAAAAGCAGCTAAATCAAATCCGGTAAAAAGCTTGCGAACAGAATAATTCATCAATCAAAAAAAGAAGTCATGATTAAAAATTATTTGAAAATCGCCGCGAGAAACCTTGTAAAGACCAAGGCGTATTCAATTATCAATATTGGTGGGCTAACACTTGGTTTGGCCGTTGCCATGCTCATAGGACTATGGGTTTATGATGAAATCTCTTTCAATGCCTATTTTAAGGGTAACGACCGCATTGCGCAGGTACTCATTAACAAAACCAATAATGGGGAAGTACAAACCAGATTTACCCTTCCCTATCCTTTGGCCGATGAATTGCGCAGCGTGTACAGCGATGATTTTAAGCATGTTGTGATGAGTTCTTTTCCAGGTGACAATGTACTATCGTATGAGGAAAAAAACTTAAACAATTACGGGGCGTTTATGGAAAAAAACGCCCTTCGAATGTTCTCGTTCAACATGTTGAGAGGAAATCATAGGGCACTCAACAATCCGAATGCTATTGTGATTTCGAAATCTGCTGCTAGGGCAATCTTTGGCGACCAAGAACCCCTGGGGAAAACCATGCGTTTAAACAACGATGCCGTGGTCACTGTTACCGGTGTTTTTGAAGATTTACCGACCAATGCAAATATATTTGAACCGCTCTCGTCATTTACCGAATCTAAACCACTTGACTTTATCGCCTCATGGAATCTCTACGTATCTATGAATGAATGGGTAAAAACAGCACGAGATAAAAAACTATGGGACAACAATTCCTACCAGGTATATGTGAAAGTGGCCAATCAATCGACCATACAAGGCGTTAGTGCTAAAATCAAGAATACCATTTACGCCCATGTTCCAGATGCAACCAAAAAGAGCAATCCTGAGATTTTCCTTCATCCTATGAAAGATTGGCATTTGCGATCTAGTTTTAAGAATGGTAAATCCAACGGAGGGGCAATTCAATATGTTCGCATGTTTGGTATAATCGGAGTTTTCGTTCTGCTATTGGCCTGCATCAATTTTATGAACCTCAGTACTGCCAGGTCTCAAAAACGTGCCAAAGAAGTGGGGATACGAAAAACCGTAGGCTCAAACAAAAACCAATTAATAGGTCAATTTTTATTCGAATCCCTCTTGGTTACTTTTTATTCTTTTGTACTGGCCTGTTTATTGGTCGGATTCTCACTACAGGTCTTTAATAACCTGGCCGACAAACAACTGGTTTTTCCACTGTCAAAGGGATTATTTTGGGTCTTTGGTTTAGGGCTAATTTTGATTACCAGCCTTCTGGCAGGTAGCTATCCAGCCCTTTACCAGTCTTCCTTTCGCCCGGTCAGGGTCCTCAAAGGCACCTTTCGAACGGCCAAATCAGCTTTATCGTTCCGAAAGGTCTTGGTTGTATTGCAATTTTGTGTGTCCATCATTCTGGTATCAGGCACTATGGTCGTGAACCGTCAAATTCAACATACGAAAAATCGCCCGATAGGCTATGACAGGGCAGGCCTTATTATGGTCGAAAAAACCACTGATGCATTTGAAGGCAAGTATAATGTGCTTCGAGAGGCGTTGAAAAAAGACGGGGCTGTTGTCGAACTGGCAGAATCTTCAAGCCCCTTGACCGAGGTTTGGAACAGTAATGGCGGTTATGATTGGGAGGGTAAAGACCCTGATTTCATCACCAATATGGTCGCTTATTATGTGACACACGATTATGGAACAACCGTAGGATGGGAATTGGATAAAGGAAGGGGGTTTTCAAGGGATTTTGCTTCAGACTCCACTGCCTATGTACTCAATCAAGCAGCTGTAGACTACATGGGGCTACAAGACCCCATTGGGAAAACAGTACGTTGGTACGATGGCGAACATGAAGTTATCGGAGTGGTCAAGAATTTATTGGCCGAGTCACCTTTTGAACCGGTAAAACCGGCCATCTATAGTATCAACTATAATGAGACGAACTGGATCAATCTCAAATTGACACCTGAAAAAAGCCTTGACGAATCATTGGCTTCAATTGAAGGGATATTCAGCGAATTCGTTCCTGCCACACCATTTAAGTATCAATTTGTAGATGAGGCTTTTGGAAACAAATTCAAAACCGAGGAACGTATGCGAAGGTTATCAGAAATCTTCTCCATACTTGCCATCGTAATAAGTTGTCTCGGACTGTTCGGACTATCAACATTCATGGCCGAAAGACGTACCAAAGAAATCGGCATTCGCAAGGTGTTGGGCGCATCGATTCCCAGTCTGTTCAAGATGCTTTCCACCGAATTTGTACATCTGATAGTGCTTTCGGGCCTTGTAGCCATACCCGTGACCTATTTTGTAATGCAGCAATGGCTTGAAAACTATACCTATCATATTAATATACCATGGTGGGTTTTCGGGGCAGCCCTTGTTGGCGTATTGATCATGGCAATACTGACCGTAAGCTACCAAGCCATAAAAGCAACAACCGTGAACCCGGTGAAAAGTTTACGTACCGAATAATTCATCAACCCACCCTGAGCGAGTTTATGCTGAGCGTAGCCGAAGCAAAGGGTCAAAAAAAGAACTCATGATCAAAAACTATCTAAAAGTCGGGTGGCGTAACATCCTAAGAAACAAAGGAATATTTTCCATTAATATACTCGGTCTTGCCCTGGGCATTGCCTCATGTTTGATCATTACACTTTTCGTGGCCGATGAATTGAGCTATGACAGATATCACGAAAAGGCCGATGAGATTGCCAACGTCGTTTTTCGAGCTATGGTCTATGGTGAAGAAATAAAGGAAGGTGTAGTGATGGCACCTGTAGGTCATACCTTGAAACAAGAATTTCCTGAAGTTTTGGATGTCACCCGTATTCGAAATATAGGAACGCCCAAAATTGTCGTTGAGAACAAGTCATATCGTGAAGCAAGATTTGCTTTTGTAGACCCCAATTTTTTTAATGTATTTACACTCCCAATAATACAAGGTGATTCCCAATCACCCCTTGAGGAGCCCAATACCGCGATACTTACAAAAGCACAGGCAGAGAAATTCTTTGGTGCGACCAATCCAATAGGAAAACTATTCTTCTTGGACAACCAAGCACAACCTTTGAAGGTAACGGGAATTATTGAAGAAGTTCCCCAGAACTCACATTTTCATTTCGATATTTTCGCTTCCATGTTAGGACTTGAGGAGGCAAAAAGTGATTCATGGTTCGGGGGTGATTTTTTCACCTATCTGTTATTGGAAAAAGGAACTGACCATAAGAATTTAGAATCCAAGCTGGCCCATATCCCTAAAAAATATATGGGCCCTGCAATGCTTAAGGAAATGGGAATATCTTTCGAAGAGTTTACCAAAGAGAATCAACTTGGTTTCCGAATTCTTCCATTGACCGATATTCATTTATACGCTGACAACTCGGCCTACAGTCAATTGGAAGAGGGTGGTGATATTAAGTATGTGTATATTTTTAGTGCAATCGCCCTTTTTATGGTATTGATTGCCTGTATCAATTTTATGAACTTATCGACAGCGACCGCTGCCAAAAGGGCAAAAGAAATTGGGATACGTAAAGTTCTCGGATCAAATAAAAACCTTTTGCGCTATCAATTCCTGTCCGAATCCTTCATTGCCACCTCATTGGCCATGCTGTTAGCTGTTCTTTTGGTATTCGTATCACTGCCATTTTATAATGAATTATCCGGAAAAGAATTACGGCCTGGCTTTCTGTTGCAGCCTATTGTGTTTGTATCATTGATAGCCATGACTTTTGTCATCAGTCTTTTTGCTGGAGGCTATCCTGCATTCTTTTTATCTTCCTTTAAGCCCATTGTAGCACTTAAGAATACTTTTTTAGGGGGAAATAATAACAAAGAGGTTAGAAGTGGTTTGGTCGTATTTCAATTTGTAATTTCTGCAGGATTGATTTTTGCAACATTGGTGGTCAACCAACAAATGCAGTACATCCAAGAGAAAGATATTGGATATGATAGGGACCAATTGCTAGTGCTCCGTGATGCCCATTTGTTGGGTAACGATAGAGATATCCTTAAGGACGAATTGTTGAAAAACCCTAAAGTAGCCTCCGTGACCAATTCCGCTTCCATTCCCGCAGGAACTACGGATAATTCTATGTCTGGGCTATATGTGGACGGTGAGTTTACCAGACGAATGCCCGTATTCAATATCGATGAGAATTATCTATCAACGATGGGTATGGAACTGATTACCGGCAGAAATTTTTCAAAGGAGTTTGGCTCCGATTCCAATAATGTGATTATAAACCAGACCGCTGCAAGAATCTTAGGTTTTGGTGACAATGCAATAGGAAAAACCATTACGGACAAAGGTGGCGACCATACTGTAATAGGTGTGGTTAAAGACTTTCATTTTAAATCATTGCACCAAACTATTGACCCATTATTGCTTTTTTACCGACCCTTTGGAGGGCTTATCGTAAAGGCCAAATCTGCTGATATGTCTGCCTTAATTGCAGATGCAAATGAACTATGGAACAATTTCAATACAGACGAAACTTTTGGATATACCCTATTGGATGAGTCCTTTCGGCAAACCTATGTTACCGAGCTAAAAATGGGAACGCTTTTAAATGTTTTTGCCTTATTGACCATTTTAGTAGCGTGCTTAGGGCTTTTTGGCCTGGTTACCTTCACGGCTGAACAACGGTTTAAAGAAATCGGGATACGTAAAGTTTTGGGCTCATCAATAGGCGGTATTGTCACCATGCTTTCGAAAGATTTTTTAAAGTTGGTGTTCATTTCATTCTTTATCGCCTTTCCATTAGGGTATTATCTAATGAATAAATGGCTTCAGGGCTTTGCCTATCGCATAGATATTCCATGGTGGCTGTTCGTCATGACAGCATTGGCCACAATGGGTATCGCATTTGGTACGATAAGTTGGAAAAGTATCAAGGCGGCAACCATGAATCCCGTCTCTGCTTTACGGAACGAATAATCCTAATCAATCAAAAACGATTCATCATGATTAAAAACTATTTCAAAGTCGCGTTGAGAAACCTCTGGAAAAATCGCCTGTTCACCATTATAGGTGTTGTAGGGCTATCTATAGCGTTTGGAGTGGCCACTTTGCTCACCATGGATTCATTGCATGAACTTTCCTATGACAAATTTCATGCAAACGGAGACCAGCTCTATCAGGTGAACATCACATGGCAAATTCCTGATGGAACAGAGGTGGGCACAAGTCAGCCCACCCCTTTTGCAGCGGCACTACAGTCTGAAGTACCTGGTGTGGATAAAATTACACGCTTTTTAGAGGAAGAGGCGTTGACCGTCTATAATGAAAAAGAGCTGGGGCTAGACGCCGTTTACGTTGACCGTGATTTCTTTAACATGTTTAGTTTTCCTATCATCAAAGGAACAAAACAAAATACGTTAGAAGATATTTCTTCGGTCGTCATCACGGAAAGCACGGCCGAAAAGTTATTCGGTGATACGAATGCCATTGGAGAAACAATCACTGTTCTAATCAATGGAAAGAACGAACCTTTTATTGTTCGGGGTATTTCCATAAATGCTCCTGAAGAGAGTTCCATTGACTACGATATCGCGCTACCTTTTGAAAAAAACCCCGAATATGAAGAAACAAAAGAACGATGGAACGCGCAATACCATCAAGTATTTCTTCAATTGGAAGAACAGGTATCCCCAACCACATTCGAAGAAAATAGCAGAAGCTTCACCAATGGACACTACGAGGGAGCTATTGAAAACCTCAAACGAGATGGGGCACAGCCCAACACAAATGGAGACTTTCTCCAGTTGGGATTATTACGAGTATCTAACCTGCGCTTTGCCGGTTATGATAAGGGCTATGTTGAGATCAGCAGGGTAAAAGTATATATCGTGCTTGGCGTTGCCCTTCTTATCTTATTCATTGCTTGTGTCAATTTCGTGAACATGAGCATTGCCAAAAGTTCGCAACGTCTGAGGGAAATCGGAATGAGAAAAACCCTTGGAGCAGAAAAACGACAGCTCTTTTTTCAATTTTGGGGAGAGAGTCTCATTGTTTTCATCATATCGTTGAGTCTCGGCGTATTATTAAGTTTTTTACTCAAAGATAGCTTTCAGACCCTGTTTAGAACCAGTGCCACATTTGATGTGCTGTTGACCCCTCAATTACTTCTTTCAGCCCTACTTCTCGTATTGGTCATATCCCTAATTGTAGGCGGATATCCCGCATTGTTATTGAGTCGTTTGACCACCATTCAATCTTTAAAAGGAAAGTTGGATTCCTCTGGAAAAAATCATTTACGTGATGCGCTGATCGTGCTTCAATTCGGAATCGCCATTCTTTTGATCAGCGGCACATTTATACTTAATGGGCAAATAGACTTTATGCGCAATAAAGACTTAGGCTACAACAAAGAACAAGTACTTTCATTTCCGTTAAATGGGAAAAAAAACAGCTACGATGCCATAAAGCTACTTCGGGAAGAATTGGCTGGGAACCCTAATATTCTTGGAGTGACGGCTGCGGATAACAATTTAGGTAGAGGTAAGGATGGAAGCCTATCGTCAAGTGTTTGGGGTTTTGATTACAAAGATAAAAGCGTTCGAACAAATACCTTGGTTGTCGGTTATGACTACATCGAAACGCTAGATATACAACTTAAAGAAGGTCGAAGTTTTGATAACAGTAGGGAAAATGATGAACAAGCCGTCATCATCAATGAGAGCATGGCCAAAGAATTAGGGGAAACCGAACCTTTAACGGTCCGGTTACCAGGAAGCGATAGTCTTACCTTTCCAATAATCGGGGTAGTAAAGGACTATAACTTTCAAAGCATGTCAAAGGCAATTGAACCCCTAACCTTTTTCTTGGATCGAGAGAGTGGTCTTTCTTATGCTTATGTGAAGGTGGCCTCTTCCAATATGGCGAATTCTTTTAATGCCGTTGAAGTCGCCTATAAGAAAATAGAGCCCAATGCCGAATTTTTAGGGTCATTTTTAAATGAAAATGTAGATAGAACGTTCAGGCGGGAGAAAACAATGGCGGCTTTGGTTACAACCGGTTCCATCATCGCAATCGTATTGAGCTGTGTCGGCTTGTTTGCCATGGCCATGTTGATCACCAACCAACGTACCAAAGAAATCGGTATTCGAAAAGTTATTGGTGCCAGTGTGACCTCAGTGACCTATTTACTCACAAAAGACTTTATTAAACTGGTTACCATTGCCTTTATAATCGCAACACCCATCGCTTGGTACTTTGCCGATGAATGGTTGCAGAACTACGCAAACCACGTAGAATTGGGCTGGCACTTTTTTGCTATTTCTGGAATTTTGGCCCTCCTCATCGCCGTGTTGACCATCAGCACTCGAACCATAAAATCAGCATTGGCCAATCCTGTGAAAAGCTTACGAACAGAATAAACAATACTTCAAAAAGATTTTTTTGTCATCAATGTAATCCCTAAAAAATGTTCAAGCAAAATATCGTATTGTACCTAAGAAATATCCATAAGCATAAGACCACTTTTTTAATCAACTTAGTGGGCCTATCATCTGGCCTCGCCTGTGTGCTTCTAGTATATCTCTGGGTTTCTGATGAACTTGCCATGGATAAATTTCATGAGCATGATGAACAACTATATCAAGTGCGCCGAAATGTTGTTAATGGTGATGGTACACTGGCAACATTTACTTCAAACTCCAGTTTAATGTTACCTGCTTTACAGCAAGAAGTTCCTGAGGTTGAGATGGCCGTGGCGGTGTACGAATTTGGCAACGACGCCCAATTGGAAACAGCGGAAAAAAAGCTTAGTTCACTTGGTATATGTGCAAGTGAAGATTTTTTTAACCTTTTCTCCTACCCTTTGATTAAGGGAAATGCAAAAACCATTTTATCGGATGTAAATTCTGTTGTCATCTCCATGGAGCTAGCGCAAAACCTTTTTGGGGAACTATCACAGGCCGTCGGCCAAACTATGGTCATAAAGAAGAATGGCTTAGGAATCAAAGATGTCTTCACCATAACCGGAATATTTGAAATTCCTAAAAACTCATCTGAAAATTTTGACTTTGTCCTTCCCTTCAAAACCTTCCTCAAGTTTAGAAATCCGAGCTACATAAACTGGTATAGTAATAGCTCAAGTATGTATGCACTTTTGGCACCCAACACCAACATTTCCACCTTCAATCAAAAAATGGGTGACTTTGTAACCAAAAGAGCCAAGTTTGCTTATCCTGAACCGGTATTTTTTAGTAGATACAGTGACAATTACCTAAGGGGCAATTATGAGAACGGAAAACAAACAGGTGGGCGGATTACCTATGTCATTCTGTTTTCAATAGTAGCTGTTTTTGTCCTTTCCATCGCCTGTATCAATTTTATGAACCTCTCCACGGCCAGGGCCACCAGAAGATTGAAGGAAGTAGGAGTCAAAAAGGCAATTGGCGCCAAAAGAAAATCATTGGTCGTTCAGTTTCTGTTCGAATCTGTATTGCTGTCTTTCTTTTCATTAGCCTGTGCTGTTCTTCTCGTAATGCTGCTATTGCCATGGTTCAATACTGTGGCCAGCAAAGAACTTGCATTTGCCATTGAAGGCAAGATGCTATTTACACTTTTCTTTGTTGCGCTCCTGACAGGACTGGTTGCAGGAAGTTATCCTGCACTGTATTTGACAAAATTCAGCGCAGTTAACGTCCTTAAAGGTAAAATCAATAATTCCCTCGGAGAACTATTGGCTAGAAAGGGATTGGTCATTTTCCAATTTAGTATTTCTATTCTATTGATTGTTGCAGTCGGTGTTATTTATATGCAGCTAGATTATCTACAATCGAAGAATTTGGGTTATGACAAGGACAATATCATCATTTTCGAAATTACTGATGGACTAAACGATAAAATAGATGTCTTTCTTGAACAGGCAAAACAACTTTCTGGGGTAACCAATGCGACCTATATGCAAGGAGGGATGACAAACTTCAGTAATTCCTCAAGAGGACACTCTTGGCCTGGACAGACCGAAGAATCCAAAAACATTACCTTTCGACATGCACATGTTGGGCCAGAATTCATCGAAACCATGGGTATTGAATTAAAAGAAGGACGAACTTATATCAACGAAAAGCCCAATAATGAATCCAAAATAATATTGAATGAGACCGCTGTTGATGTCATGGGACTTGAGAACCCCATTGGGACAGTAATTAATATGCGTGGGCCCAATAGAGAAGTCATAGGGGTGGTAAAAGACTTTAATATTCAATCCCTTTACAACGAAATTTCTCCTATGGCACTATTGTGCAGAACAGAGTGGATAAGCAATTTAGTAGTTAAAATCAAGGCGGGAGAAGAAAAAAACACCATTGCTTCCCTAGAAAAGCTCTATAACGAATTCAATCCTGGGCTTGCCTTTGATTTTAGTTTTTTGGATCATCAATACCAGAAGCTCTATCAATCTGAACAACGCGTATCAACCCTCTCAAAATATTTTGCCGCTATGGCCATCATCATTTCATGTCTTGGGCTTTTTGGTCTCGCTGCTTTTTCGGCAGAACGAAGAAGAAAGGAAATTGGTATCAGAAAGGTCTTAGGGCAAACGACCTCTCAGGTTACCTTTATGCTTTCCAGTGAATTTATAAAACTAGTTCTCATTGCTATAATGTTCACCTTACCTGTTGCATACCTTTTGGCTTCAAATTGGCTTTCCCAATTTGCCTACAAAATTTCATTGCATGCAGGTTATTTCTTGATTACCGGGGTTTTGGCCATTGCAGTGGCCTTGTTGACCGTTGGAAGTCAAGCCATAAATGCAGCAAATAAAAATCCGGTTCATGCACTAAAAGACGAATAATTAAATCATATCAAATGTTATTAGAATTAAAAAATATTTTCAAATGGGTCAACTCCGGTGGCCAACGTATTTTTCTATTAAAAGACATCAACCTATCGGTTGAAGAAGGTGAATTTATTTCCATTATGGGACCATCGGGTTCCGGTAAATCCACCTTACTGAATGTAATTGGCATGTTGGACCAATTCAATGAAGGGGAATATTTCTTTTTTGATGAATCGGTTCACGCCCTCAAGGAAAAACATCGTTCCAACCTCTATAAAGAATATATTGGCTTTGTCTTTCAGGCCTATCATTTGTTGGATGATCTTACGGTTTACGAAAACCTAGAGATGCCGTTACTTTACAAAAAATATAAAGGAGCTGAACGTAAGGCTATGGTCGCCGACATGTTAGATCGTTTCAATATTGTAGGTAAAAAAGACCTCTTCCCTGCTCAATTGAGTGGTGGTCAACAACAGTTGGTGGGAGTGGCCCGGGCCTTAATCGGAAAACCAAAATTGATATTGGCAGATGAGCCTACCGGAAACCTCAACTCAAAACAAGGGGAGGAAATCATGGAACTCTTCAAACAATTAAATCAAGAAGGCGTAACCATCATTCAAGTAACCCATTCTGAAAAGAATGCAGAATATGGTTCTCGAATTATCAATCTCTTGGATGGAAGAAAGGTTTAGTCATAGCCTGGCGGGTGCAATTCATCGTATTCAGTCATTTCTTGAAATCGCTTAGCCAACAACAATATTTTTCCTTCATCATAAAGATTGCCCACCAAGGTCAGGCTAGTTGGGAGTTTTTCATCATCTAGACCTGTTGGTATAGCTATGACAGGATGACCTGTCAGGTTTGTAATCAGCAATTGCTTGTTCCCAAAAGACGGTGAAATCAATACGTCATGGTCTTTCATGATTTGATGCATCTTTTCGATAAGAAGCTGTCGGTGTCGATTGGCCTGTAAATACGCTACAGCCGGAATAAAACGGGATTGCCGTAATGAATTGGCCCGAGACCTTTTGTGTTGCTCTACCATGATGTCAACTTCTCCGGAGCGTACCAATTCATCAAAAAATGCCCCAGATTCCGCACGTAAGATAATATCGAAGCCATTAAAGGGCACATCGGTCGGTAAACTGACCGGTGTTGGGTCAACACCCATTTTCTTAAAGACGGTCAATGCCGCAAGCAAATTGGCCTTACCCTTTGTGGTGTCTTTTTCAATATCATCTTTCAAATATGCCACTTTAAGCGTTTTTATAGCTCTCTCTGGCTCGTAGTTAAAGGGGATTTCAGTTGTCGTTTTGTCCTCAGGATCCTTTCCTTGTATGATATTGAAAACGATAGCAGAATCTTCCGCGTTTCTACACATGGGGCCAACCTTATCCATAGACCATGACAAGCTCATTACCCCATGTCGACTCACACGGCCATAGGTGGGCCGTAGGCCCGTAATACCATTCTTTGAACTGGGCGATGTGATAGAGCCCAAAGTTTCCGTACCTAAAGCGAAAGGTACAAGACCTGCTGCTGTAGCACTGCCAGAACCTGCTGAGGAACCGCTTGCCCCTTTAGTAATATCCCACGGGTTTTTTGTTTTCCCTCCAAACCAAACATCACCTCTGGCCAAGGCCCCAGAAACCAATTTTACCATGAGAACACCACCTGCGTCGTTCAAACGTTGCACTACGGTCGCCGTCTCTTCAATTTGCTGGGATTTATATGGCGCAGCACCCCATGTAGTAGGATATCCTGCCACTGCAATCAAATCTTTTACCCCGTAAGGGATACCGTGTAAAATTCCTCGATAATGCCCTTCCGCGAGCTCCGCATCAAGTTGCTTCGCCTGACGGAGTGCCAACTCTTCTGTTACGGTGATGGTACATTCTAGTTTAGGACTGTACTTTTTTAATCGTTCAAGAAAGAAATTGGTAAGCGCTACACAAGATATTTTTTTGCTCCGTATAAGGGACGCCAATTTTGGAATAGGATAAAATGCCAATTCATTGATGTCTTCTGGTAGTTGGATGGCTTCGGGGACTTCCCAAGATATTGCAGCTCCTGTTGACTTTGGAAGTTCAAATTCCCTAGGTTTTGGATCAAATAAAATAGCGGGGAAAACTTCATGCTCTATGGTATACTTCCTTAGCGAGTCATATCCTTTTTTGTTCCTAACCAAATAATCATAAAGCGTATCGATTCTTTTTTTTGAGAATTCAATACCTACCAACTTTTGGGTTGCCCGAACGTCTTTTTTTGTAAACGGTCTTTTGGATGTGCCGCATGCTGTTAAGAAGCATATGGTTAAAATAACAAGAAAAGTAAATTTTTGTGTCTTCAAAAAGCCCATAAAGAAAAGTTGTAATTATCTGTGCCTTAGAAATAATCGTTAACGAATAATAATACGTTCTGGCTCGCTTAATCGCGCTAAGTGAAGATACGGATATCAAAATTACTTTTGATTCATTTTAATGAAAGCTCAATTCGAATTATATCTTTTGTACAATGGTTTAAACATTCGCCCGGGATAAATAATCAACTGAATAAAATTGAATTCTAAGTTGTTAAAAGAAATAGCGTTTGACGCATCAACAGCTAGATTGAGACTAGGATACCATCTAAGATTAGTTCTCAATATCCAGCTTGTCAGTCGGTTTGGTCGAATGTCCCACCCGAAAGTAAGTCCCAAAGAGCGTTTATTCTTATCAATATTTTGGGATTGTTCTCCTTCAAAAAACTCCGTAAAACCCAGGCTTTCTTGACTAAAAATAGGCCCAATGAAAGGAACAAAGCCGTTATAATCAAAAAGATTTTTTGTGAACTCAACCCCAAAAGATTGTCTGTCAATAAATTGAACAGCTCCGTAGGCATCTGTGGAAGCTGACATCTTTCGATAACTTAATCCAAAATTCATGTCCCAATTGTGGTGATAGTATCCTAAAGAAAAATCAGGTAGAATAGAGGTGGAGTATTTTGTTAAGTATGGTCTGTTATTGTTATTGTAACTGTTCTCACCCAACCAAAATGCAGATGACATTCCAATTCCGATATAAAAGGCGTTCAATCCACTTTCTTTCTCCAAGGCATCTGTCATCTTTTTGGTCTTACCTGATTCCCAATTTCTTTCAGCACTTAAAGAAGTATCAAAAAAATAACGATAGGATAGTGATATTTGAAAAGGTGGTGTGTCAATGTCGGTTTGTACTTCCCTAGATATGAAATAATTTTGTGTATTATCATAGTTCCAAGAGAAACCCAGTTCAAATAGGTGTTTTCTGTTGTTAAATGTTAGACCGGTATGCAAAGGAAATGAGGTGTGGTTCAAATCAGGCCCATCACCAAACTGTAAATTGTTGTTGTCTTGTTCATAGTAAAACGGACTGAAACTAAATCCAACAAAGGGACGAAGCTTGTTATTGGCTATCCGCCAAGGATAATATTTAAATACAGTTTCAATACTACTGAGGTGAAGTAACTCTTGACTGTCAGTAGAATAGGACGAATCTCCTATTGGGAAGGCAATATAGAAATCTGCATGACCCCAGAAGTGCGTGCCTCCAAGTATAATTCGAGGACTACCAGTTGATTGCAAATCAAAGTTTTCTAAGGTCCCTGACGGACCTACAAATCTCGATTGACCACCTATACTCGTTACGTAATCGAGCCCCAACGCCAGTTGGGCGAAGCGATGTCTAGTCTGATTTTCTGTATAAACCTGTGCAAATAATTGACTTGATAGAAACAAGGTATACACCAATAAAAAGTATCGTGTAATTTGCATTTTAAAGTAATTTTAAAACGTTTTAAAGGTTTTAAAAACTACTTTGCGAATCAACCTTACAACTCCATTTTGTGGCAAGCCCCGCTCAATTTGTGGTGGATGTAAGCAGCTTCATTGCTTGAGACTTAAAGGATTTTGACACCGGCACTTGTTTTCCGTTGCTCATTATTGCCCAAATACCTGTTTTTGTCATCTTAAATCTTCTAAAGTGCCTCGGATTGATAATATAAGAACGATGTGTTCGTATCAGTTTTGGAATGTTTTTTTCTACAACAGACAGCTTTGTGCGCAGAACATGAGTACTTGGATTGCCATTTTCTAGAAAGGTCACTTCAACATAGTTGTCAGACGATTTTAGGTAGAGTAAGTCTTTTTCCAAAAGACTTATAAAATCCGATTTTCCCTGACCTTTTATCTTAAGTATTGATTCAAAATCTTCTGTCTCAAATTTTTTTACAAAAAAATGATACAACGAGAATCTACCTACAATAATAGCAGGCAAAACCATGATATGTACAGGTAAAAAAACCTGATAGAAATATTGAAATGGATTATAGGTTTTATCTCCAAGCCTTAGGGTAATTATGTAAATCAAATAGAGACAAATGAAGGATAATCCCAATCCAATAGCCAAAAAAATAAGCTCATTACTAAGTTTCCATTTTCCCCATTTCCTTATTATGACGTTTTGATAAATCAAGGTCAAACTAAAACAAAAGCCACCGATAGCAGCCGAAATCGGAATTAGTTTTAGCTTTGAGGAAGTCGATAAATCTTGTATAGAAATTGGCTCGGAAAACCACAAAAATAACAAGGCCCAAAATGTAAGTGTTGCGGCAAGCAAAATGTGCCGGTTTATGTTGGTATCAATGGGGTAAGATTTCAACAAAAAGGACATACTATAGCAAAACACAATTCCTGTACCAAAAATCCACCCATCAACAGAACCAAGCTTATAAAACCTTTCTTTAACTATACGATATCAGCCAATTCTTTCCCAACCAAACTGCCTATTGCTATTCCCATACCGCCAAGGCGCACACCACAAAACACATTATTGGAAAGTTGTTCAATGATGGGATGCTTTTGCCGTCCTACACCCATAATACCGCTCCAACGCTGGTCAATTTCAAATGAGGTTTCAGAAAGGATAACTTCTTTAAGGAGTTTTTCCAATTGTAGCTGAATGATTTCAGTTTGTCCGAAATCAGTAGTCTCTTCCGTTTTAAAATCAAGATTTCGACCTCCACCTAAAAGGATACGATTATCAATGTTTCGGAAGTAGTAATACCCTTCGTCAAAGTGGAACGTTCCTTTGATAGGTAGATTTTTGATCGGTTTGGTGATTAGTACCTGTGCCCGAGCAGGGCGTACTTCACGTGTGACAAATTGGGAAGCGAAACCATTGGTGGCAATGCACAGTTTTTTTGTCATAAATTCAAAGGTTTCAGCTGATACGGTAACGGAATCAGGACCATCATGAAACGCGTGTACCTCGGTACCGTTGAGGATGTGAATGCCTTTACGGTATGCGGTCTGCAAGAGTGATTGCATCATTTTTCCCGTATCAATCTGACCCTCATAGGTGTGGGTGATGTAGTTCGGTTGAATACCTTTAAAACTGAAAGTGTTTTTATGCATCACAAAAGGTGGTTCTTCAAAAACAGATTTTAAAAGTGTATTGACATAGTCCAGTTTTGATTGGCATCTGCAAAAAAGCGATTCATCTTTGGATAGAAAAAGTTCATGCCCACCCAAATGTTGATATCCGATGTTTTTGTCACCCAAGGTTTCACGAAGCAATTGAATACCTTTATACCGTTGTTGAACAAGTGCAACTACCTCTTCTTCAGCATGGGACTTCAAGTCTGCCAAAATCTCTGAAATACTCCCAAAACAGGCAAAACCGGCATTTTTGCTGCTGGCGCCCTGAGGCAATATTCCCTTTTCAAGAACCAATATTTTCGATTTGGGAAACCTTTGTTTTAAGCTAAGTGCGCAGCTGAGCCCCACGATACCACTGCCAACTACGGTAAAGTCAACATTCGATAACCAACTCTTATATTCCCAGTAGCTCAACTCCATGGACAAAAAACCCCGACTAGGTCGGGGCTATCTTTTAATATGCATATTTCTCATCCATTTCAAAGTCTTCCATAAACTTGGTGGTGTAATTTCCCGCCAAATAATCAGGATGATCCATCAATTGACGATGGAAAGGAATAGTGGTCTTGACACCTTCAATCACGAATTCATCAAGGGCCCTACGCATTTTGTTGATGGCTTCTTCACGTGTTTGAGCCGTAGTAATCAATTTGGCTACCATGGAATCGTAGTTCGGTGGAATGATGTAGCCGCTATAGACATGGGTATCTAGTCGAACACCATGCCCCCCTGGAGTATGCAATGTTGTAATCTTTCCCGGAGATGGGCGGAATCCGTTATAAGGGTCTTCAGCATTGATTCTACATTCGATAGAATGTAATTTTGGGGTGTAGTTCTTTCCCGAAATCGGAACCCCAGCTGCCACCAAAATTTGCTCACGAATCAAATCGTAGTCTATGACCTGCTCGGTAATGGGATGCTCTACCTGAATACGGGTGTTCATCTCCATAAAGTAGAAATTTCGGTGCTTATCAACCAAAAACTCTACTGTTCCTGCCCCTTCGTATTTGATGTAATCTGCTGCTTTTACGGCGGCCTTACCCATTTCGTCACGAAGCTTATCGGTCATAAAGGGTGAAGGGGTCTCTTCCGTCAATTTTTGATGTCGACGTTGTACGGAGCAATCTCGCTCAGATAAATGGCAGGCCTTGCCATATTGGTCGCCCACAACTTGTATTTCAATATGGCGTGGTTCTTCAATCAGTTTTTCCATGTACATTCCACCATTGCCAAAGGCTGCGGTGGCCTCAGTGACCGCGCTATTGAAATTTTTCTCCATCTCATCTTCCGACCAAATGGCCCGCATTCCTTTTCCACCACCACCTGCAGTGGCCTTTATCATAACCGGATAACCCATTTTCTTGGCTTCCTTCTTGGCATGGGCCACATCTTTCAAAAGACCTTCTGAGCCCGGCACACAAGGAACTCCCGCTTTTTTCATGGTTTCTTTGGCCGTCGCCTTATCACCCATTTTATCGATTTGTTCGCCAGATGCCCCGATGAACTTAATCTCGTGTTCGGCACAAATTTTAGAAAACTTGGAGTTTTCCGATAAGAAACCATACCCTGGGTGAATCGCGTCGGCGTTGGTGATTTCAGCCGCGGCAATAATATTCGGAATTTTCAAATAGGACTGATTACTTGGAGCTGGACCGATACATACCGCTTCGTCTGCAAAGCGAACATGAAGGCTTTCTTCGTCAGCTTTAGAGTATACGGCAACTGTTTTAATGCCCATTTCCTTGCAGGTACGAATGACCCTTAGTGCAATTTCCCCCCTGTTTGCTATCAATATTTTTTTGAACATTTTTTTACGTTTAATAGTTTATCGTTTGGAGTTCCTCCGTTTAAATCAATCGATTTAAACTTTACACTTCAAACTTTAAACTTTATGTTAGCTAGGGTCAACCAAGAACAAGGGTTGGTCAAATTCAACAGGTGAAGAGTCGTCGACCAATACCTTTACAATCTTTCCAGAAACTTCAGATTCAATATCATTGAAAAGTTTCATTGCTTCAATAACACAAAGCACATCACCCTGCTTTATATCTGAACCTACCTCTACAAACGCAGGTTTATCTGGAGATGGCTTACGATAGAATGTACCTATTATAGGTGACTTAATGGTGATGTATTTTGAATCATCTTCAGCAGCCGGTGCTTCTTGGGCAGGGGGTGTCGGTGCAGGGGCTTCCTGCACTGGAGTTGGAGCAGCGGCCAAGGGTGCTTGTGCCATTGGTATTTGCTGAACGATGGTAGTTTCAGGTGTCGCTGATGTACTGCCCGTACGGATGGTGATTTTAATATCTTCCATCTCTAACTTTACTTCGCTCGCTCCTGACTTGGCCACAAACTTTATCAGGCTTTGAATTTCTTTAATATCCATTGAATATGATTTAGTTAGTTGATGCTTATGGGTTATAGGCCCATTTCAAATAAATGGAACCCCATGTGAATCCGCCGCCAAAGGCAGCAAAAACAAGATTATCTCCTTTTTTTAATTGTTTTTCGTAGTCGTACAAAAGCAATGGTAACGTAGCCGATGTCGTGTTGCCATATCGATGAATGTTCATCAACACCTTCTCATTTTCAATACCCATTCGTTTGGCCGTGGCATCAATAATGCGCTTGTTGGCCTGGTGGGGCACCAACCACTGCACGTCGTTATGGGTCAAATTATTGCGTTCCATGATTTTCGCGGAAACGTCGGCCATGTTTGACACTGCAAACTTAAACACCGTTTTACCATCTTGCCTGGCATAGTGAAGCCTCTGATCAATCGTTTCGTGTGATGCCGGCAGTATGGATCCTCCTGCTTCCATCTTTAAATATTCACGCCCGTTGCCGTCAGACCTTAAATATTCGTCTTGAAGGCCTAGGCCCTCTTCATTTGCCTCAAACAGGGCGGCTCCGGCCCCATCACCAAAAATGATACAAGTGGCACGGTCGGTATAATCAACAATTGATGACATTTTATCTGCACCGACCAATAGCACTTTTTTATATCGACCTGATTCTATATAACTGGCAGCGGTAGACATACCGTAAAGAAAACTCGAACAAGCTGCTAACATGTCATAGGCAAAGGCATTATCAGCCCCAATCTCAGAAGCGACATATGCCGCGGTTGAGGCAACCAGCATATCTGGGGTAGCTGTTGCGACCAAGACCAAATCAATCTCCTTGGGGTCCAACTCCGTTTTTCGCATCAAATCCTTTACCGCTTCAATGGCAAGGAAAGAAGATCCGGCACCTTCTTTTTTTAGCAATCGGCGTTCCTTTATGCCCGTTCTGGTGGTAATCCACTCATCATTGGTGTCGACCATGGTCTCCAAAATCTGATTGGTCAGTACAAATTCGGGAACATACCCCCCAACAGCCGTAATTGCCGCGGTTGTTTTAGCCATTAAATTGAGTTTTGTCAAAAAAAGCCAAAATTTGGCTTAAAATCGCCGAAAAGTAGTGATTTTCTGCGATATTTTGTGAAAAACGTTCGTTTTTTGAATAGTTCTATAAACAAAAAACTCCCTTGTTTCGTCTGAAAAGGGAGTTCATCTATTGTATTTTTCCTTCGGGCTATGCGGCAGATTCTTCTTCTGTACGGTCAATCAACACCTGGCCTCTGTAATACAATTTACCCTCATGCCAGTGCGCTCTGTGATAAAGGTGTAATTCTCCGGTTGCACTATCTTTTGCAATGGTAGGTGCTGTCGCCTTATAGTGCGTTCTTCTTTTGTCCCTCCTGGTTTTTGATATTTTTCTTTTAGGATGTGCCATTTTTTCCTATTTATTGTCCGTTAATAGTTTCTTTAGTCCGTCCCACCTTGGGTCGGTCGATTTATTATTTTTCTCCGATTCTTTTGGCTGCAATTCCTGCAACTTATCCAATGCGTCTGATTTCAACGAGCCATCCAATACCCCAGGATGGATTCTCTTCTGTGGCACTGCCAATACCAACATTTCGTAAATGTACTGGGCCGTGTTGAATTGATGTTCACCATGTGGTAAAATCAATATTTCGTCATCTTCATTATTAAACTCCTCACCAAATTTAATGACTAACTTCAATGTTGACTCAAGAACCTGTTCAAAGGGCTCATTGGTTAAATCACAGTTGACATTGATGGTGCCTTCGGAGAAAACTTCAAGTTCCATCATAGTACTCATTTTATGCAATAAGGCCTTTACCTTAATGCTTGCACCGTTGAATTCATGATATTCAAAAGACTCAAAGAACGTATTATCTATGTTGTACTCAAATTGGTGTTTTCCTTCTTTCAATCCTATAAAAGGAATAAAAAACTCCCTTTTTTCCATCGTTTCAACACTAATTAATTGTGTACCTGCCTATTTAGGCGGGTGCAAAGATACATTTTATTTGCACAACACCTGAAAAAAATATTCAAATTTAAAAGCTCAACTGGCTCGCTTGGCTGATTGTTTTTTTAAGGGGTTTTTGGTCAACTCTTTAAAATCCTTTCGATTCTTAAATAGTTGTATGGCAGTAAAAAAGGCTTCTTTAAATGAACTTTCATCAGCCTGATTTTTTCCGGCGATTTCATAGGCCGTACCATGGTCAGGTGATGTGCGGATTTTGGACAATCCTGCGGTATAATTTACCCCTTGACCGAAACTAAGGGTTTTAAAAGGTATCAATCCTTGATCGTGATATGCGGCGAGAACAGCATCGAAGCCCAAATGTGTCTTCGAACCGAAAAAACTGTCAGCAGAATACGGGCCATACACTAAAAACCCTTCATTGAACAGTTTGGCAATAGCAGGCTTCATTATCTCTTCATCTTCTTTGCCAATGGTGCCATTGTCGCCACTATGGGGATTAATACCCAGCATGGCAATTTTTGGGCGGCGTATGCCAAAGTCCATTTTTAAAGATTTTGAAATGGTGGTTACCTTATCACGTATGAGTTTAGTGGTAATCGTCTGGACGACGTCTTTTACGGCAATATGATCGGTCAGAAGACCTACTTTGATATCGTTGGTTACCATAAACATCAGGCTTTCACCTTCTAGTTCCTGCCCTAAATAATCGGTATGCCCAGGAAAGGTGAAATTATCAGCCTGTATGTTGTTCTTGTTGATTGGAGCCGTTACCAAAACATCGACTACATCTTTTTTTAGTGCTGCCACGGCAGAACGCAGTGATTTTATAGCGTATTTACCCCCTTCTGCTGTTGCTTTCCCAAACTGAAGGGGAAAAGGTTCTTTCCAAATGTTTACCACATTTATTTTTCCGTCTACAACCTTCGCCGCATCATGTACACCATGAAAGCGCAGCTCAAAGCCCAAGGCATTGATCTGTTCGGATATCGCTTTGTTGGAGGCAAAAAAAACAGGGGTGCAAAAATCTAACATTCGCGCATCCAAAAAGCATTTCAATGCGACTTCACAGCCTATACCATTGAGGTCGCCAACTGAAATGCCAACGTGTACATTTTTCTGGTTTTCTTTCTTAGAATCCATAGGTGAATCCCTAATTTTACAAAACAAAACTAGGGAAATTATCCTCATACCTCACTGTCGTTGCAGTTAAGATCTGTTCAAATGAAAGCGTGCCATGAGGCAACATTTACCCCGAGAAATACCAAAATTTATATCTCAAACCAAAGCTATGTTTACCGGAATCATTGAAACCTTAGGTACGGTCGAAGAGCTGAAAAAAGATGCGGAAAACCTTCATATCAGCATAAAATCATCTATTACGAACGAACTAAAAATTGACCAAAGCGTCGCACATAATGGTGTATGCCTAACTGTTGTTGACATCAAAGGGGATGTCTACACGGTAACGGCCATTCAAGAAACCCTGGATAAAACCAGCATTGGCGATCTTGGTCAGGGGAGCGTTGTGAACCTAGAACGCGCTATGGTGCTCGGTTCGCGATTGGATGGACATATTGTTCAGGGGCATGTAGACCAAACTGGAATCTGTATCAGTGCAGAAGAAAAAGAAGGAAGTTGGTTCTTTACTTTTAAATATGATTCTTCAAAAAACAACGTCACTATCGAAAAAGGTTCTATAACTGTAGATGGGGTAAGTTTAACCGTCGTAGATTCACAAAAAGACCAATTCAGTGTGGCAATTATACCTTATACCTATGAACACACTCGATTTAATACATATCAAATAGGCTCAAAGGTGAACTTGGAGTTTGATGTCATTGGCAAGTATGTGGCAAAGCTGATACCTAAGGAATAAATGCTAAGAATTACCCTTTCAAGTTTTCTTTTGCCCATTCATTGTAAAAAGCGGCCACATCAAAAGCACTTTTTAGCTCTTTGTTTTCAAGCTTTTCAAGTAGTGGCGGACAGTCGTTAAACAAACGAATCAGTTTCTTACGCCGCAAGCCCAATAGGCCCAAATCAGCACGTATCAAATCTGAATTTCCTTTTTTGAAGTAGCTCACTTTATGGATGAGTTCTTCCCCTTGTTCCTGAAATTCATAGATATAATGAATAACCTGACCTTCTTGAACCAATTGCAAAAAGTGTTTCTTCCCATCTATAGTCCCAGTCTTATAAAGTTCGTCATCCTTTTTGTAAGTAGTTATATCATCTGGTGAAAATCGTTTTTTTACGCCCCTACTTCTAAATCGAACCTTTTCATAAATCTTACCAAAAGGGCCTTCCTTTCGGTTTTTAATATGACCATAAAGGGTGTCGTTGGATATCGTTACGACATAATCGGAATCTACATTTTTTTGACCCATGCCGAGCCAAAGATTTAATATGAGCAAAAAGGGCAAGAAGCGCCTTCCGAAAGCACTAAGCATTTTTAGACTTTTATGAATATCTTTTTACGGTACAAGAAATATGCCAAGACAACATAAAATGATACCACGCTCAACCCATAGAGCAATGAAGACATTTGCATAGAAAGAAAATCTTGAACATAAATGGTATTGAACAGCCAACCATGAATTGAAGTCTCTCCATCAACCTTAATCATGTAAAATAACTTGGTGATAAAGCTGGACAAAAAGTATACAACAATGGCATTTGCACCGGCGTAGCGAAAAACGCTTCCAAACTGAATTTTCTTCACATCCGTGACATAATAAATTAATGCCAATATAATATTGGCCCAGCCTGCCGTGACCAAAACAAAGCTGCTGGTCCACAGGGCCTTGTTGATAGGAAAAAAGCTGTCGCATAAATGCCCTACAATCAAAAGAGTACCGCCCAAACCAAACAATATCGTGGCCTTTTTTTCTTGTTTCGAGCGAAGTATGAGTCCTGTAAAAATACCCAGTAATGCGCTGGCAATCGCTGGCAGCGTACTCAAAAGGCCCTCTGGATCATAATCAGGTTTATAATTATGGGCTCCAAATACTTTGACATCCAACCAGTTTGCTAGGTTGTTGGGTACCCTTTCCAAAGACGAAGGCTCCCCCTCGACAGGGATAAACGTCATCAGCAACCAATATCCTAAAAGAATTGTTATGGATACACCTATCAATTTTTTCCAATCCAGATTGAGAAAAAGTAGTGCAGCAAAAAAGAATACGACTCCTATACGTTGCAACACCCCGGGAAATCGAATCGCTGAGAATTCTTTAATAAATGGGAAATGTATCGTGAATGCTCCTAAAAATAATCCAAGCCCTATGAGTTTCAAACTTCTGATCGTGATTTTTTTATAGGTTGCCGCAGCAGGTTTTTTATGCTGATATGCAAATACAATGGAAATCCCTACAATGAACAAGAAAAAAGGAAATACCAAATCAGTGGGTGTGTAACCATGCCATTCTGCATGAAGCAAAGGAGAATAGACATTGGACCACGTACCGGGGGTATTGACCAAAATCATTGCAACAATGGTCATTCCCCTGAAAATATCAACGGAGAGTATCCTGTCTTCCATCACTATAATATATTGTCTTTCATACCCTGCCAAACTTTGGTCAGTAGAAAACCAGAAACAAGGGCAGCCCCTGTCAAGACCAAGGCACTAGTGGTTTTACCATAAATCCAGTGTCCCGTAGCGAACATGATGGTATAGATGAGAACCACTCCGAGCAACATTGCTGTTATACCAGAGGGAACGCTCCATTCTCCTTCCCCTTTGGTAATATTAATTTCTTCAGTTTTTGCTTCATCAACCACTTTTTTCCAACCTGGACCACCGGGTTGAATCTTGCGATAAAAACCTTGAAGTACTTCTTTCGATTCGGGCTGCGTTAGAAAAGTGGCGGTCAACCAAATTATGGATGTGATCACCATGATAAAAGGCAACTCTGCCCAATCGGGAAACAGTCCAGTCCCCGGCTTAAAAAGAAATGGTCGTAAAGACGTTGTCTCTAGCAGAATGGCCAAAATTCCTGAGGAAAACATCGCCGTAATTTCACTCCATGCATTGATACGCCACCAAAACCAGCGAAGGATGAATATTAGGCCCGTACCCGCCCCAAAAGACAATAACAGGTTAAAAATTCCCATAGCATTTTGCATGGCCAAAGCCAAAAAGGCACTTAATACCATTAATACTACGGTAGATAGACGCCCTACGGCAACCATCTGTTTTTCAGTTGCATTTGGGTTGACTTGTTGTTTATAAAAGTCAAAGACCAAATACGATGATCCCCAATTCAATTGGGTTGAAATGGTACTCATATAAGCCGCTACCAAAGAGGCCAATACAATACCCAATAGACCACTTGGCAGTTTGGTCAACATGGCAGAATACGCCAAATCATGGCCCAATTTATCAGCAGGAACGTTTGGAAAGGCCTCTGCAATACTGGCCACATCAGGATAAACGACCAACGAGGCCAAGGCGACCAAAATCCAAGGCCAAGGTCTCAAAGCATAATGCATGATATTGAAAAAGAAGGTTGCCCCAATGGCATGGTTCTCGTTTTTCGCAGCAAGCATACGTTGAGCGATATATCCACCACCACCTGGCTCGCCACCGGGGTACCATGAGCTCCACCACTGCACGGCCAATGGAATAATGAGCATGGTAATCAGCGCTTTTTTATCATTGAAGTTAGGAAGAATGCTCAATTTATCCTTTACGTTGGCATCATTCATAACGGCATCAATACCGCCGACTTCGGGTAAGTTAACCAAATAAAAAGCTGCGCCTATGGCTCCAGCCATTGCCACAAAGAACAGTAAAAAATCACTGTATACAACACCTTTAAACCCACCCATAGCACTAAAAATCACAGTAATCAACCCAGCGGCTACGACGGTGACCCAAGGTTCAAGCCCAAGCATAACCCCACCAATTTTAATGGCCGCCAGCGTAACGGCAGACATGGTAATAACATTGAACAGTACCCCAAGGTATACCGCCCTGAACTTTCGCAAAAAACTGGCAGGTTTGCCACCGTACCGCAATTCATAAAACTCGAGGTCTGTCTTAACATTTGACTTGCGCCAAAGCTTTGCATAGACAAAAACGGTCAGCATTCCCGTCAGCAAAAAACACCACCATCCCCAATTGGCCGACACTCCATTTGACCGAACCAAATCGGTCACCAAATTAGGCGTATCAGTTGAAAAAGTGGTAGCCACCATTGAAAGTCCTAAAAGCCACCAGGGCATGGTTCGCCCTGAAAGGAAGTACTCAGAAGAGCTCTGACCTGACTTTTTTGAAACGTAAATTCCAATGCCTAATACAATAGCGAAGAACCCGAAAATAATGATATAATCAAGTAGCTGAATATCCATACGTTGGTTTTGGTTGAAATCTAAAGATATTATTTTTTTGGAACCGCCATATTTACACCTTTCCATTTGGAATATTAGTAGCAAAAAATGATAAAATCCTATAGTATCACCGATGGAATTACAGCTTTTGACAAATAGTACCATCAAATTAATGGTACTTTTGATATAGCACAGCCTTTATGATTTTACTACTATTGGAAGACGTTTCCTTATCTAGTTGGGCATTGGCCATATTAGCGGCGTTTCTCATCGGTATTTCAAAATCGGGCCTAAAAGGATTGTCCCTTTTTAACGTAACACTACTTGCCTTAGCTTTTGGGGCCAAGTCCTCTACAGGTATTATTATGCCTTTTTTGGTTTTGGGAGATATATTGGCAGTCGTCTATTACAATCGTCACGCCCAATGGAAACATATCATTACCATTCTACCCTGGATGGTCGTTGGTATTTTAATGGGTGTATTGTTGGGGAAAGATTTGCCAGAACAGCTGTTCAAAATAGCTATGGTCGCCATTATCATGGTCAGTTTAGGCTTAATGGTCTATTGGGATTTCAGAAAATCAAAAACCGTTCCCAAACATTGGTCTTTTGCTTCAGGTAGTGGAATTCTTGCAGGACTAACCACCATGATCGGAAACATGGCGGGCCCTTTCACAAACCTTTACTTTCTAATGCTGCGGTTGCCAAAAAATGAATTTGTGGGCACGGCAGCCTGGTTATTCTTCATTACGAATATGTTTAAGGTACCCTTTCATGTTTTTGTATGGAATACGATCAATTCTGAGACCTTGTGGTTGAATCTTAAGCTTTTTCCCGCTTTGCTTTTAGGATTTTTTATCGGTACTAAAATTTTAAAATACATCAATGATTCGTTTTATAGAAAGTTCATTGTGATGGTGACCGCAATAGGGGCAATTGCGATTCTTTTTAAGTAGGGGAAGGGGATTGGGACAGCTTGTTAAGTTTTTCTTAATTAAATTAATTTTCTTAACTTGACCTTAACAACCTTTCTATGGAAACCTCGCATAACAGCCTTGGCCTTCGCATTGTAATTTCCGCAGTGATTATTTCAATTTTTATAGTGGTATGGTCTGCCTACCATACGTATTCGGAAGATGTCAAACAGAACATTTCACAAAAAATGGTAGAATTGCTTCCCGATATGGAAAATGGTCTGGCGAAATTGTAGTGCTTACTATTTTAAGATGACTTTGTAATGCTCATAGTGGTTGCGGACAAATAATAAAGTGTTCCGTACCGTTATATGCTTCCTTGAGAAGGTTAGAAATACCTGCAATAAAGCTGGAATAGGTGTTCTCAGTAACCGAACCCGACATATTTAAATGAGCTACTCCAGGCCCTGTTATTCCCAAAGTATGCATACTAAACTTAACCGTAGCCTGACCAAAAATGACACTTGCCGTTATCTGTTGGGGCGTGTCGAGTCTAGCCTTTCTAGTATGGCTAATAACACGCATCATCAATCTGGCACCAATACCAAATTGTTTCGTTTTATTATCACAAAATACCGATCCTCGTTGCAAATACTCAATTACCGTAATACGTTCTTGCTTTTTAATATCAACATTTAAAAATCCTAACAAATTCAATGCTTTTTCATCACCATCGTAAAAGTCATAGGCGTCGATAACAACTCCGTTTTGCAACTCTTGTATTGTTTTCGGAGCATTTTGCCGACATGAAACCATATGGGAGAAGCCTATGTTTTGAGGCTGACCGAGCCCATTTAAAAAAATGTGTAGCATTAGACCAAATAGAAGTATCGTTTTCATTAGTTGTTGGTTTTCAATCAAACTACTATTCTTTCTAGGAATTGAAAACCTAAAATGTTTGAGTGGAACCACCGAATTAGGGAAACACTTGCCCGGTGAGGTATGTCGGAAATTACCGGAAGTCCGCCATCCGGCTTAGCCGATAGATATCATTCTATCTGTAATGGCGGTAAGATGGTACTTGTCATCTTCATCTCATATACTTTGTTAAACCAATTCTCTTTGGCGGTTACCGTTTCACTCCAGTCTTTTGAACATTCTGTTTATCGTGCCAGCCACTTTTGAATGACCTCTTTTTCTTTTTCCATGGAGTAGTACTTTAATTTTTTATTGCCTTGCACCGTTCCAAACTGAACATCATCATTGGGAAACCTGCTGAGATACCCTTTGAGCTGATCGCTCACCATTTCTGTGAGGGAACGGTTGACCAATCCCGCATTAATGGCTTTTTGAACATTGAAATAGTAGGAGCCAACAGGTTGTGGTTTCCATAAAGGAATTATCTTGTAAGGTGTTAACCCTTCTTTCTCCAAAAACGCTCCATCAATCCAATATAATTTATCTGGCATACCGGTTGCCAGCACAAGACTGGAAACATAGTCTTTAAAGGGTGTAGGATGATATCCAACATTAAATGACCCAAAAGTTGCAGTTTTGGAGCAGTGTACCATGAAATTGGAAAGGCTCGTAACATCAGTCAGTTGTATATGATGGTCTTTGACCTTTGGCACTAAAATTTCTCCTCCCCTATGAAACCGAACCGGCCAAAAGGGCTGTGCATTGGGGTCATCTGGCCGAGTCACCCTAAAATCCTTCATCCCATGGGAGCGGTAAATGGTATAGTCGCTCGTTTTTTCACGAATAGCTTCTTCAGCCAATGTTTTTCGTATGGCATAGCGAAATTCTTCTGCTATGGTCTTAGGGAAACTCGGAAGTGGGTTTAGGGGTTCTGATTCTATAATGTGTTTCTTATCCCATTTATCATAGACCGATATGGTTGAAATATAATGGTAATGCCCATATTGCCCTTTGAATACCTCTAAAAAGTCTGAAACGGCCTTGGGGGATTTTTGCCAAGTATCCACAACCACATCCCAGTATTTAGATCGATATGTTTTTGCTATATTTTTCAATCCACTTTGCGATTCGGTCTCGCGGTCACAAATAATAATAGGAAGCTGGTCAAACAAGTGTGGATTGGTCTTTCCACGATTCAATAGTGTCACTTTATATCCATTGGCCAAAAAGGCCTCAACAATTCTTGGGCCGATAAACCCTCTTCCGCCTAAGATTAGGGCTTCTTTTTGTCCAGAAGACATAGCGGTATGCCCAACACTTGATATAGGGTTTAGGGCGGTGAAAAGCGCAGCCGCTCCGGTGGTCTTGATAAAATCCCTTTTGTTCATGAACGTCTGTTTTTATCTTGAAAGCCACTTTTGAATGACCTCTTTTTCTTTTTCAAGGGAGTAACACTTTATCGTACCATCGGGTTGCTTACCAAATTTGATGTCGTTTTTGGGAAACCTGTGTTTATATCCTTCAATTTGGTCTTTTATCATATCTACCAAAGGCCGATGTACAAAACCAGCCTCTATCGCCTTTTGTACGTTGAAATAGTATTTGGCAATTTTATTCTCTCTCCAGAAAGGTACTATGCGATATGGGATGAGTCCATTTTCCTTTAAAAAATCACCATCAATCCAATACAACTTTTCCGGCTTTGTGGTTGCGTGAACAAGGCTTGAAACATAGTCTTTGAAGGATGTAGGTTGGTTGGCCACATTGAATTCACCGTAGGTTTTTTGATTTGTACAATACACTATGAAATCAACCAAGCTTTTTACATCAACCACCTGCATGTGGTGGTCTTTTACTTTTGGCACTAAAATTTCACCTCCCTGATAAAAGCGTATGGGCCAGAAAGGCTCATCACCTATGTTGCCAGGATTGGCACTTCTAAAATCCCGCATGCCTTGTGAACGATAAATGGTATACGTATCTATTTGGGCTCTTATCGCTTCTTCCGCAAAGGTTTTGCGAAGTGAATAACGATATTGGTTCCCTTCCGATATGGAAGTAGGCGTCTTTGGCAAAGGATTTAAAGGCTCATCTTCTTTAATGTATTTTTTATCCCAATCATCATAAACCACAACACTCGAAATATAATGGTAGTGCCCAATATTCACCTTAAATTCCTCTAAAAAATCTGAAACGGCCTTTGATGATTTTTGCCAAGTATCCACCACCACATCCCAATATGTGCTTTTATATTTTTTATCGATGGCTGCTAATCCTGCTTTGTTTTCCTTTTCCCTATCGCAAACAATCAAGGGCAACTCTTTAAAAAGGTGCGTATTGGTCTTATTGCGATTCAGTAGTGTTACGTCGTAACCAGCCTTTAAAAACGACCTTACAATGGTTGGGCCCATAAAACCTCTTCCACCAAGAATTAGTGCTTTTTTTTCATTATTGGTTCCCGTTGGATTTGAAAAATGTAATGCTGCCAAGGGATTGGCCAATAATACCGCTGAACTTACCGTAGCTGTTTTGATAAATTGTCTTTTGTTCATATTGCTATTTGTTAACACTTGAGGCGTCTTTATTTTTCAGATTTTGATTCTAGTAGTTGCAATAGTTCCGCTGTAGTCACATCCAGAGCCCTGTCATTTTGTAAATAATCATCAAGAACATCAAAGAGTTCGTTGTGGTGGTAGTTCTTAAAAATATTTCGGGTCAGCATAACCATTTCATAACCTGTTATCCCAATTTTGGCAAACTCTTCTTTACAGACGCGACCGCACAAGTAGAACAAGCTAACATGCCATAAGTGTCTAGGAAATTTCATTTTAAAATCCCCAGTCTCAAATGTGGTAAAAATGCTATCACGCCATGGCCCCCCATAACGAAACAAAAGATGGGAACCTTCATGAAAAATAGTTTCTAAAAAGCTGGGGGCATATGAAGTTGGGTCAATTGTTGATACGATAACATTAAAAATAGGCCTCGTTGGGGTATAGGCGCCGGCGTAATTGGCATATACCGTTAAATCTACCCGCACTTTTTTTTCGCTTGGCCAAGGCGTTTTGGAAAGTTGCTCGATTCTGGGTACGATTTGTCTTTCCAATTTCCGAATGTTATGAATGTGGTGGGCCAATACTTCTTCGTTGTGTTTTTGATGAATGGGCCAATAGGTTTCTTTGTAGGTTTCTGATACCGTATTGAGTACATCAACAAACTCCTTTGAAACTGTGGTATCTGCAACAGCTTCCTGTTCTGATTGTTTTTGTAACCAGTAACGTTCATAGCCCAACCCACGCAAGAGCCCCTTTTTAATTATATTGCTTTTGTAGTAAGTAACCGCACTGTCTAAATGTACACGTTGATCGTAGCGCAACGATTCCTCAATTTCTTTTTCGCCAATGACCAGCATTTCATTACCGTCTTGTTGTAGTTTGGATAATTGATTACCACTGGCTTTTTGATACAGGAAATGATGTAAGTTGATCCAGTAGTTATTATAAAACGAAAAATACCTCGTGGAATCCAACCCCTTTTCGGGATATTGGGCCATACTAACCTTACCGATCATCGAAAAAGTAAATACGAACATAAAGCACAGTCTTCGTAGATAATTGACGTTTTGGGAAAGGGTAGCACTTGTCATAGACATATTGATTCAAATATTTAGAAAGTATTCAACTTATGGGAAAGGCTTAATTAATTCGAACTGATTTCCTTTTTAAAATTACCCGGGGTTTTGCCCGTATATTTCTTGAAATTTTGAAAAAAGACAGATTTGGAGCTAAAGCCACATTCATAGCCCAAACCTTCTAAAGTCAATTCATTATGGTCTTGCTGCTTCATAAGGTTGATGGCGTGGGCGATGCGTTTTGAATTCACCAAGTCATAAAAACCTGTATTCATTTTCAAATTGATGACCTGGGAGAGATGATGCTTTTTAATTTCGGTGGCCTTGGAAAGTTCAAAAAGGGAAAATTTGGGATTCAAATAGGTTTTGTTTTCCTGAAAGAATAATTCAATTTTCTGAAGTATATCATCTATATCCGTCTTGCCCAAAGGACTGTCTTTGTATTTTTCTTTCTTAGGTATGGGTGCAAAAGCTTCTGCTCGATACACCATGCCGTATTTTAAACCAAAAAAGCCCATCACGGTCACGAGCAGCACATAGCGCAGAATATCCCAAAAAACAAAATAAGAAACCCCTACACTAAGTTCAATAGAGAAGCGCACCATCCCTACGGCCATACTTATCAAAAAAATATAGGCGGCTGTTTTGATCCATTGATAAGACGGTTGCATCCTTTCATGGTTCGCCATTTGGTTTTCTTTTTCCCTTTTTATGAGTTGAAGGGCCATTACAGGATACACCGTAAGAACCACTATTTTGGGTAATAGTATGGTCATTTCCCATACCAAGCTATGAATGTCCCCGACAAAAAAACTTCCTATGAAAAAAATAAAAAATGGGAGAAAGTGCACCCAATCCGATGGGTAGTCTTCTTTTTTAAAAATGGTTTTGGTATACGTCCAAAAGAAAGGTCCATGAAGAAACCCAAGGGTCATGATCAAAATGTCCAATAGGCCACTAGCATGAAACTCATGACCAAACTTTACCGAAAGGTGCAATGAAAAAACCAAAAACCAAACGAACAAAATCCAATCAAATCGTCGTTTATGCTTTTTCATAGGAATCAAAACCGCGAACAAAAGCCCTTGGACTGCCCCTATTCCTGAAAGTAAGGCGATAGAAAGATTCATTTTTATCCATTTTCATGCACTCCAACCCGATGTTGTTCCATTGCTTTCCCAACGCGCAGGCTTTGTACGCAAATCGCCAAAAACCAGAACGAAATCAATGGTCCCAAGACGTAGGGTATTCCCACCTGCACTGGGATCAAAGGAAACGATATGCACTTAACGACCACTAAAGATACGGCAATCAACACACCACTTAAGGCCCAAGGTTTGCCAAAAGCACTATGTTTCCATGTAGGTATGGAAATACTAAACCCTTTTAGACATCATAAATACTGGTTACTAAATATAGATTTAAGTACTGTATCATCGCCATTGATATAATCAAAAAAACTTAGCGGCAACTCTTTGTCCATATTAAGGTCACCAGCAGGAAAACTATCAAAATAAGCAAACCGGAAACACTTTCTTATATCTCTACAACCATTTTCCCAATCATTAAATGCTGTCCATATTCTTGGAGAAATCTTTGAGTTGGGAAGTGTCATTTTGGTACCGCCATCAGCCCAAAACTGCATTCTATCTCCAACTTTCTCACCGACAATAATAGCTTTTTCTCCAAGAGTATACTTTGCATACGCAGCAGTGATAATGCCAGCTGAAAACGTACCGTTGCCAGTGATTATCCAGCATTTTTTGTCATTTGTAAGGTAATCATTTAGTGATCGTATGAAGGGCCAGGGTAAATGATAATTATTGCCCCCTGGATTGAACCTCAGATCAAAAACTACGTCTTTGGGTTGTTTTTCCCTCATCTGCGACGTTACGCCTTTTAGATAGTTGCGAATATTCCGCTCTTCCGTATTGTAGTTGTCATTGATTTGCACATATAAAACGTCTCCAATGAATTCATGATAAACATTCTGATACATGTCTTTAATTGAGGTTGAAGTGAGCCCCTCAGGCTTACATGATTTCCATTTGGTGCCTTTGATTAACTTATACGGATGCAACCAATAAGGAACCCAGTAACCAGGAACATCTTTTTCTTCTTTTGAAGCAAAAATTTGCCTTGTCAAGATGTTTTTGTTTTCATCTTCAATCGAAATCTGAATTGAATTATGGGTTGACCCCAATCCAATGGCATATAAGATTTCGGGTGACATGAAAAAGAGCGGACTCTTGGCCTTAAGGCCTTCAAACGTGCCTCCGTGCCATGGTTTTATTTTAAACAGAAGGTCTTCAGGTGGAATTCCATTAAGGGCCACTATTCGCTTTCCCAAAAACTCTTCATAGCCTTCCATAGCTAAAATGATGAATAGACCTTCCTTAAACCAATAAAACCTAAGGGGTACACTGTTCAGTCTACGAGCTCTTGCACCAGAGCTTATATTGGTATGGCCGTTATCTGCATAGGCGAGCGCCTTGGCAATTTCCATTTCAAAGACCGCTTTAGGAGCAGGCAACTTTCTTTTTAATGCTTCAAGTTTCAGGAAAAAGGAATCTCGCTTCGCTTCTGTATCAAAACTCTTGTCATAATCAGGGTATAGCGATAGATATTCAATGTCCTGTAATTGAGATTCTGCCAAGTTTTTTGGATTGGAAAAATCATACTCTGGTGGATGTACAACAAAACGCTTATAGAATGCAAAGCCAAAAATCGCGAAAACTGCAATTAAAGACGTGATGGACCAGAGTACTATTTTTAACCATTTTCTCATTTTTTTCGTATTACATTAATATTGGTTTAGATTAAGAAATAGACATTGTAAATGGATGACGTATTATACATAGCAACAAAGTCTTCTTAGCGGAACCAGGTTGAACAGGTTTAAACCGGCCTATATCTTTAAGCACCTTTCCCAAACATGATAAGAATGAGTTCTACGTTCTCCTCAGATTCGTTCCACCATTTATGATGTACGTTTGCTGGGATAAACACCGTATTCCCTTCAGAGACCGTAATAGGTTCACCATCTACTATACCTTTGGCCGTTCCTTTGATCATAACCCCCATCATTGGGAATGGCATAGCCTGCTCTCGAGCATCTTCACGTACACGGTCTCCCGGCAACATATTTAGCCAACCGGTTCGCAATCCTTTTTCATAATAAAAAATAGTGCCACCTGCTCCATGGGCTTTTCTAGTGGCGCTAGGGCGAAATGGTACCACTTCAGGAAATCCTTTGGTCCAAAAATGAAAGGAAAATGCATTTAATGCCCCATTGTCTTCCTCCGTAGGTTCGTACCCATTTATTTCCTCGTCATCCAAAGGAGCATAATCCGTAGAAAATGATTTCATCTGTGCGGTCATTGCATTTATTTCTCCATTATAAATAGCTCTTAGCGCACTAACCTCAGCCCGGTACACATAGGTTGGGATATTGGGCAGGCCTTCGGTCATCACTACTTCCCATTTTTTATTTGCAACCTCTTTTCCCGTTACTGAAATAGTCCATTCCCCGTTGACCTCTGGAACCCTAATGCCAACAATCCGTTTTTCTCTAGCATGTCGGTCTGTTTTATAGTCTTCCACAAAGGAGCCAATGATTTCTTTCATTTCTTTTCTAAGCACCTCTTTTGATTCGTTTGGCTTAGTTGGTAATGCTTCCAAAATTTGAGGACCCTGAGCGTGCAAACCTGTTACCAACCCACAAATTGAAAATACTTTCGCAAAAGCTTTCATTGTTTTTAGTGTTTTCATGTGATATCATTTATGTTGTCGGAAAAATTTCCGATGCACAAAACAACTCATTAAGAGGGGCTTACAGACAAAGAAACCTATGTGTTGTGGGGAGTACGCAAGTATTTGGGGTCAATCTACAAGGACGGCTTTGATATCTTTGACGTATTGGGAAGACACCGGAATATTATCAGGTTCGCCCAACAACGCCAACAACATGCTTCTACTTGTAGATTTTTGAATGGTCATCCTAGAAGTATTGATTAAGAACTGCCGATGGCACCTCTGTATAGGGGATATAGGATTCACCAATTGTGCTTCTAGGTTTTTTAAGCTGGACCGCACAATCAACTTTTTGCGTATGTCTTTTTCCATATAATGGATGTCGACATAGTTATCGTCACTGGATAGGTACAGAATTTGATTTAAGTTCAATTTATACGATTTGCCATCTGAAGCCTCGATAGTGAACTCCTCTCCTGAAACCAGGGCAGTGAGTTTATTCCTATTCAATAACTGGTACAGGCCTACAATAAAGAAAGCAACAGTGCAACTTATCGCTAGGGTGCGCGCCAAGACAAAAACCCATTCCAGAAGCGTAAAATCTTGAAATCCGCCGAGGTAACTCTTATACATGAAATTGACCGTTCCTGAAAATAAAAATACCAGTGTGTACCAAAGAATCGCCTTCGCGATGTTCCAATTTTTAAAGGCATTTGGAAACCCCCAGGGAATCACCCATTCCATAAAAATAATGGATAGTGAAAAGACAAGGCCCAGACTGAACAACAATAGATAAGTGTAAAAATCTCCCGCTTGTTCGGCTATTTCAAAAGGGTTATATAGTAAAATAAAAAGACTGGCGCATAGACCCAATAGCATAATAAAGAAGAATTTTTTAAGGCTACGCTTAGGAGGCGGAAAGGGTACGTTAAGAAGTTTTGACGCATTCATCTTTCGTATGAAAATACTAAATGTTGTACTCCCATTTTTGTTTGTCATTTAAGGGAAATGATTTTGTTTACCATTTGGCGAAAATTTAAGTAACCGTTCAGCACCTTCTTAAATACAAGAGCAATCTAAATTCACTTTGATTATCTTGAGGACGATTCTTTGACGCATAGGGCCAATTACGAGTGGCCGAGATGTTTTGACATGGCCAAAAACGCAAAAGTATCATGCCCTATATTAAATTGATGTCGGCCAACCTCTTCAAAGTTGTTCTTTTTATAAAAGGATATCGCCCTTTCATTACCCTTATATACGGATAGCCAAATTTTACGGCTACCACTTTTTGAGGCTCTTTCCAACAAAACGTTTTGCAACTGCTTTCCTATTTTCATAGAAAGAAAATCTTGTAAGACATATATTTTTTGGAGCTGGCTAATCCGCACTTCCTCTATAAATTCACAAGATGACCTTAACTTTAACTTGGCATAGCCTACTGGTAACCTATCAACTAGTGCAATCCAGTACACATTGTTTTGTTTCTCTAGGCTAGTTTCAATCTTTTCTACAGAGAAAGTCTTGTTTAAGTATACTCGTAGCCCCTCTTTGTCAGAAAACAAATGCCCGAACGCCTCAGAAAAAGTTGTTCGACCTAGCATGGCAATGGCTATCGCATCTTCTCTTTTAGCCAATCGAATCTTTGTCATACGTTTTGATTTTTATTTGATACAAGCGATAGGCATGCAAAAACACAGCAACGGTACATCCTAAAACAATGGGCATCGCCTGTATTACTATTCCATAAAAGACGTAAATACCGTTTGCAAAAAGTGATAGGCTTCGTAACCGCTTTTCCCCAATTACCGACATGGAATAAAGATTTAGCGCTAAAGCAACATAACCTACGATATCTGCAAAATCATTCATGTTTTTAAACTATACTTTTTACAGTATAAATCTATTTCAATTATATTTGTCTTACAATAACTGTCATTCATGACAGGTCAAAAAAGTGTTATGGTCGTAAATGGTAAACAAAAAGTATATGTCGTCAATGAAGTCACTTTTCATTGTGGCACCAATGCTACCTTACATTTTATTGGGGGCAAGTGGAAAAGTGTAATTGTCTGGTATCTTAGAAATGGTAAAATGCGCTTCTCAACCCTAAAAAAACTGATGCCCGATATTACGGAGAAAATGCTGAGTCTACAGCTCAAAGCACTTCAGGCAGATGGCATTGTGCTTAGACAAGTATTTGGAACCAAACCCCCGAATCGGGTTGAATATTCCTTAACGCACTTCGGTGAAAGTTTGGTTCCCGTTGTTCAAAAAATTACGGAATGGGGTATTAATTATGCCGAATCACATGGAAGCCTCATAGATTATCCTTAATTCTTTGTCAATATTTAAAAGGGTTCCTTAATAGTCGTTCTATGGATATGGAAAGCCATTTGCTCTTCTTTTTTAGCGCCATCGGTGCCTTCAATGGCTTTTTGCTATCCATATATTTTGCTTGTGTGGCCAAAACCAAACGGTTTTCCAATTACTACTTGGCTTTTCTGCTTTTTGTTCTTAGCATCAGGGTCATTAAATCGGTCTTTTATCATTTTCTACCGGACCTATCTGGTGTTTTTATACAGTTTGGCCTTTCAGCATGCCTCTTAATTGGTCCGTTTTTATACTTATACCTGAAGCGATTCACTACCGACAAACCTGTCAATTGGGCCATACATGTTCTTCCTTTTTCTTTTTCGGTTACCCTTCTTGGGTTTCTCTTTCCTTACTGGTCTTATAAAACAATGTGGAGCCCTTGGATGCTAGGTGTCATTTATAATATATGGTTGGCCTATCTTATTTATTCCTTTAAATATGTCTTCCCCATACTAAAAAGATCATGGCAAAAGAAGAAGGTTGACAGTCTTGAATTTTGGGTCTTAAGTATTTATTTTGGTGTTTTTATAATATGGCTCGCCTATTACTATGGTGTCTATGTTTCCTACATTGTTGGAGCACTCTCTTTTTCTTTTGTACTATACCTTGCTGTTTTACTCTTGATTTTCAAGAGCTTTAAAAAGACGTCGTTCTTCAAGGCCCAGACAAAATATAAAGGCAAGGCCATCTCTTCGGATACGATTAGGGCCCTTGAATCTTCGTTTGCGGTTCTTAAGGAGAAGGAACTCTACCTCAACCCTAAGTTCACCATCGATGAATTGGCCAAAGAACTCAACTTTTCAAAACATCTGCTCTCTCAATATTTTAACGAGAGGCTGAAAAAGTCCTTTTCTACCTATATCAACGAATTGCGTATTGAAAAGGCCAAAGAACTATTGCAATCGGGAAAAAAATACACGATTGAAGGGATTGGCTATGAAAGTGGTTTCAACTCTAAATCCACGTTTTTCACCTTATTTAAGAAAACCACGGGGCAAACGCCTTCTCAGTACCAGTCAAGTCTTTAATATGTAGTTCAACTTTATAGAGTTGAACACATCTACTGCTATTTTGAACTTTAGTAGTGTTCCCATTTTTGAGTTTTATCAAAAAAACAATGAGAAACACAGCACCTTTTTATCTTTTTATTTTCTTTTTTCTTGCCTATGCAACGCACAATCACGCCCAGGAAAAAATACTGATAGTAACTTCTAACCAACACACCTATGGTGATACTGATATGAACGCCTCAAACCATTTCTCTGAAATTATTGTCGCATATGATGTTTTTGTAAGGAATGGTTTCGATGTACATTTTGTAAGTCCAGAGGGCGGGGCCATACCTATTGGGTATATCACAACTTCAGACCCCCTTCAGAAACACTATCTGTACAATAGTGGTTTTATGAACAAACTGAAGAACACCAAAAAACCTTCTCAAATAGATGCTTCTAATTATAAGGCCATCTATTACAGCGGTGGGGGTGCTGCTATGTTTGGTGTTGCCGATAACAAGCAGCTGAATACCATAGCGGAGGCCATCTTCGAACAAAATGGTATCATCTCAGCGGTATGCCACGGCACTGCGGGAATCGTTAATCTTAAGGGTCGAGATGGTCAGCCACTATACCAAAATAAGAACATAAGTGGGTATCCCGACCTATTTGAGAATGTCGATGCCGCCTATTTTAAAACCTTTCCTTTCTCCATTGAAGAAAAAATTAGGGAAAACAAGGGCAACTTTAAATACAGCTCTCAAAGAAATGCGAATTTCTTTATCATTGATGGAAACTTCATTACTGGACAAGACCCCAGTTCAACCCAATCAGTAGCTAAAGAGGTGGTCCAAGCCCTTAAGCGATAACTCTCATAAAAATGATGAAAAATCTAAACATCCTATTCATATTACTGCTAACCGTTAGCTGCGCTGACATTCCATCGACCGACAAAGTACTCAATGATGAGGATGCAAAAATCTTAGCTTACCTGTTTGATGAAACATCTTCGGATGTGCCCTCTTACAGTTATTTTGTTATCAAAGACGGAGTATTTGAGATAAAAAGTAGTATCGGCTATTCGGATTTGGAAACGTCAACAGAAGCAACGCCAGAAACCATCTATAAGATTACTTCGACCTCAAAACAGTTCAGTGCAATGGCATTGATGCTTTTAATAAACCAGGGCAAGCTAACATACGAAACAACATTGACAGAAATCTTTCCGAGTTTGCCCAGCTATTGCAACACCATCAGTGTTCGACATCTTTTGACCCATCAATCTGGTTTGATCAGTTATTATCAATTTATTGAAGAAGACCGGGTACGTCCGCTATCCAACCCTGAAATATTTGACATTTTACAGTCCAAAGATTCTACCTATTTTGAACCAGGGACCCAGTTTCAATACAACCAGACCGGTTATGCCCTTATTCCACTTATCGTTGAGAAGTTATCTGGTCAACCTTTCGCGGTATTCATGAAGGATGAAATCTTTGAAAAGCTCGGAATGAACCATTCTTCGATATATGATGCGCAGAAGCAACCAAAAAATAGGGCCAGAGGCTATCTCTCCAACAAAGACTCTACTGTGCTAAACGAAAAAAGCGTTACGAGCGAAAATCTTGGCTCAAAAGGGGTATTGCCCACAGTAGCGGATTACTACAAATGGGACCAAGCACTTTATTCAGGAGCACTGTTGCCAAAAAACAAATTAGAGGAAGCCTTTTATCATTGGGAGAACCATCAAAAAACCACAGATGGTGGTTACGGTTACGGTTGGTATGTTGATTATGAAAACGGTCATAAGGTACTTTCGCACTATGGCTCAACAACAGGCTTTACAAGTCAAGTCACCAGGGTTCCTGAACTACAACTGACGACCGGTGTATTCTCGAATTATGAAGTAAATGTTAGAAATCTTATACACAAAACCAATGCTTTAACCAGTATTTATTCTGATTACAAGGTACCAATGCCCATTGAAACTTTGATGAAGATGCATATTGACAATTCTAACATTCAAAAGGCGATGGCTGTTTACGACAAGAACAAGAACAACAAAAAATATAAGTATACTTCTACAGGCGTAAGTCTTTTAGGTTCAGAATACTATAGACACGGAAAAATTGAAGAAGCCAAAGCACTGTATGAGAAATCTATCCTAGAGCACCCAGAAGATTTTGGTGGTTTTTTTGGTCTGGGCAGACTTGCAAAGAGAAATGGGAATATGGAAGAAGCCATTGCGTTTTACACCAAAGTGGTAAAAATAAATCCTGACAATCCAGGATTGTTAAGCGCTGTAAAGAGACAACTCTCTGAAATGAAAAAAGAGGATTAATTTTAAGAGCGATCATTCTAAAAAAAATCAATTAAGGAAAATAGGATGTATGGAGCTCTCAAATGAAATTAAAAAATATATTGACCAAAGCGTTTTATGTTGGTTGGCCACGGTATCCAAAGACGGTGTCCCAAATGTATCGCCTAAGGAAATCTTCACATCCTATGAAAATAAAATTATTGTCGCCAATATTGCGTCGCCCACAACGGTCATGAATATCAAACGGAACCCTGATGTGTGTATCGCCTTTATTGATATTCTGTTGCAAAAAGGTTTTCAGCTGAAAGGAACTGCCCAAATCATCACAAAGAAGCATTTAGATTTTTCAAAAATGGAGCTAGCGTTGGTCAAACTGACCCATGGACTATTTCCCTTTTCTTCCATTACTGAAATTAAGATAACAAGCGATAAACCCATTATAGCCCCAAGATACTTGCTTTTTCCAGAAACCACGGAAGAAGAGCAGATTGAAAGTGCCAAAAGAGTTTATGGCCTTATTTCCTAATTTTAGAATATGATTTGGGAGACGGTCTGAACTTGATTCTTTACACTTAAACTATTAGGGAAATTGCATTGTTGTTCGGTACTGTAAAGGAGAAATAAGCTGCTGGGGGTCACCACAACATTTCTTGACAACTACCTATTCCATATTTCAAATCCAAAAAGTTTACCCCGCTCTTATCCTAAAATTTAACAAAAAAAGTACCTGTACTACATATCGATTTTCAAACTTTACGGTTAGGTCATGGAAGAGGATTTTATTTCGGTTAAACCAAAAAATGATGTGTTATCCAACGTCATAGATTTCTATTATTTTCAAAAAATTCAAAATAATGGAACGTATTCTGTGATTTATTATCCCAACTACAATACAGGTTTAAATCACTATTATCATGCTGATGTTGACATACAAGATGAAGGGCGATACCTTTCCGAAACTCAAAAAAAAGGAACCGACTGCTATATCACCCAAAATACCAAATCTGCTCGATATGTTACGGTTCATGGCTCTATTAGAAAATTGGGCATTATGTTCAAACCATTGGGTATCAATCATTTTATAGAAGGTGATTTGGTTGATTTGGCTCCAGACCCCGTATCTCCCTTTAATTATTTTGGTCATGAGTTCTTGAACATTTGTAATTCCCTGAACCCTCATTCTGATTTAAGTGAAACCTTAGACGACTTCTTTTCTAAACGCTACCTTGGTTTTGAAGATGTCGCATTTAAAAATTTGATTGAATCCATACTGGAAACGGATGGGGATTTGTTTGTTCAAAATTTTGCTTCTGCCATCGGTGTGACCCGTAAGACCATTTTTAGAAAGTTTCGGAAGCATTTATGCACCTCTCCCTCTGATTTCATAGCGTTGGTCAAGTTTAGAAAGGCCCTAAACCATTACAACCTGAATGCCAAGCTCTCAGAAATTGCCTATGAAAGCCATTATTATGACCAATCTAATTTCATTAAGCAATTTAAAAAAATAGCGGGCCTTACCCCAAAAGCGACTTTTGAGAAAATTGTGAGAAAGGGGGACTTCCAAATCCTTTGGACGAATAATCTATAACCTGGGTGTCCCCATTTTACTATTCTCAAATAGAGTAAACCTCCACCTTTGTAATGCATGATAACAGCTTCACATTGGTTGGCTTGGAGAACTATCCAACCACAATCAATGGAGCAAATACCATTAGAAATGACAAGAATTAAAATTGCTTTCCTCCTCGCATTGACCCTCTCTACTCGTCTTATGGGCCAAAGCAACCAAGAACGCTTGACCGAAGACCTCTCGAAGCATTTCAAAACTTCCCATCTTCCGGGATTTGCAGTAGCCATAGTCAACGCGGATAGTATTCTTTACCAAGAATCTTTTGGGTTTGAAAATATTCAAACAAAGACCCCTTTTTCCTTGAGTAAAAGATTTTATGTCGCCTCAATAACCAAAACCTTTATTGGAATTGGTTTGATGAAACTTTTGGAGGAGGGGAAATTAGCACTATCAACGCCTATCAACGACATTTTGCCTTTTGAGGTAGTAAATCCACATTATAAAGATAATCCGATTACTGTCGAGCATTTGGCACGCCATACTTCTTCCATACTAAATGGAAATTTGGCTCTTAAATCCTGGTACTTGGATGACGAATTTGATTTTGAAAAAAAAGAAATCGGCAAAATGGCATTTAATGACTTTACGAGCTGGGCCAAAAACACAAAAATGGAACTAGGGGATTTTTTAAAGGAAAGTCTTTCTAGTGAAGGAAGCTTATATTCCAAAAAGACCTTTTCAAAGACCACCCCAGGAGCACACTATGAATACAGTAACGTCGGAGCTGCCTTGGCAGCATATATCATTGAACTCAAAACGGGTGTTTCATTTGACCAATATGTTGAAAATTTTATCACAAACGAATTGCACTTTAAACCGGGCGTCTGGCGACATCATCAGGGCAATGAATTGCCTATCACTTACTTTCAAACCCAAGTGGAAGCACCAATACACAGGCCCAGTTTATATCCCACTGGGGGTATGATGTTGTCCTGTGAAGAGTTGGCGTTGTACGTAAAGGAAATGATTAATGGCTATGAAGGCAAGAGTCAAATTCTACATCAGGACTCTTTCTTAAAAATGATGTCTTCACCTGACATCGGCAAAGGAGGGTTGTTCTGGGAATTGAATGGCGACACCATTGGCCATAATGGGGGCAACTATGGCGTAACCTGTTTTATGGGTTTTGATAAAACCACGGGAATTGGAAAGCTGTTCATGACCAATATCAGTTCTTATAAGAATGGGAATTTACTTCAAGAAATGATAGCCATTTGGAAAAAATTAAGTCAATACGAATCGACGTTATAAAGGGTTATTGCTGATTGAAGTGAACAGGTTCTGCTAAATCCATACAGCTTTACTACGCTGCCCAAAACAAAAAATCGCAACAAACCAACGACTAGCTTGTTACGATTTCTGTTGGTGGTCCTACTAAGGGCTAATTTTAATAATATCTACCTTATATTTAATTTTTTTAGAATTGCCGGATATGATAACTAGTCGAAAAACTGACCATAACCATGTCGATTTCTCAAGGTTAGCATAGTCATCCTTAATTGAGGATTTTAATAAGCTCTTGAAATTCAAACCATACTTTTTAAGTTTATTCGTCAAGTTGACCAATTATTATATCGTCTCTTCTTAACTTTTTTTGTTACCAATTAAAGCGCATCATCACCTCATGGGTCCCACTAGACAGTTGTTGTACTTCTGTAGTAGCATATTCATAGGCATAACCGATAGAGACCCAATCAGCCATTTTTAAAAAGAGTATGCCGCTTATTGATTCCTGAAGTCGGTGAGAAAGCCCTAATTCAACTTTTTCATTGAAATCAAATGTCCCAGTTAAATCAATTGAAAATGGTGCGCCAGCTACCCATCTAGCCATAACGGAAGGGGTGAATTCCACACTATTTTCGAATAACAAGGTATACCCTCCCCCGATAAACATATGTATTCTGTCTGAAGCGTTGGTCACAACATTGGCACTACGTTCAAAACGTCTTGTATTAAGCAATGCCGGGGCCGATATCGATGCATAGAAACGTCTCCCCTTTATCATTGCCCCAGCACCAATATTGGGATTAAAACGACTAACATTTTCAGTAAATAAGGGGTCATTGGTGATGTTCAATGAATTAAGGTCAACATTAATATTGGAAGCTCCCGCCTTAAGCCCAAAGTAAAGATCTGTGAAGCGTGCCAAAGGGACTTTGTACGAAAAATCTATATACATGTCGGTTTCGCTCAATACAAAGACTTTGCTATTAACAAAAGATAGACCAATTCCCACCCTGTTACCCATTGGGGTAGAAAAGGATAAGCTTTGTATTTCTGGGCCCCCTTCAACTCCTGTCCATTGACTTCTTACATTGGCTGTCAATAATGAATTTTCACCTGAACCGGCAAAAGCTGGATTAATAACATTCAAATTGTAATTGTAGAGTGTATATGTTGGGTCCTGTTGCGCGTTTACATTAATAACAATTACAGCCATAATCAATAGCGGCAGGTGTAAAAAGTTCTTTGTTTCTTTCATTTTTTTACTTTTAATTTTTTCTATGCTTAAAAAGTTTTGGGGATAAGAGGCCCTTGAGAGCCCCTTATCCAAAAAAACCAACTAAACACTTTTTGTCAAAGGGGTTAACTTTCAATCAATAGTTTATATAAAGCCAACCTTGTATTGCCTCCGTATTTGCATCCCCCAATTCCACTATGTATAGATAACTTCCAGCCGGTAAGCGTTTGCTGGTAGTAGTTTGGTTTGAAATGGCGTTCCAATTGTTCTGATAATTTGATTGTTCAAAAACTTTTTCGCCCCATCTATTAAATACGGTTACCTTATTGTTAGGGAAGCTTGTAATGTTTTCGATCACCCAAGTGTCATTTACATTGTCCGCATTGGGAGAGAAACCACTTGGAATATCCAATTCCACCGTCTCGCAACCATCTGGTATTTGATTGCCGTTTGTATCCGTTCCCGTTAGGGTGACTATGGCTGTTGCCGAAGCAGAGTTGCCGGAAGTGTCTGTAGCGGTCAGGGTTACCTGTAATTCGCCCAAAGCAGGGCAGATTAAATCAAGTGCATCGACCTCTAGGGTAAGGTCACCACCACAATTGTCAAAACTGCCGTCATCAATTTCCTCTGGACTGATACTTGTTATGCCATCTTCTCCTACCTGCTTGGTTATGTTTCTTGTACGCACCGTTGGGGGGACATTCTCTGTAACCGTGACAATCGCCGTATTTGAACTGCTATTGCCCTGATTATCTTGAATGGTAAGGGTTACGGTATTTGAACCTATGTCATTGCACTCAAAATTGGTTTTGTCCAAGTTGAATATTAAATCCGAAGTTGCCGTGCAATTATCCCGAGAATTATTATCAATATCGGAAACCAGTAACGTTGCCGTGCCATTTGCATCGAGTGTCAACGTAATATCTTGTGTGGATACTTCAGGGCCTAAATTGTCCTCAACTGTTATGGTAGCAGTGGCCGTATCGGTAGCAGTGCCATCGGTGACTGTAAGTGTCACTGTATTGATGCCTAGATTAGAACAATCGAAAGTTGTCACATCCAAACTCAAGGTAGGATTACCATTACAACCACTGCCTGAACCGTTGTCAACGTCCTGGGGCGTTATCGTCACCTGGCCGCTGGCATCCAATTGAACGGTGATGTCCTGCGTCACCGCAGTTAGGGGCCGATTGAAATTCTCCTGTACAGTGACTGTTGCTGTTGCAGTATTGACATTACCGCTAACATCCGTTACCGTTAAAGTAACGGTGTTAGTCCCCACATCAGCACACGAGAAGGTAATGGGGCTTGCCGTTATGGATGCAATCGCACAGTTGTCCGAACTACCATTGTTAAGGTCAGCAGCCAGTATTGAAGCTTCCCCATTTAAATCAAGCTGAACTGTAATATCTTGGGCAACAACCACCGGATCGGTGTTATCTTCCACAATCACATTGGTGGCAAACGTAATGCTGTTCCCCGCTGCATCCATTGCCGTGACCTGGACTTCGTTGTTGCCCACATTTGAACAGTCAAAATTGGTCTGGGCCAGAGTAACCGTCGGTTGTACCGTACAATTGTCCGTAGCTGATACCACCACATCAGAAATGGTGAGAGTGGCGATATTGTTCGCGGCCAGTACGATGGTCGTGTTCTGTAGCACCAAATTTGGCGCTATGTCGTCTACCACGGTCACGGTGGCAGTGGCGATACTAGTCACGTTGCCCTCAGTGGCCGTAAGGGTCACGGTATTGGCCCCGAGGTCGGCGCAACTGAAGGTGTCGGTATCCAAACTCAACGTAGGGCTGCTGTTACAGCCACTGTTGGAGCCGTTGTCGATATCGGCGGACACGATGCTCACCGAGCCGTTGGCGTCCAGCTGCACCGTAACGTCCTGGGCGATGGCCGTAAGGGGCTGGTTGGGGTCCTCCTCCACGGTTACGGTGGCGGTGGCGGTCCCCACATTGCCGTTAACGTCGGTGACAGTAAGGGTGACGGTGTTCTGTCCCAGGTCGGCACAGCTGAAATCGGTCCTATCGAGAACGATGCTGGCTATCGCACAGTTGTCCGAGGAGCCGTTGTCGATATCGGCCGTGGTAACGGTGGCCTGTCCGTTGGTATCCAGTTGGACGGTAAGGTCCTGTGCGATGGCCACGGGCAGGGTATTGTCCTGTATGGTGACATTGGTGGCAAAGGTGACGCTGTTGCCGTTGCCGTCGTCCGCGGTGACCTGTACTTCATTGTTTCCTATATTGGAACAATCAAAAACCGATTGGCTCAAGGTAAGGGTGGGTGCGCTACAGTTATCACTGGTCGCTACGACCACGTCCGGTGCGGTTAAGGTAGCCGTGTTATTGGCTCCCAGTACCAAAGTGAAGTTTTGTAAGGTTAGGCTTGGAGGTAACGTATCTTCTACCGTTACTGTTGCCGTGGCCGTATCGGTATTGGTCCCGTCCGTGGCGGTCAAGGTTACCGTATTGGTCCCAATATTGGAACAGTCAAAAGCGGTAACGTCCAAACTTAGGGTAGGGCTGCTGTTGCAGCCGCTACTGGAACCGTTGTCCACGTCCTGTGGGGGTATGGTCACCTGTCCGTTGGCGTCCAGTTGCACTGTAATATCCTGTGCTACTGCTGTCAACGGCGATTCGTTTATGGTGACCGTCGCAAAGTCGGTTGTGGTGTTGCCGCTGACGTCCGTTACGGAGAGCGTTACATTATTGGTACCCAAATCGGCACAGGTAAACGTTGTCTGGCCAGCGATTCTAGATGCAATGGCACAATTATCGGATGAACCTCCGTCAATATCATTGGCGGTTATGGTGGCCTGTCCGTTGGTGTTAAGGGTAAGGGTCACGTTCTGTGTAATGACCGTAGGCGGTGTATTGTCTTCCACAATAACATTAGTGGCAAAGGTTACACTGTTACCCTCGGCATCCCTTGCGGTGACCTGTACTTCGTTGTTTCCTACATTGGAACAATCAAAAACCGATTGGCCCAAGGTAAGAGAGGGTGCGCTACAGTTATCACTGGTCGCTACGACCACGTCCGGTGCTGTTAAGGTTGCCGTGTTATTGGCCCCCAGTACCAAAGTGAAGTTCTGCAAGGTTAGGCTTGGAGGTAACGTATCTTCTACCGTTACTGTTGCCGTGGCCGTATCGGTATTGGTCCCGTCCGTAGCGGTCAGGGTCACGGTATTGGATCCAATATCGGAACAGTCAAAATTGGTAATGTCCAAGCTCAAGGTGGGGTTGCTGTTACAACCGCTACCGGACCCGTTGTCCACATGCTGCGGGGTGATGGTCGCCTGTCCATTGGCATCCAGTTGAACCGTAATATTCTGTACAATGGCCGTCATCGGTTGTTCGTTTACGGTTACCGTTGCAAAGTCGGTTGTGGTGTTGCCGCTGACATCGGTTACGGAGAGTACCACGTTATTGGCTCCAAGATCGGCACAGGTAAACGTTGTCTGGTTCGCTGTTATGGAGGCGATGGCGCAATTATCGGATGAACCTCCGTCAATATCGTTGGCGGTAATGGACGCCTGGCCTTTTTCTTGGTTATCTTTCTTTTTTTGTGTAATTATTTTGGGTTCCTCATTGTCTTCTACGGTCACCGTGGCGGTATCGGTACTGGTATTTCCATTGACATCGGTCACGGTGAGGGTAACAGTATTGGCTCCAACATTGCTACAGTCAAAGTTTCCTGTATTGATACTTACCAATGCTACCGCACAGTTGTCCGTACTTCCACCGTCAACGTCCGTTGCAGTAATCGAAGCTTGTCCATTGTTGCCCAGCTGTATTGTGAGGTTTTGTGCGGTTGCCGTGGGCGGCACATTATCCTCTATAGTTACCGTGGCAGTGGCCGTATCGGTATTGGTTCCGTCCGTTGCAGTAAGGGTCACGGTATTTGGCCCTACTTCGGAGCAGTCAAAATTGGTAATGTCCAAGCTCAAGGTAGGATTGCTATTACAGCTGCTACTGGAATCATTGTCCACGTCCTGTGGGGTAATGGAGGCCTGTCCGTTGGCATCAAGTTGCACCGTAATATTTTGTGCAATGGCCGTCATCGGTTGTTCGTTTACGGTTACCGTTGCGGTACCGGTACTGGTATTTCCGTTGACATCGGTCACGGAAAGTGTCACGGTGTTGGCCCCTACATTGGCACAGGTGAAGGTTGTGGGACTTGCCGTAATTGAGGCCAGGGCGCAGTTGTCCGAAGACCCACCATCAATATCGTTGGCGGTAATGGAGGCCTGTCCGTTGGTATTTAGGGTCACGGTAAAGTTTTGTGTGATAACATTGGGTGCCACATTGTCCTCTACGGTAATGGTGGCCGTATCGGTACTGGTATTTCCATTGACATCGGT